>JGI994J12354_10001070_pt1 | contig 27813 bp, 17 predicted proteins | sample IntmicLarv3ML3BL_FD_12354 | JGI IMG/M metagenome (IMG submission 12354) | reverse complement strand
CGGAATCAAATTGCTGAGAACCTTTAAATACATATTTCCGCTGATTAAAACAACTTTTTTCGGCTCAACCGGACCGGATGATATGAAAATGGATTCTTCGACCGTTGCGTAATAGTTCCCTTTTTTCGCCGTAATTGTAACATCTGTAAATCCCGAATGAAGCGTTGTGGTGTCAACGGTAAAAGAAACATTGCCGTTTACGACATTCCGTGTTTCAGAAACAAGGGCAAGTGTATCATTTTGATAAGAAATTGTCACATTGTCCGCACCAGCCGCCCAAACAGAAATTGTTGAAGTTGTACCGATTGTTTCGACCTCGGAATCAATGATTACCGGTCCTTGAAGTAAAAAAATGGTTGTATTATTTCGACTATCTGTGCTTCCGGTTGAAGCAACATAAAATAAGTTTCCGGAAATATTAACTCCGGAAGATGACGAAGGAATAGTCATTGAAAACAATTTTTTATATAACTCAACAACAGGTGCCAATTCTGCATTTGTCCCACTGTTTTTGACAATGATATCAAAATCATTGATATTCTGGCTTTCGACTTCAATTTCCAAAAGATCAACATAATAGGAAGTGGCTGACCGATTCCAATTCCCAATCATTACATAATAACCGGGGGGTATGTTCTCTAATTTATAATCAGTGCGGACTGTATCTGTACTTGCCAATTGTCCCGCAACGATTTTATAGTCGCTGACATCAATTGGCGGCTCATCGGCCGCTGCCGGAATTATCGGAACGATAGACATTAAAAAAATAAATAAAACGAATAAAACGTGTATTTTTGACATTATTATTACCTCACAAAATTTAAGATATAAATTAAAAAGATAAAATATAAAAAATTAAAAAAAAATATTTGAAGAAATTGAATTCTTCAAATCAATTCTTTTTCAAAATCATTTTTTTCCAAAATCAGATTCCTTTTCTCCTGAAGCCGTAGAAAAGCGCGCCGACAATTCCGATTGCAAATAGAAGCGCAATCACAGAGGTTGCTGAAAATGTCGGATTTTCAAGGAAGTCACGAATGGAATTTGTAGCGCTTTCAAAAACCGTCATTTCATAGCCGACGACGGACTGACCGGGCGTAACACCCGAATCTGTTCCGGCGCCTTGTCCTGAATTTTCGGGGTCTCGGGATGTTGGAATCGGCTCGTTTTGACCGGTCTGACTGCCGTCAGAGCTGACACCGGCTTCCAAAATTTTTGCAAGACCTGTGCCCGACGAAGATTTTCCGGTGTTTTTAACGCCTGTCGGAGTGATTTTTACATTCGTTGCGCTTTCCGTCAGTTGCTGCCATTGTTTGCGGACATCGTCTTCAACAACGCCCGGGATTGATAAAATTCCGGCAATATGGTTGTTCAAAGTCGGATTGCCGCAGGTGTGATGACAGCAGGCAACGCCGCTTGCCGCAACAGATTCGGCAAGCTCCTTTGCCAAATTCTGAATCGTAGCCGCATCGGACGGGGTCCAATAGCCTTTCGCATTGGCGTCAATCATTCTTGTCAGCATGGATTGATAGGCATAAGGATTGGATGCTTTGAAAGCGTCGCTGACAGTGGGATCGGTAACAAGTTTTGTATAAACATCGTCCCACATGTAATCGCCGACGGCGTGAGGCGTTGTGACCTGCCAGCCCCAGAGATTATCGACGAGTTCTGAAATTTCTTTCATGCCGGAATAACCGGAATTTATCATGCCTTCCAGATATTTGTCATTCAATGCTCTGGCGCGCAATTCTGTTTTCAAAAAGGTTTCCAGCGATTGAACGGATTCCTTGCCGCTGACCCGAAGATTGACAATCTGAACTTGGGGAGGCATTTTGTTTTCATCCAAACTTTGAACGGCAATTGACATTCCACCGACATACTGGAAGAAATCGTCGTTGTCCAAAATGCCGTACAAATTGCTGGAGCGGCTGTTTGTAACGATTTCAACGCCTTTGAGATTCATCTCAAAGACCTTGCCGAAATTGCCGAGGAAAATAATGTCGCCTGCACTGTTCACGGTGTACATATTCGCCATTCTGAAAATATAGAGTTCGGCAATTTGATCCATAGCGCTGTCCGAATCCCAGCCTTGGCCGGCTTCAATTTCCTTCTCAATACCCGTTCCGTAACTTTCCGGAGGCGGACCGAAAATTCTGATTTTTGACAGCTGCGCCGCTAAATTTCCGAAATCGGAAAGACCGCCTGTGTAAGAAGGATCAGCTTCTTTGTAATTGCGGATGATTTCTTCTTTGTCGGCATTATTCAAAGCGTTTAACTGAGTTTCCATATCCAAAGAATTTTTCCGGACATGATTTACACCGGCAGTATCGGTGCTATGTGCTGAAATTGTGCTGACTGCTTTATCAAGAAGTCTGATTTGATAGGGCAGTGTGTCCCGATAAAGACCGCTGATTGTAAAAACAACATCAACGCGCGGTCTTGGAATTTCAACACCGTTCACCTCAACTTTTAAATTCGCTTCAGGAATAACGGTAACAGCGGTATTCGTAACAGTCGTAGTGGTATCGTTGGCTCTGGAAATTTTACCGCCCATCAAATGAATTGCCATGGCTTCCATGACACCGTCGTGGCGGAAAGTTTCAACCGACCATAAAACAACACCGATTTTTTCGGGGAAATGACCGTTTTCAATATAGTAAGCCGAAAGCATTTCATCCGCCATTCTGATACCGATTTGTTCAGCGACTCGAGTCGGAATTGTGTTGGAAACAAAACCGACCATATTGCGGCCGGTCGGAAGAACTTCTTCCTTTCGAACCGGATCGCCGAGCGGACTGGTGTCAATGTATTTTCCATCTAAAGCCATCATTAAGCCGGTCATTTCTGAAATAGCATCCAATTTGGTAATTGTATCGGAAGCCTTATTGTAGAGATCGGTTAAATCAGCTTCTTGAGGCGGTGTCAAACTCGTTCCTGCCTCGGCTTGAACTGCCGAAATAAAAGCAGCAGCATCCGGACTTTCAACAATCATTAAAGGCAGCAAATAAGAAAATTGGCGGGCTTCATCACGGTCGGCATAATCTGCTGAATTAAGATTCAAAATATTGAGGGAAATTGAATACATTTTGTCGGCATAAATTGTTTCGATAAAGAGACTCAATTTTTCATCTGAAAGCGATTCGCCGAAAACATGCGTTCCGTACGGAATGGATTGCTGCGTAATGATTTCCAAATATTCTGTAATTTCTTCAAGCGAATCTTCAAAATATTGGTTATCTGTACTCAATCTTGAAGCGTCAATACCTAAATCATTGACAATCGTGCTTGTCTCGAGAATAGCGAGAATGGATTGCTTGTAGGCGTCTTCATTTCCGCTGCCGCCTGATTTAGCGCGTTCATAAGAAACAATTTCCCCATTCAAATTAGCCAATTCACCGTACAACCCGCTTTGCGCAATCGGCGGCGTCAAGTGGCTGATTAAAGTGGCGTATCCCCTTCTTTTCGCTTGAAGCGCTTCGCCGGAACCGTCAACGATATACGGATAAATATTCGGAACATCACCAACCATTAAGTCTGCGGCAGATGATTCATCCAAACAAACCATTTTACCCGGCAGGAATTCCTGAGTGCCGTGGCGGCCGAGGTGAACCATTGCGTCAGCACCGAATCCGCCTTCGCTTTCAGGCTTCTGCAGCCATAGATAGAATGCCGCATACTGATGAGGAACAGGAATATTCATGTCGTGATATAATTTTTCAATATCTTCTTCCCAACCGCGGGCCGGCTCGGGTGCCATGATGATATTGTCGCTATTTTTAATGACGGGCAATACAAAGTAGCGGACCCCGCCTCTTGTAACGGTCATGAAATCACTGACACCGGGTGCGCCCCATTCGGCAGTAATGTCCTCAATAATTTTCTGCCGGCCGGAGGGCAGATTTGAAACCCAGCCTTCATATGTTGAAACCGGAAGCAAAACGACAGAACCGTCTTTCACTCCTTCGTCAACTAATTTTTCAAGTTCTCCCGGAGCCCAGCCGCCGACATTGCGACCGCCTGTCATAATTTTTTGATAAATGTCATCTTGCGTCCATAAGCTGTCGATTTTATAACCCTCTCCGTTCATAGAAACGAAAATCTTTTCAAGGGAGCCGAACAAATCAAAATAGCTGGCACCGACATTTTGCTTGCCGGGCGGATGGTTGAAATAAATCAAAGCGACTTTTTTATCCGCGTTTGGTGTGTGTCTTAAATTGGAGTAACCTTTCGCCTGACCGAGAATGCGGTCAACGCGGTCTTCAATCGGATACGGAATCGGGTCATCTACCGTCATTTGAATTTCAACGCCGACAGGGAAAAGAGAGCCTCCGATTTCGGATTGATCGATTTTATAATAGAAAGTTGATTTTTTGAGACCGTTCGGGTCTTCCTGCCACTCTTCCAAAGAAGTATAAGAAGACAATAAAACGGCTTCTAAAACAGGTGCGTCATATTTATTCAGTTGTACATTATATCCGAATGTTTGGAAATGGATAAAAACATCGACCGGTTTATTATCAGCAGAATTTGCGCTGAAAAACGCATCGACAGAAGAATTCGGATGGTAAAAAACAATGACATTATAACCCTCATTCTCAAGCTTTCGAATCATCAAGTCTTCTGTGTGCATTTTTCCTTCTTGATAGTCTCTGTTGTAAGAGGAAATGGCAATCCATTCACCGTTATCAGCCAGATTGTTTGCGGTTTTATAATCGGAATACCAATCGTTATACTTAGTTCTGTTATCAAAAAGATGCGGAAGTTTGTCATCATTCGTCCCATAAGTTAAAGTCGGAGCATTCGGATGATAAATTCCGATTGTCGGAATCTGCATGGTCGGCTTGATAAGAGGAAACAAATCTGAGCGCCCGTCCGCATGAGCGGACATATAGATAAACATACGAATCAAATTTTCAGGAAGAACGGTTACCCAATAATTTGAAGCATTTTTAATGTCCTGTTCAGAGTAAGTATTCCCGGGCTGAAGAACAGTCACTGAAGAATTATTTAAGGTCAATCCGGCCCCTATAATTGCAACAGGTCCGCGAGCAGGATCATCAACGACAGCTCTTATATTCGGCAAATATTTTGGATTTAAGGTAGGAGCGGCAATTTCTAAAATAATATCTCCGTCAAAATCATCAATTTCTTTTAAAACATCGGGAATAAAATCCGGATCTCTCGAAGCATTTGTTAAAGCCGTCAAATTTGCGAATTTTAAATCAATTCCGTAATCGGAGACTTCATCAAAAATAGATGAGATGGCAACCGTATTCGGTGTAACGACAAGAAGAATAGATGTTCGATTATCCGGATCTGTGATATCAATCGGAGCTCCGGCTGTTCCCAAATTTTCACCGCAGAATTCGTTGGCAGACCAAAGAATGAGATTTTCCAGATTAGTCGGATGGCGAGACCAATATTGCGCGGCAATGGCGTCCGCATTGGGAACATTAGAAACAGAATCAACTGTTGCCGAAAAAATATTTGTGGATTCGTCTTTTGTGAAAGTGATTACTGTATCGGAAATCGTACTCAAGTCAACATTGTTTAATGCGCTAAGTTGTTCCATCGATCGAACATCAATAAAAACAATGTCGGCAGAAGCTGCCCCAAAGGATGTTAATTCATCCGGAAGAAGAAATGTTATAAAATTGACATCAGAACCAAATCCGAGAGAATTATCCAACGGAAACGGATTTGCAACATCGGTAACATAAATAATATTAACAGGGCCGGCCGAAGCTGCCGAAATTAAAGCAAATGATGATAAACAAATGAGCGTGAGTATGATTAAAAAATGAATATGTTTTGTAGATTTCATAGTTTTCTCCGTAATATTAATTGTCGCCGTATTTGGTTTTCGAGCCATGAGGAAATAAACAGTTGAATGAATTTTACGACGTTTCAGTATTACAAATTTTAAAATATTTAATACTTGTTGAGCGAAATTTTTATATTTATAAGAAAAAATTAGACGAATCTAAAAAAAATTAATAAAAATATGAATGAATGAGAAAAGATACAACAAATAGCGGGAGCTATTTGAGTTTAAAAGGTTAAACATATAACCATAATGAAAAACTTAATATAATGAACACAACTTAATTAATTTTTCATGGAAGCGATGGCATCTCTTATAGTTATAGGAATTTTGTCAAGTGTGTTTATATTCGGCCTAAAAACCGGAGCAGGATGCGGGTTTTCAAAAACGGGGTGGAAAACGGTTTTTGTTTTATGCCTTTTGTATTTTGGGATATCTTTGATTGCGGGATATTTCATGGATGCGATTGACGTCACCTCATTTATGAGTTCGCCGCTGGCTTCTGCGATACACATTACATTGGCTTTATTCTTGCTGTTCGGCGGCATTGCCACAATGAAAAAGTGGCATGCCGGTTGTGATATATCAAACAAAACTTTTTTGATTTTGGTTCTGCCTTGTCCCGTTTGCATGTCGGCTTTGCTCGTATCATGCGTTGCGCTCTCAACAGTCGTTGAATTTGACGGACTCGTCATCGGCGCAATTGTCGGAATCGTGTTCATTCTATCAATTTTGATAACAACTTTTATTATGAAAAATTTGAGCAAAATCACAAAAGCATTAAAAATCAACTTTGAGGGAACGCCCGATACATTGGGATCAATTATGGTTTTCATCGGATTGTTCTACTTAATTGCCGCAATCATGATTCCCGCATATATCGGTGCGGGAGCGGCAAGATCGACGTCGTCTGTTGTTTTCGGAACGGCTGAGCTTGCAATATTAATCGGTACAATTATGCTGATTATTTTCGGCGCGCTGCTGACGTGGGCCGCCGATAAAAATCATGTTCGGGATAAACAGAAAAACACAAAAAACGACTGATTAAAAAAGAAATGAATTAAGATTACTACAACAGGGGATTAAATGGCAGAAATATCATTATTATCAGATTTCGGATCGACGGTTTCATACATCACGTATATTTTTTCAAATTCGCTCTTGTACCCGGTCATGATTTTGTTAATCTTGCTCGTGGTCGTGACGCTGATATTGGTCGGGGAATTCATTACGGAATATACCCGCCGAAATCGCGACCAAATGCAATTTGAGAAAGATATGCAAAGAATTTCAATGATTATGAAATCATCGTCGGCAAACAAAACCGAAGAGGTCATTTCCATTTTGCGAAATTTGGAAGGAAAACAAACACAGATGGTTGTTTCATTTTCAAAGGAAATCAAGACGGCCATTGAAGAAAATAACATAAATCGTATTGAAAAAATTGCGGACACATATGAAATCAAAATGCTGAAGCGGACAGAAAAGACAAGAATCATCACAACCATCGGCCCGATGCTCGGTTTGATGGGAACGTTGATTCCGCTCGGCCCGGCTTTAATCGGTTTGACATCCGGAAATATTGAAGCGTTGGCAACAAACTTAGTGATTGCCTTTGCGACAACCGTTGTCGGTTTATTTTCAGCCGGCATCAGCTTTTGTTTAACAACTGTCCGAAACCGCTGGTACTGGCAGGATATGATGGATATAAACGATATCATTGACGCTTTGGAGGCGGAATAAAATGAGCCGCCGATCCCGAAGACGAACACGCGGGTCAATTTTTTCAAAAAATGAAGTCGAAAGCCCGATGAACAGCGTCGGAAATGTTTTCGATGTGGCAATGGTTTTTTCCGTTGCTTTGCTTGTGGCGCTTGTTCTTTCATTTAATATATCTGAGCTGCTGACCGATCAGGACATTACGATTGTAAAAAATCCGGGTCAGGAAAATATGCAGATTATTACAAAAGTCAATGACACCTATGAAATCATGGAGATTAACGCCGAAGAAGAAATCGGAGGCGGTGTCGGCGACATTCTCGGAACGGCGTACCGTCTGGAAGACGGGCGTGTCATTTATGTTCCGGAAGGAAACAATACGATTGAAAGATCGAATGCGACTTCAAACCAAACCGGATGAAGTGAAAAATATTTTCACTTCATTTTATTATTTTCACATTCATTTCTGATTATTGTTTATATTTTAGCATATTTTTCTTTAATTTTATTGCAGATTGCTTTTTTTAATTTTATTTTTTATTTAAATTTTAACTATTATCCGTTCCGCATGTTACCCAAAAAACAAATAAGTATAACCCGAAAATACCATTTATATATCTAATTAAAGACAATGATATTGATACAGTTTCATTTTTCCTTGAGCAATCGACAAATGAAAACGATATTTATAGACCTGTAATAAATCGGGGAGATTTTATGATTTCAAATAGAAAATTCTGTACTTTTTTTGTATTACTGATGTTACTCGCCTCAATGATTCCGATCGCAGTGGCTGACACTGTGAAAGGAACTGATGAAAAAATTGATGTTTTGTATATTTGCTATGACAAAATGTGGTCAATGATATTGATTTCGGAAGATTTTAACAATGAAATGTATTATAAAGACAACTTTGCAGTTCATGTTTTTGAAGCGGGCTATCCCGCTGATTTCAGTGGATTTGATTATGATTTAGAATCATTTGATATCGTCATAATAGATATGATAGCCGGAGAGATTCCGACAGAAATTGAAACGGATTTAAAAGATGCGCATGATAACGGCGTTACTCTTATCGCTGTTGCCAATGACTATATGGGCACAACGTCCACACCGGATTACTTTGATTTCAGAGATACGGCTGAATTGACAACAAATGGGAAATATGATACAGAGACCGTTGGAAACTTTTTTAAAATGTATGAAGATTTAAGTCGGTTCTCTGAAAAAGAAATTCAAAAAATATACGCGGAAAACATTTTGATGTTCCTTGTTCTAGCAAAAAATGAATTAATAAACAGCGGAACCGTAACCGATCAGAACATTAAAGATATAACTGACGAATGGGAAAAAAATGTTGTCAACATTGCATATATCGGACTTGGAGGAAGTGAAGATTTCGGTTTGCTGAATCAATATTCATCCTTCATGAGTGTAACAAATATCAAAGCATATAACAGCGCATGGGGAACAAACGAGGAAGTAATTGAATTTGCGAATAACGGCGGTTTTGCCAAGCAGGATTTAATTATAATAGACATGGTAACCGGCAGTTATTTTGATGATATAAATAAAGGAATCACAGCCGATGAAAACAAACTTGAAAATATTAAAACACCGATTATTGCCATTCGGTCGATGGGTCTTCCGGATTATGTCATCAACGGAGACGAAGATGACGAAGCTCTTGCAATCGGCGTTACAGAACAGCTTTTGATTCTGTTCTCCAAAGAATATTCTAACAAAACCGCTGCAGATAACTGGGTTGTTTCCGGCGGAATCATAAAATTCGGAATATATCATCCTGATTTGACGGACAAGTATTACGCAACATTGGATGATTATTTGGCAGCATATGATGATTATGACGACAAAAGGCCAACAGTCGGCATTTGGTTCCACAAAGATTATTTCACAGGCGGCAACAGTGCCAGAGTTAATGTCATTGATGAATTAATCCGCGATTTAGAAAGCAAAGACGTTAATGTAATTGCCGGATTCGATGTTTTTAAAGATACCGGAAGCGGACCGAATCCGATGATGAAATATTATTCCAAAGACGGAAAAGTGATAATTGATTCGGCGATTTCGATTAAGGATTTTGCTTTGAGTTATGATGATTATGAAGCGGGACTCAATTGGCTGGAAGAACTGGATGTTGTTGTCTTAAAAGCCATCATTGCGTCAAGTGACGGAACAGTCGGCAGTATCCCAAAAGATATGCTGGTCTATTCAACCATTTCACCGAACAGAGACGGAATGGGCGACTTTATCCTCCTCGGAAATGTCGGCGCAGACGGAGCGAAAGCGTTTGATGAGCAAAAAGATTGGCTGGCAAACCGCGCCATTAAATGGGCGGAATTAAAAATGAGAGACAACGACATCAAAAGAGTCGTTGTCATGTATTACAATTACCCGCCCGGAAAAGACAGCATCGGCGCGAACTATTTGGACGTTATGAAGAGTTTTGCCGGAAAAGATAACGGAGGCGTAAACAGCGGCGGCATTTTAAGAGAAATGAAAAAGGCCGGTTACGACATTTCTTATTCTTATAACGGGCTTCCGATTAACGATGAAAGCAACCTAAACGACACCGCTCTCTTGGAATTGGTGATGAAACAGGGAATAAATGTCGGGGCTTACGCGCCCGGCGTTTTAGAAGAAATGGTCAACGCCAGAGGAGATATCGATGACGATGACTGGTGGGGCGCGACTTTGGTGCCCGTTGAAGATTACAAAAAATGGTTTGATGACACGATTCAAAATGAAACCATCCGAAATCAAATCATTGACGCCTGGGGCGAGCCGTGGGACTATTCCAAACCGCTGAGCAGCGATCAAAGCGGAATGATGTGGGAAGATGAAAATGGAAAACGCTATTTTGTTCTCCCTGCTATTCGTTTAGGCAACGTCTACTTAATGCCGCAGCCAGACAGAGCGTTGGCAACCGATAAAGCATTTGCATACCACAACGGAGACATTCCGCCGACGCACCAGTATGTCGCTTACTATCTGTGGCTGAACAATGATTTTAAACCGGACGCTTTGATTAATTTCGGAACGCACGGAACGCACGAATGGCTTCCGGGATCCGCTTACGGATTGAGTGCGACGGATGATTTAGCGCCGCTTCTTCTTCAAGATATTCCGAATATTTACCCGTACATTGTCGCCAACGTCGGCGAAGGTTTAACGGCGGAATACCGCGGAAACGCTTTAATTATCGACCATATGACGCCGCCGATGATTCGTTCAAATTTGGATTCAAACAAACTTTTGAACGATATGGAAACAGAAATTCAAGCTTATTTTGTCGCAACCTTTTCAGGAGATACCGACACAAATGTTCAAAGACAGCAGAATATTGTCAATTGGATGATAGAAGCCGACCTTCACAATGTCATAAATATGGAAAAATTACAGAAAAAAGCAACCGCTGACGGAAAAACTTTGGAGAACTATTTGAAAGATATGACTCAAACCGAGTTTTCTGATTTCCTGAAAGAATATCTGTACAACTATATTGAAGCCATTAAAGAAGACACGCTGCCGTACGGAATGCATACTTACGGAGAGCAGCCGAATGAAAAACAAATTTCTGCAATGGTCCGCGCAATGTGGGGCGTTCAATACGATACTGTTCTTCATGACGCATACTATTCGGAAAATATAGGCATCCCGTCATCGGAAGATGAAAAAATAGTCAGTATGACAGAAAAGTTGTCCAACGCCGCAAATGCCGCTGAAATGAAAACAATACTGGAAGCTGAATATCCGTCGGCAAAATCAAAAAATCATGACGCTGTGATTCGATTCGTAATCGGACCGATTATGGATTTTGAAGGAAAAACGACCGCCGGAGAAGTTATGGCCGTTTGGGCTGAAACAGACTCGGATGGAAACAGCGTTCAGAAAGAATTGATTGAAGAAATCAAATTGGCTTACTATTCATTCACGGTAGAACCAAGTGACGCGGTAATTACAGCAGATATTGAAAGTGTTGCCGCATATTGCCTGGATAAAAGAGATAATGAGGGCAGAGAGATTGATGCGGATTTAATCAATGAAGCGTTAATGTCTGTGTTTAAGAAAAGTAAAATTGACAGTCAAGGCATTGTTTCTTATATGACGGCGGAAAGCAGATTGGAATACGCCGACCGGCTGAGAGAATGCGGTGTCTCGGAAATGAAAAGTCTGATGACGGCGCTGTCCGCCGGCTATATTCGGCCGAATGCCGGCAATGACCCGGTTCAAAATCCGAGCGCGATTCCGACCGGTATGAACTTCTACGGAATCGACCCGGACAAATTCCCGACAAAAGCCGCGTGGGAAGTCGGAAAATCATTGGCAGACCAAATTTTAATCAATTATTACGAAACTTACGGCGAATTCCCCAATACTGTTGCGTTTTCACGTTTCGGTGTTGAATTTATTCGTGACGAAGGGGCATTAGAAGCATGTGCTTTGTATTTAATGGGTGTCGAGCCGGTTTGGAACCCGACGAATAAAAATGTTGAAATGAAAGTCAATGTTTTGGATTACAACGATTTAACGGTCATGATTGACGGTCAGCCGGTTCAAAGGCCCCGCGTTGATATTGTGTATACAACGGCCGGCATGAGAGACGCTTTTGGCGATAAATTAAAATTGCTGAATATCGCCGTCAAAGCTGTCGCCGAATACGAAGGCGATCCGGACGGCGCTGTGAACAATGTCAAGACAAACTCGGATAAATTGAAAAAAGCCGGATTCGGCGACAAGGCATACATGAGATGTTTTGCAAACGAACTTGGAAATTATGAAATCGGCACAGGTAATTTAGTCAGCGCCAGCGGTTCTTGGGATGACCCTCAGCAGATTGTGGATATGTATCTGGAAAAGATGGGTTATCTGTACGGCGATGACGGTGTGTGGGGCGTTGAAGCAAAGGATTTGCTGAAAGCTTTATTGGAAAATGTGGATGCGACTGTTCACGCCGATTCTTCGAATCTGTATGACACATTGGATAATGATGACTTTTTCCAATATTACGGCGCCTTGAGCATGGCCGTGAAATATTCAAGACCGGATAAAAGAGCTCCGGAGATGTATGTCGCTGATACGACAAACGTCGGCAGAAACGCTCAGTTGAATTCCGGCAAAATTTACGGTATGAAAGAATATCTGAATAAGGATTTGGAAGCGCGTTATTTGAATGAAAAATGGATTCAGGGAATGATGGAATCCGGATATGCCGGTTCAACGATGTTTTCGGAATTCGTGGACAATTTCTTCGGATGGGCCGCAACGTCTGACGGAGAGCTGACCAGTTTTAAAAATTGGGAAGATATCTACGACATATATGTCAATGACAGATATGAGATGGGATTGAATGAATATTTCAAGGATAATCCGTACGCTTATCAGTCAATAACTGCCAGAATGCTTGAAACCATGCGTCATAACCTGATGATTGACAACAATTTATCAGGCGAACAGTTGGAAAATCAGCTGGAAAAGATGAACGCAATGCAGGACAAGCTTCTGAATGAATATATGGATTCGGTTATCGCAAACGGTGTTGCCTGCTGCCATCATACCTGCGGAAATCCGAAATTCAGTGAGTTTGTGGACGGACAGATGTCTGTGCTGTCTGCCGACCCTGATGACGAGCAGTATAAAAAATATATGGCATACAAAGAAATTTTGGAACAGGCTGTGCCGCCTAAAGAGACAACTCCCCCGACAACGCCGACATCAAGTACCGGAAGCGGAGGATATGGAACCGCAACAGTAAGCCCAGGTGCAGGACAGCCGGCACAGACCGCCGATACAACACAGACATCCGACCCGAACGGTCAGGGATATGGAACAGACGGCGGACAGGCCGGAAACACACCGACTGTTGTGACGGGATATGAAATGACGATGCTTGAATCCGTTACGGGAAGTATCAGAGATTTCGTCTCTAATCCGTCTGTATCCGCGTCCAGCATTGTCGTCATTGGAGGAATTATTCTGCTGGTCGGCGCAGTCTTCTACGGATTCAGAAGAAGAAATATTTAAAAAATTAACAAAAGTTAAAAGGAACAAAAGTTAAAAAAGATTAAACGGCAAAGGTAATTTCAAATTACCTTTGTTCTTTTTTTGAAAATAAGGAATTGATTAGAAAATCAATCTTTCCAAGCGGGTAATTTCTTCATCATTCCAATTGCTATATTTTCTGCAACCGTTTCATCTAAACCTTGCGTTTTTACAATAAATGCAGTCATTGAGACTTTCGTTTCGTCAAAGGATTGCATTGAGCCGTCAGATCGAGCGCAATGGATACAATAATCCTTAGAGGTATCTCCCATTGCAAATTCAGAGGGGGACCTCATTGGCATTCCACAAGCAATACAGTTTTTCTCAGTTGTCATTTTTATCTCTCCTTTCTATTTAATTTCTGATAAGCGCAAGATATGTGCTTATGAGCGTGTCTTTGTAACGGGTCAACACAGATTCTTTCGGTGCGAACAAGACTTTATTTTGCAGATAATAATGTAATAAAGAAATCCAAACATTAAACAGCATATGCGAAGGAATATTTTTTATCTCCTCATTTTGAATTCCTTTTTCAATTGATGCTGCAAAATGATATGATGCAATTGAATGAATTGAGATCATTGTTTGCTGTGCTTCGGTCGGTAAAGACGGTAAGTCCGAAATCAAATGTGTGTAAAAGGTTTCATACTCATTCAAAATGTCAATATGCGCACAAAGGAGTTTTTGAAGGTCTTCTCCAGCCAAAGCCAGAGCGTGCAATTTTTCTCCAAGCTCTTCAGCAATGCGATTTAATGTACAAATCTGTAACTCCTCCCGCGTGTGAAAATGGGCAAAAATCGAGCCGTGAGCAACACCAGCTTCTTTAGCGATCTCATTTGTAGAGACAAAAAAACCTTGTTGCGAATACATATGCATAGCAACCCTTGCAATATTTTCTCTTGTCGCTTCTTTCTGAATTTGGCGTTTCCCCTGTGTTTCTATCATATTATGAAGAACTCCTATCATTGTTTTTGAAAGGAAACAATGAAGACATTCCATCAATGGTGCGGATTGCTCACGTTTTTTGCGAACAAAGAATTAATAGAACACAATTTCATTTCCCCTCATTTTGATGAGTATATAGTCAATGAGTGAGCACTCATATAAATGTATCGCTTATTGCAAGATACTATCGTTGGCCTGGGAGAAACTGCCGGAATTTTCTAAAATTTCAAAAATATGACGCCTGTTACCACATTTAATATAAAAAATGAAAAAATTCATCATATTTGAGGAACAGAAAACAGCCATCATCATACATAATTGATAAAGCTGAATATAAATAAAAAGCAAAGATAAAGCCGAATGACAGAAAAATTAAATAAATAGAATTGAAAATAAATTTGATAAACTTAAAAATCAACCGTTCAGCCAAATATTCATTTCTTTTTTCATAAATTTCTCGGCTTCCGTCACCCTATCCAGCGGTCCGCGAAGCGCGATTACCGATGTATGAGCAACTTCGGGCTCGGTGATTGAAATGACGCGGTCTGTGACCTCCAGGTCAAACATTTCAACCATATCTACGATAATAGACATTGGAACGCCCATCGGAATGATGAGATCATATAAATCTTCCAGTTCGTCGTTTTCGCCGGAAAGCTCCGCCAATTCAAAACGCTTTCTGCCGATCAAATCGTGAAGGGATAATACTTTTACCATAAGAATCTCTTTTAGTTTTTACTGAAATATAAAACATCTATATGTTTCACCTATTAAAAGCATACCGATTCATAAAAAAAGGTTAACCGAATTATTTTAAAAGGATGAACGTATGAAAAAATAAAAGAAAAATAATGAATAACGAATAACGAAACAAATTTCGGAGCAATTTTTAATAACAATAAAACCGTTTACAAAATAAAAGTGATTCATATGCAGGAATACAAATTAAAACGCGGATACACGCCCGACATTGAAAGAATGAAAAGCTTATTGGAAGAATGCTTCGGCACGGCAATTAAAGAAAAAGACGGGACATTGACAACATCTTACGGCGCCTTAAAGGAAATCAAGGTATGCGTCATGAATAAAAAACTTTGTGTTGACACGGTTTCCGATAATTCCGGCATTCCCGACGATTTGATATTGGACACCAACAAACGTTTCAGAACTTTTTTAGATAAAGGAACCGGCTACACGTCTAAAGACCGCGTCAAAAACGCCAAAAAGGATGTCGGCGGCGAATAAATAAAAAGAATGAAAAATAGAAAAAGGATTTCCGAAAAAGAAATACCAAAAGATTAATATTTGAGATATTCCTTTTTGGAGTCTGCTTATTCTGTTTACAGAAAAAAAACAACTATTTTTTATTTATCATTAAAAGCGCCTCAATGGCTTAGGGGTATAGCACTTCCTTGGTAAGGAAGAGGCCGCGGGTTCAAATCCCGCTTGAGGCTTAATATCAGCGGTCCGAAAACGGACCTGCTGAAAAAAAAATCTAAAACTTATTTTTGAGATAATAAAACATCGTCCGTTAACAGTCGTTTTTGAAAAAAAAGAGAAAAAAACTTTTTTGTTTTTTTTGAATTTTTTAATTCTTTTTAAGCATATAGCTTGCAGCGGCCATAAAGCAGAATCCTATAATCATTCCGACAATGCCGATAATAAGAGCCGAAAAATTCAGCGGTGAAACATTAACCATAATTGTAAAGCCGCTGAAAAGCGCAACAGCCATCCCGCAAATAATCAAGCAGGCGGCTAAAATTGTTGTAAATCCTTTTGCCATAATGTAATACCTGAATTTTTATTATAAATAAATAAGCATAAGAAATACAGTAAAATTTCAAAATACAGGAAAACATACCGAAATAAAATATAAATAAGTATGGAATTCGAAATAATATTCGAAATAATATTCGAAAAAGATACATAATAAAGAGGGCCGGGACCGAGAATCGAACTCAGGTCAAAGCCTCCACAGGGCTTCAGGATAACCTTTACCCCACCCCGGCCACATCGATATTGAGCTGAAAAAAGCAAGCGGGAAACAAAAAAAGTTAAACGCCGCTTTTCAAAAGCATTCCTTAAATCTTTTTTTTTAATATAAAGCTTTCGACAGCAAACGCGTGACAAAAATAAGAGCGAAGCAATTGAAAAAAAAAAGATTAATCTCCGGATTGGCTCGGAGATTCGTCACCATAAATACGCATTCTTTCAAAAGTTAAAACCTTACGAACGGCCAGCTTTTTTTTCCCGCACCATCCGGCTTCCGGATAGTTCTCGGAAATAAAAGCAACAAGTTCGTCATCCCCCATTTTTTCCAATCGATCTTGAAGTTCAAGTAAATGTTTTGATTTTTCATCCATTTTACAATCCCCCATAAAAATAAAAAGTTAAGTTTTTAAAAATTAATCCGCTTTAAAAAATAAAGCGCAATGACACATACCGTCGGTTTCGATTTCTTCTTCGTGATAAATACACGGGCAGATAATTTTGCGGTCTTCCTGCTTGTCGCCGAATACGATTCGACACGGGCAATACTGAGCGCCGTATTGTTCTCTGCGTTTGGCCAAACCCTCGTAAACCAAATCCAATTCCTCCGGATTCGGATTCAAACGATAACCCTTTTTTGCCGCATATTTTTCGGCATATTGCCGCACTTTATCTTTTGTCTCTTCAAATGTCATAGATTCACCTTTACTTTTCGAGTCTGCTATGAAAGAAGATTAATGTCAAAGATTATTAAGTATTCTTCCGTTAAACCTGAAAAAAGTCAATATATTAAAAATTCATATTAATAGGAGGGGGAATATAATATGACAACAACCGCAATTGTTTCTTGTCGAATTTTTGAGGATGAATTAACATATATAATGAAAAAAGAAAACGAAAATAATACAAGAATTATTTTGGTTGAAACACCCTTCATTGACTCAATTGAAAGAAAATTTGAATCGGAAGGGATAGAATACATAAAAACCGGCAATGAAAACCTAAAAGAAATTCTCGGCAAATCTGAAAAAGAGGGAGACGACACCGTAATTCTTCAATTAATTGAATTCTCAATGGAAGTCAGACCAAATGAAGTTAAAAATGAAGCTTATAAAAGAGTTCAAATGCTCCAAGATATCGGAGCGGACGGAGTAATGGTCTTTTACGGATTGTGCGGAAATGTATTCGGAGAAATTGAAAATGAATTGAGCCGACCGAATTGTCCCGTCAGAATTCTGAGAGACGAAGACGGAGAAATTGGAGACGACTGTATTTGCATCAGCCTTGGCCGTCGGAGCAAGTATATAAGAATATTAAAAGAATCGAAGTCCGGAGAAGGAACATATTTCCTGACACCGATGCAGGCGGCGTACTGGAGAGAAATTGCATATGCCAGCGCGTTGACGCCTGATCCGAACGACGATGAGATGCTGAAAATGGTGTTCGAGTATTCGAATTATAAAAATGTCGGAAAAGTCGCAACCGGTCTAAAGTATGAAGACGGATTTGACGCGATTGTCGACGATTTTTCAGAAAGGTTCAGCTTGGCAATTATTAACTATGAAGGAACGCCGTCAATGATTGAAAAATCATACGAAAAAAATAGATTGATTTTTAAAAACAAAAATTAAAAGACTTAACCACTAAATTCCGACAGCCGAAACTAAAAAGACCAAATAATAAGCGTTTGAGCACGAAGCTGCTTAAATGCGAATTCTATTTTTAAATCTATTTTTAAATCTATTTTTAAATCTATTTTTAAATCTATTTTTAAATCTATTTTTAAATCTATTTTTAAATCTATTTTTAAATCTATTTTTAAACAAAAATTTAATCGTTAAGAAGAGAGCTTGGGCTATTTAAAAAAGAAGAGAGCTTGGGCTATTTAAAAATTAAAACTGAAAAAAACGAGTATAAGAAACAGAAAAACAAAACAAAAAAAACAAAATTCTAATTTTTGATTAAATAAAAAAAGAAAATAAAAAGAGAATGAAAGAAGATACAGAATCTTCAATCATTGCTTTTTGTTATTATTTATTATTCTTTTTTCTCTGGTATGCACCGACACCGACAAGACCTGCAATTGCAGCAATTGCAAAGAGGAGACCGAATCCGGGGATTGCCGATTTGTCATCATCTTTGGTTGTGTTGTTGGTTGTGTTGTTGTTGGTCGTGTTGTTGGTTGTGTTGTTGGTCGTGTTGTCGACCGGAGGCACAACTTTGTCTTCTGCCCAAACCTTGACACCATTGCCTTCTCTCAACAATTGAGATTCGCCGTATGCGTTCTTAATTGTAAGAGTGACGTTGTAGTAACCGGATTTTGCATAGGTGTGTTTCGGGTTCTTTTCAGTAGATGTTGCGCCGTCTCCGAAGTCCCAGTGCCAAGAGGTCGGGTTTCCTTTGGAGAGGTCAGTAAACTGAACGGGGTGCGGAGCAATTCCTGAGAGAACATCGGCCTGGAAGTCAGCACGCGGTGCAACGCCGACAGTGATGTACTTGTCTTTGGTTGCTGTGTTGGTTCCGTAGGCGTTCTTAACTGTTAACTTAACAGTGTATGTGCCTTCCTTGGTGTAGGTGTGTTTCGGGTCTTTTTCGGTAGAAGTTGTACCGTCGCCGAAGTCCCAAGCATAAGTTAAGTTGGCTCCCTGTGATTTGTCAGTAAACTGGACATTCAACGGAGAAAGACCGTTTGTCGGAGTTCCGACAAAGTCTGCGACCGGCACATTACCGACGCTGACATAACTGGCTTTAAGGATAGAATCTGTTGCACCGCAGGGGTTTGTAACAGTCAAAGCGACTGTGTATTGTCCTGTTCTGTTGTAGGTGTGGGAGGGGTTTCTTTCTGTAGAAGTTGTACCGTCACCGAAGTTCCAGAGGAAAGAAGAGTTGGCTCCGGAACCGATAGATGTGTCGGTAAATTTAACGTTAAGAGGAGCGCTTCCCATGTTGTTTGTTGCCGAGAAATCGGCTTTAAGGGTGTCTGTGATGGACACATTCTTAAGTGTGTAATTGAAAGATCCGTAAGCATTAGAAACAAACAATGTCACATTGTAAACGCCTGTGGATTTGTAGGTGTGAATCGGGTCTTTTTCAGCAGACGTGGCACCGTCTCCGAAATCCCATTTGAATGTTGCCGAATCGGCGACATTTCCGTGTGTTGTGAAAGTAACTTGTTTAGAGTTGATTGTACCGTTTGCGGTAAAGAAGACATAGGGTACGGTTCCGACATTAATAAATGATGTGGAAGTCTTTGTGTCGCTACCGAATTCATTTGAAACGGTTAATTTAACAGTGTATGTACCTGTCGCATTATAAGTGTGAGAGGGATTCTTTTCAGATGAGGTAGAACCGTCTCCAAAGTCCCAAACGTATTTTGTCGGGTTTCCGAGAGATTTGTCGGTAAATTTCACAGCAAGGGGTGCGGGACCGGATGTTTTGTCTGCGGTAAAGTCAGCAACAACGCCACCGCCAACATAAATGTAATTTGTTTTGGTTTCGGTTCTGACGCCGTGTTTGTTGGTAATTGTCAAAGAAACGGTGTAATTTCCTTCTTTAGTATAAGTGTGGCTGACATTTCCGGACTGGCTGGAATTTGTACCGTCACCGAAATTCCATAAATATGTGGGATTCGGTTCAGCGCCTTTATAAGATAAATCTGTAAATTGGACAGTCAACGGTGCTTTTCCGCGAAGAGGTGTACCGGAGAAATCCGGAGAAGGCAAATCTCCAACGGCAATATAACCATCGTCTGCAAGTGCAATCGGTATCAAAGAAAAAAGAAGACAGAGAACGAGAAGACCTGTCATCAATTTTCCCGTTAATTTATTATGAATTTTCATTTTCAAAACTCCAGATTAAAATCGATAAACTTATAGAAAATCGGAAGCATTATGAACAAAATAATACCCCTTCCGTGTAGAAAACATTAACAAGTGAGTCATTCAAATTAAAGAGAATTTGCATTTAAATACCTACTGTGGCAATGTTAATATTTCACGGGAACCTAAATTGAATGAATTTAAAATTAATCCAGTTTCATTTAGAATCCTAATTAATGAACAGGGTCCAGATGCTATATATACCTTATCATAGAATACGGAAAGAAAAAGAATATTAGAAAAATGATATATTATACTACAACGCATAAAAAAAAGTACATCGGCATATATTATATTTGAAGTTTTTTATGAAATGTATTTAATAAAAATTGGACATGAAAAAAGAAAAACTGAAAAAAAATCGGAAATATTTAATAAAAAATCACGATAAATTTGAACCTATAAACCCGACAATAGAAAACAGCCCCATGCAACCGTTAAATTGAGACGATTTGAAAAAACAAGCATACATAAAACTGAAAAATATAACTATTTCAATATAATCAATAGGAAAATTTATTAACCCGATCAATTCATCAAATCTTAAGTAATATTTTAAACTTGATTTTTCAACATATTAACGAAAAATATGCAGGAAAATCAAATAATGCAAGAAAGAATGCAGGATATTTTAAAATGAGTCATGAAATAAAAACAATTCCGGATTATGATTACGAAGTGTTGGGTTTAATGGTCGGCCTTGAAATTCACCAGCAGGTGGATTCTCCGACAAAACTGCATTGCCGTTGCCCGAATATTTACCGAGATCCGGAAGAATCGACACATGAAATCAGAAGATACTTGCGCCCTAAAGCCAATAATTTAGGAATGATGGACCGCGCTGTTGTCGAACAGACGCAGGCAAACCGCCAAAATCGTTATTTGGTCTTTGATACAACCTGTTTAGGCGATATTGATGAAGCCGGCCCGGTACCGGTCAGTCCCGATGCATTAAAAACGACATTGGAAGTGTCAAAATTGCTTCACATGATACCTGTCGACCGCGGACACGTCATGCGAAAAATTATAGTCGACGGATCCGGCCCGGCCGGCTTCCAGCGCACAACATTTATTGCCGGCAGCGGCTGGATTGAAACAAAATCCGGAAAATGCCGCATTGCGAGTTTGTGTTTAGAAGAAGAATCTGCCCCGAAAGTGGAAGAGACGGATGAATATGTTTTATTTTCATTAGATCGGCTCGGAATTCCGCTCATCGAAATTGCGACAGAACCGGATATTAGAACGCCCGAACAAGCGGTTGAAGTTGCGTCTCATCTCGGAATGGCGCTTCGATCAACCGGCGGCGTTAAAAGAGGAATCGGAACGATTCGGCAGGATGTCAACGTTTCCATAAAAAACGGTACCCGCGTTGAGATGAAAGGCGTTCAGGCTTTATCAATGATTGATGAAATCGTCAAGCGTGAGATATACCGGCAATTGGCGTTAAATAAAATTAAGGATGAGTTGAATTCAAAAAATGCATCCATTGACACAACACTGTACGATGTGACAGAAATATTTGCGGAAACGAAATCAAAAGTCATCATTAACAGTGCGAAAAACAGAAAAATTCTTGCAATTTGTTTAAAGGAATTTAAAGGATATGTCGGCAGAGAAATACAGCCCGGCAGAAGGCTCGGAACAGAGCTTTCCGAAAAAGCAAAGGCTGTCGGCGTTTCCGGACTATTTCATACCGACGAACTGCCCAATTACGGCATAACCGCTGAAGAAGTGGAAAAACTGAGAAAGGCTGTCGACGCGGGAGAAAATGATGCCGTCATCATGATTTCCGGAAGAGAAAATATTGTCAAGAAAGCAATGGAATCTGTCATTCAGCGAGCTGAGCTTGTGTTAAAAGAAATACCGCAGGAGACGCGGCATGCGTTGCCGGACGGCAATACCTCATATATGAGACCGCTTCCCGGAGCAGCCAGAATGTATCCGGAAACCGACCTTCCGACATTTAAAATTGACCGCAGAGAATATCGGGAATTAAAAACGCCCGAACTTTTAACGGATAAAGCCGAACGCTACACGAAAGAATACGGCCTGAATGCTGAATTTGCGAACTTGGTCGTTTTTTCAAAATATATGAAACTGTTCGAAAAGTTGGCTGAAAAATACGGCGGAAATGAAGCCGTCACCCCGACACTTCTGGCAAGAACATTGACGGGAATATTGCCGGAATTGAAAAGAGACGGATTTGACATTGACTCAATTGCGGATGTAAAATTTGAAGAAATGTTTGATTTGATTGCCGACGGCAGTCTCCCAAAGGACGCCTCCAGAAGCATATTAGAAATTATATGTAAAGATGGAAAGTGCTGCATTGCCGAAGCTGCAAAAGGTCTCGGCATCGGCTCCGTTGATAAAAAGGAAATTGAAAACTATATTGACACCATTATTGCCGAAAGAAAAGATTTCATTTTCGAAAAAGGCCCGGCGGCCGTCGGTCCCTTAATGGGAATAGTTATGGAAAAATACCGCGGAAAAATTGAAGGGAAAGAAATCAGCGCAATGCTGAAAGGAAAAATCGAAAAGATGAAGTGATGACGGGGTAATGTGCCTTTGTTATCACGAATCTACTGTTTTTGAAAAAGTCGACGGGATCTGTTTTGGATTTACCAAAATTGATACCATTTTTTCTTTTTAGCGTCTTCCAGTTCGAGTGTTTTCTTTTCAACCTGATTAATTAAAGTTTGAACTTGAGCGATATGCATTTTTGTCGTATTGTCCCGCTCCATAATTTGTTCGTCTTTTGTTTCAAGCTGATGATTTAAGGCCGCAATTTGACTGTCTTTTATTTCCAGCTGCTTGAGAAGAGCTGAAACGTATTCCTGAGAGACGGCGGAATTCGTGTCGTCATCGAGGTATTTTTCAAGTGCTTTTGTTACAATCACGCCTTTCGGCTCGTTGACGGCATCCAATTTTTTGTAAAGATCCGTCGATATCCGGACATTTAATTGCTTTTTGTCATCCGACTTAGAATTATCATCCGATCTGGAAGAATCGTCGGATCTAAAATCATTGAGCCGGGGGGAATTGTTTGAATCGGTCGAATCAATCATAATTACAAGTCCGTATTTGAATTAATCTATCAAATAGATAACACGTTATATTTAATTTTTGTTTGAATAAAATCGTTAAAACATTAAAAACTATCAAAATGATGCATTTTTTAAGCAAATTGCTGTGTTCCGATAGCTCATAGATTAAAGAATAGCGAATGATAGAAGACTTCTAAGGAGTAAAATAGATTTTACTATAAAAATTTTACAGACATTCTGTGAAAAAATCGAAGAAAAAGAAAAAATGAATAAATGGAAAGAAAAATAAAAAAAGAGGGTAGAACGAGAAGACGGGGCGGAGACAGAAAGATAGAAAAAGATAGCACATTTCGACAATCTGAAAACAGTAAGAGCAGGATTACACAAATGAAGTGAGATTTAAAAGAATGAATTAAACATAGCAAAAAATTAGCAAAGATTAGAAAATGATACACAACGGAAGATAGAAACGGCAATCAAAGAAAAATGAGCACAAGAGACGCCAACCAGGGAGACAGAGAGAAATATTGCTACATTATAAGTGATTTTTGATGCGTTTTGATATGACGGACAGGATTTGATAAATGAAGAGCGGTGAAATATAGCATTCTTGGATTTTTTTGCTACAAACAGCTAGATTTTGCGATAAGTATATATTTGAGTGAAACCTACTATGAGATTGTCAATGTTTGAGTTCAGATAAAATCTGCTCAAACCGACTCGAAAAATCTTTGAATTGGAAGAAATGTGTGAAAATGAGAAAAGGATAATTTGTGGCGAATTGTCCTTTTCTGCTTCAATTCAAAAAATATGTCGAGGCTTTTTTCTGTTCTTCTTTTCATTTCCTTTTTACTTCCTTTCCTTTTCACTTCCTTTTTTCACTTCCTTTTTTCACTTCCTTTTTTCACTTCCTTTTTTCATTTCCTTTTCTTTTCCTTTTCTTTTCCTTTTCTTTTCCTTTTCTTTTCCGAAATTGTCGCAAGACAATAAAATTTATGCGCGAATGATGTATTCCCGAGCGGATAATGTCTATAAACAGCAGACGGTATGTTGATAGTAAGTCAGTATGTTAACGGGTCTTATCGCAGAGGTTTTCCGAACTCTTTTTTAAAAAATGAATTTTAAAACATTAGAAATTAAATCGAAATTATTTTGAAATGTTAGATTTTTTGAAAAAAATTAGGAAATCATCACAAATATATCAAAAATGGACATGCCCGCAGCATAGTTATTTTTCATAAAAACATGCCAATTTCACAGATATTCATGACATTTTCAATCACAGAAGTTATATATTGGAACGATAATCAATCTGCTTTTAGAGACTTAATCAAATATTTATTTTATTGTAATTTATTGCTGTAAGTCTTTAAAATGAATGAGACAGAATATGAACCTTGAAAAAAAAACAATAATCAGTGCCTTAAATGAAGGGTATCCCATCAAACCGCCCTGTTTGATTGATTTTGGTTTTTTGAAATCGAAAATATCAAAGCCGTTTCTTAAGACTTATAAAATTTTCCGGTCTTTCATTTCTGATTCTTATTTTGCCGTATTCACTTTTTTTTCTTTGCATTTATTTTTCTTTTGCTTTTCTGTAAATATCAAATTCTTTGAATCGATTTTATTTCAACCCGAAGAAAATATGAAAAGAATAGTGAAGAGACAATCGGCCGTGAGAAAACACGCCGGCAGCAAAAAAATATTTGAATTAACAACAATTGATTGGTGACACAATATGCCGAAACGAGAAGATGTCAAAAGAGTATTATTAATAGGATCGGGACCGATTGTCATCGGACAAGCCGCAGAATTCGATTTTTCAGGAACACAGGCTTGCCGCGCCCTTAAAGAAGAAGGAATGGAAGTTATTTTAGTCAACTCAAATCCTGCAACCATCATGACAGACCCCGAAACAGCAGATGCGGTTTATGTAGAGCCGATCAATTCGGAAATAATTGAAAAAATTATTGAAAAAGAAAAACCGGACAGTATCATTGCCGGTATCGGTGGCCAGACCGGATTAAACATGACGACCGAATTGGCGGAAAAAGGAATTCTTGAAAAATATAATGTCAAAATTCTCGGAACACAGGTCGAATCAATTAAAAATACAGAAGACAGGGAATTATTCAAAGAATTGATGATGAGCATCAACGAACGCGTCCCTCGAAGCAAAGCTGTAACAACGATAGAAGAAGTCGAAGAAACCATAAAAGACTTCGGCCTTCCCTTAATCATTCGTCCGGCATTTACATTAGGCGGCGCCGGCGGCGGAATTGCGCACACCCGTGAAGAACTCTTAGAAATATCCGAAAAAGGATTAAAAAAGAGCCGCATTCACCAACTTTTGATTGAAGAAAGCGTTCTCGGCTGGGAAGAAATCGAATTTGAAGTCATGCGAGACAAAAATGATACCTGTATCGTAATATGCACGATGGAAAACATTGACCCGATGGGTATCCATACAGGAGAATCAATGGTCGTTGCCCCGATTATAACAATGCCCAAAGAAGATATTCAAATGCTTCGAGATGCCGCAATCCGTATCTTACGAGCGTTAAACATTGTCGGCGGCTGTAATATTCAATTTGCTTACAATCCGGAGAATTCCGACTACAGAATTATTGAAGTCAATCCCCGCGTTTCAAGATCTTCCGCTTTGGCTTCAAAAGCAACGGGATTTCCGATTGCCCGCGCTACCGCAAAAATTGCGATCGGCAGAACAATTGATGAAATCGTAAAAGGCGTTAAAGTCGGATCCGACACATGGGAACCGACGGTGCGATATGTCGTTGCAAAGATTGCGCGCTGGCCTTTTGATAAATTTACATCGGCTGACCGTACATTGACAACTGCGATGAAAAGCACGGGAGAAGTCATGGCAATCGGCGGAACGATCGAAGATACGCTTCAAAAAGCAATCCGCGGATTAGATATCGGAAAGCATATCGATGAATATTCCTGGACGGACGAAGAAATTGAACAGCTTTTGAAAAATGCAACGGATGAGCGTATATTTGTGATAATTTATGCGCTTAAAAAAGGATACGCCGTAAAAACAATCGCGGATTGGACAAAAATCAATTTGTACTTCATCGAAAAAATCAATAATATCGTCTCATTTGAAAAAACCCTCTCGGAAAAGCCGTTGACAAAAGAGATTCTTATCAAAGCGAAAAAAATGGGATTCACCGATGAAAGAATCAGTGAACTGACCAAGAAAAACCGCACAGAAATTACAGATATGCGCGTGAAAGAGAAATTGGGAGTTTCTTACAGAACTGTCGATTCATGCGCCAAAGAATTAGAAGCCTACACACCTTATTATTACACGGAATACGGTGTTGACAACTTATCAAAGCCGACCGACAAAAATAAAATATTAATTCTCGGCGCAGGCCCGATTCGTATCGGCCAGGGCATTGAATTCGACTATTGTACCGTCCACGCCGTCAAAGCGCTTCGAGAAGAAGGAATTGAAACCCACATTATTAACAACAATCCGGAAACCGTTTCAACCGATTATGATACGTCCGACAAACTCTTCTTTGAACCGCTGACATTGGAAGATGTAATGAACGTCATTGAAGAAGAAAAGCCGTCCGGCGTTTTAATCCAGTTCGGCGGCCAGACATCCGTTAACTTGGCGCTTCCTCTTGAAAAGGAACTGAAAAGAAGAAATATGGACACAAAAATTCTGGGAACTTCTCCTGAAAATATTGATATGGCGGAAGACCGTGAACGGTTTAATGAATTAATGACAAAAATCGGCGTTTTGCAGCCGGAAGCCGGATATGCGACATCCGCTAAAGAAGCTTTTGAAATCGCCGACAGAATCGGTTATCCCGTTTTGGTCCGTCCGTCTTATGTTCTCGGCGGCCGCGCAATGGAAATCGTTTATGACAAAGACGAGCTTGAAAAATATATTAAGGAAGCCGTTCGCGTTACAAAAGATCACCCGATTTTGATTGACGACTTTTTGGAAGGCGCCCGCGAAATCGATGTCGATGCCGTTTGTGACGGAAAAGACGTGTTTATCGGCGCCATTATGGAACACATAGAAGAAGCCGGTATCCACTCGGGTGATTCGGCCTGTGTTATCCCGCCGCAAACGCTTTCGGAGGAAATTCTGGAAGTAGTCAGAGATTATACGAAAAAGATTGCGCTCGCCTTGAACGTCAAAGGAATGGTCAACATTCAAATGGCAGAGCAGAACGGAAAAGTGTATGTTTTGGAAGCTAATCCGAGATCCAGCCGAACCGTTCCGTTCGTTTCAAAAGCGATCGGAATCCCGCTTGCAAAGATTGCCGCAAAAATTATGATTGGCAAATCATTGAAAGAGCAG
>JGI994J12354_10001069_pt1 | contig 27814 bp, 29 predicted proteins | sample IntmicLarv3ML3BL_FD_12354 | JGI IMG/M metagenome (IMG submission 12354) | reverse complement strand
GCTTGGCGGCTATGGCATATCCTATATGATGGACGGAGAAGAAGTCCTTCTTGGGAATAGCAGATTGATGGAAGAGCGGGGTGTTGTGTATAGGGCTCATGCAGGGGCAGGCACGGTTGTATATGTGGCAAAAGGTAATCGGCATATGGGCACGCTTGTTGTGGAGGACACAGTCAAAGAAGGTGCAAAAGAAGCGCTGGACGCGGTCAGGCGTATGGGGGTNGAAGCGATTGTTATGCTTACGGGAGACCGAGAAGAAAATGCTGTCGGTGTAGCGAGACAANTAGGTATTACGGAGTATTACACAGAACTGTTNCCGCAGGATAANTTGAGCATTTTAGAAGAGTATAAAAGNAAGGCTCCTGATAAAAAAATTGCTTTTATCGGCGATGGTATCAATGATGCACCGGTATTGGCAGGTGCGGATATTGGAATTGCGATGGGTGGTATTGGTTCGGATGCGGCAATCGAAGCGGCAGATATGCTGCTGATGGACGATGAGCTTGGAAAAATGTCCGTAGCCATTCGTATTGCACAGAACACGAGGAAATTGGTGATGCAAAACATTGTACTTGCATTGGCGATAAAAGCGTTTGCGCTGATACTGAGTGCGGCAGGGATGGCGAGTATGTGGATGGCGGTATTTGCCGATGTTGGTGTCACGGTCTTGGCAATTCTAAATGCGATGCGAAAGAAATAAGAGAGGCGGTTTCGTTGACAGGCCGGGTGATGCCTGTTAGAATAAAAGTGAAAAAATTTAAAAGGAGTTGAAAAGATGATTCGTTTTTCTTGTTGATTTTTATGGTGCAATCAGACTGCTTTATGGCAGGTTTGTTTTGTTGCTCCTATGCAAGAAAGCCTACGAATTTCTTTCATCCATCATCAAGAGATTGTTGATCATTCATGATGTTGTGTTCTGCTTGGAATAGGAGTCCCTATTTTCTGTGCGTTCCCTTGTTATTATGAGCTGTGAGAATTGTACTTTCTTGCAGCTTTATTTTTTTGGAAAAGGAGGGATAATCATTATGGCGAAAATTCAAGTATCGAATCTAACATTTGCCTATGATGGCAGCCATGACTACGTTTTTGAGGATGTTGGTTTTCATTTGGATACCGATTGGAAACTCGGTTTTATAGGAAGAAATGGGCGGGGGAAAACAACTTTTTTAAAGCTGTTGCTCGGAGAATACGATTATAGCGGAACGATTTCGGCGCCGTGTGACTTTGCATATTTTCCTTATGCAGTGCGGGATGAGCGCTTAAATACGATCGAGGTTGTTGAGGAGGTCTGCCCGGATTATGTGTATTGGGAGTTGATGCGGGAGTTCAGGTTGATTGAATTGGCGGAGGATGTTTTGTATCGGCCGTTTGGAATGCTCTCGCAGGGAGAGAGGACAAAGGTTCTGCTGGTGTTACTGTTTTTAAAAGAGGATCGGTTTTTGCTGATTGATGAGCCGACGAACCATCTTGATGCGCGGGGGAGATCGCTTGTTTGTGCATATCTGAATGGAAAGAAGGGATTCATTTTGGTATCCCATGACCGGTCGTTCTTGGACAATTGTGTTGATCATATTCTCTCAATCAATAAAACGAATATTGAGGTTCAGCGAGGGGATTTTTCTTCATGGATGCTGAATAAACAGCGTCAGGATGATTTTGAGTTGGCGCAGAGTGAAAAGCTAAAAAAGGATATGAAGCGCCTCTCATCTGCCGCAAAACGTACCTGCATGTGGTCTGATAAGGTGGAAGCGACAAAGCAGGGAACGAGAACCGGCGGATTGCGGCCTGATACGGGCTACATTGGGCACAAGTCGGCAAAGATGATGAAACGCGCGAAGTCGATTGAAAAACGGCATCAGGAGGCGTTTGACAAAAAAGCAGGATTGCTGAAAAATATGGAGTCGGAAGAGAATTTGAAAATAGCGCAGACGGCCCATCGCACAGAACGGCTGGTATCCCTTTCGGGCGTATCTGTTTTTTATGGAGAGCAGATTGTCTGCAAAGATGTAAGCTTTGAGGTGAATCAAGGTGAGCGCATTGCTTTGCACGGAAGAAACGGCACAGGAAAGAGCAGTGTTCTCCGATTGATTTTAGGTGAAGAATTGTCTTATAGCGGGGAATGCCGAAAAGGAAGTAATCTTTCGATATCCTATGTCTCTCAGGAGACTTCTTTTTTGTCGGGAACGCTTTCTGATTTTGCACATGAAAGAGGGATTGACGAGAGCCGTTTAAAGGCGATTTTGCGGAAGCTGGATTTTTCACGAGAGCAATTTGAAAAAGATATGAGCCATTTTAGTGAGGGTCAGAAAAAGAAAGTGCTGATTGCGGGCAGCCTTTGTGAGCAGGCGCATTTGTTGATTTGGGATGAACCGCTAAACTATATAGACGTGGTCTCCCGTATGCAGATTGAACGGGTATTATTGTCATTTGAACCAACGATTCTATTCGTCGAACATGATGCCGCTTTTTGTGAAGCAATTGCGACAAAGAATATTGTGCTGGGGTAGGTTCGGGAAAAATAAGAGCACCTCTTGATGATAGAAGTGCTCTTGTATGCCATTCTTATGTTATGGTGTTGGATTCTCAAGGGAGGCTTGAAGCAGTTTTTTAATGCTTTTTTCAAACTTTATTCGTGAAAGCATGACCATATGTCCGCAGCCGCAGCATTTGATGCGAAAATCGATACCTGTCCTTAGGATTTCCCATTCTGCGCAGCCACAAGGATGTGTTTTTTTCATTTGTACGATGTCGCCAACGGAAAGGTTCATAAGATATCCTCCTTTTTCTTTTGNCGATATTGTTTGGCATGGTTTACAAAGACCTCAAANAGCAACTGCTGTTCTTTTGTTTCCATTTTTTCNGGGTGCCACTGTACGCCGAGGGCAAAATCATTCTTGTCGTGCATAATGGCTTCGATGAGGCCGTCTGCGCTTTTTGCGCAGGGAGAAAAGTCNTTGCCCGGTTCAGATACTGCTTGGTGGTGAAGCGAGTTTACGGTACTATGCGCTGTTCGCCATAGATGGGANAGAAATCCGTCGTCATTTAGAGAAATGCTATGAGTGGCGTATGCNTGGGGNGCTTGCTGTACGTGTTTTANCATGGTTTTGGTCTGCGAGAATATATCTTGGTAAATNTTACCGCCGCCAACGATATTCATCACTTGCATACCCCGGCAGATTCCCAGAATCGGAATATTATGGGTCATAGCGGTTTTGCATAAGAAAAACTCAAAGGCATCCCGCAGGGGTGAAATTTCTCCGCTTTCTTTTATAGGTTCTTCGCCGAAGGAGAGTGGATCAATATCGCCGCCGCCGGTGAATAGAATTCCGTCCGGAAAATCGGGAAAGCATGTATCGGGAAACAGCAAAATCGGAGTGCCTCCGGCATGCTTAATTGCCTTCGCATAATCTTGATGAAGCATATATTGTCCGGTACTATAATCGTAATTAGGGGTAATCCCAATGACTGGTTTCATTATGACACTTCCATTCTTCTGACTCTTTTTATCAGTATACAAAAAAGGGGTTGTTTTGGCAACGGAAAATACACGGCAAAGTCAAAGTGGATATGTCGAAAGGAAAGTTGTTTTATTCAGATGAAATGTGGTATGATAATAAAAGGATATGAAAATATATATTCACTAGAGCTCAGAACGGAGTGACGAGTATGAAGACAATTGGTATCATTGGCGCGATGGATGAGGAAATTCTTTATCTGAAAGAGAAGATGGATATAGTCACGCTAAAGAAAGCCGTCGGGCTGGAGTTTCATATAGGCAGATTTTCGGGAAACGGCATTGTGTTGGTTCGCAGTGGGATTGGCAAGGTGAACGCTGCTATTTGTACGCAGGCGATGATAGATTTATTCGGTGTGGATTATGTGATTAATATTGGTGTTGCCGGTGCGCTTCATGAAGGATTACGCGTGGGTGATATTTTGATTTCCGAAGATGCTGTACAGCATGATATGGATGCATCGTCTTTGGGCGATCCGATTGGAACCATCCCCCGTATGGCAGAAAGTTATTTTCGGGCGGATGAAGTGTTGGTTCGCCTTGCGATGGAAGCGGCGCAGGATGCCGGTGAGGATTTTCAGGTCATGGCGGGAAGGGTTGCGAGCGGCGATCAGTTTATTTGCACGAAGGAAGCCAGAGATAAAATTCGCAGGAGTGTGAAAGGGGATTGTGCCGAGATGGAGGGTGCTGCGATTGCCCATGCTTGTTGGCTGAATCGGATTCCGTTTGTTATTATTCGAGCGATTTCTGATGGAGCGAACGAAGAGGCGGGTATGTCGTTTGAGAAATTTTGTGCGATTGCTGCGAAGAGAAGCAGTGATTTGGTGGAACGCATGTTGGAGAAGGTGTCGTAGGAAGCAAAGAAACGGTATTTGTTGGGCATTGCCGCCGGACGTTGTGTCGGATTGGCGGACAAATTGGTATATAACATGTGGGAATCATAAAAAAGAATTATTTTTGACAACGGATTATTTACATTCTTCTCTTGCCTTTCGGCATTCCTTACTATATAATAATGCAATCAAAGAAATATTTCGCACACAGAATATTTTGTGTAGCGTATAAATAAAGAGAGCGTTTCATTACAATGAAAATGTAGAAAGGGTGGTAGGTATGACAGCAAAAACACATGGATATATTACAAAAGAGATTGAATTGGAACAAATTTACCAATTTATCCTGCGGAACGTGGATGAGAATGCGAAAGTGAACCGATATGAGAATCGCTTCGGAGAAAGCAACGAAATGGCGGTCTATTTCACCTATAAAGGCGAAGAGAGACGTTTGTTTACGATGATATATAAAAGCCGCAAATTTTCTAAAACGGGCGAGAAAAGTCGTTTGATTTTCCTTGATTTGGATTATTGGGGTCATAGCGTAGAGATTATGCGTTCCACGATTTCTTATTTTAGCGGATGGCTGGATGAAAACGATTGTGACAATGAGGGACCGTACTTTATGGATGAACAGCCTGAGGGTGTTCCGTTGAATATTATCAAGATTACAAGAAGCGAGTTAAACAAAAGACTCGGTGGTATGGTTGTTATTATTGATGATGAAGAGGCGTAAGCGTATAATTTCAAAAAAGCCTGAAAAATTGTTTTCAAGCTGTACGATACAGCCAAGGGTGAAATCAAACGATTTTGTCTTTGGCTTTTTTATTTGGCAGAATCATTTTATAATTATGCCGCTGAGCACGTATGTGGTGCGTCTCAAAGGGAATGCATTCAAAGAGAGAAATCATAAAAGACCGCGGATGAGCATCATGTTTCAGTGATAATAGAAGTTTCGCGTTCACAAAAAAGATAATCGAGCTGTATGTTTTCGCGGCGGAGGAAAGCAGCCTTTACTTGCCACGATATTTTTATTTATGTAGCCTTAAATCAGGCAAAATCAGACACAGGATAGATTTCCGCGGCTTACACAAAGAAGCTTCAATCTTGTTACTATCCTGTCACTAATGCACCCTGTTTTGCGGGGATGCAGACGTTGACTAAAGTTCAACGATCCCCGTAAATGCAGTGTTTATTGATGTTGTGAATTGAACTTTTTCGTGTTATAGTGAAACAATAGAGATTAAGGAAGGTGGGGACGTTTTGGAAAATATGAATATGCAAGAGAAGATTGACAGAGACATTGAATACATTGAGGAACAATGGCGTGCATATTCTCATGACGGCGAGAAGATGGCAAGTCTTTTCCACTCGTTGTTTCACCAGTATAAAAAAATAATTGATGGTTTTTCAAAAGGTTTTTTGGTGGCACAGCCTTACGAAAACATAGCTGATATGGCGCATATTTATCGTAAAAACGTAGAGACATTGTTGGAGAGGCTGATTGGATTTCGTGAGAACGGTTACTCGAATGAAGGATTGATGGAATATTATTTCCGTCTGGAGCGTAAAGATGTAGATTACGATGCGGATTTCACGAAGGTGCGTATGGTAATTGGACTGATGGAAGGTCTGTCGGAGATGGCCAGGGAAGAAGTCATTGACAAGCTTGGTGAGATGGAAGAGATATGCGCCCGTGCTGTTTTCAAGCGGGAAAAATGGGAAGCGCTGCGTGAATATCTGGTTTGGCTGTCGGGAAAAGATGTGGATATTGCTATGGCGCTGCTGCCGTTGTTTTTGAAAATCAGCTGATATGGATTGGGCGAGGAAAAATAGATGATAAAATTAATCGTATCCGATATGGATGGGACATTATTAAACAATGAGCATAAAATCGATCCGGCGTTTTATGATTTGTTGCCAAAGCTGAAGGAAGAAGGTATTCGCTTTGTGGTTGCCAGCGGGCGGCAGTATCCGAGTTTGCGCACTGATTTTTTGGCGCATTTGGAGGATGTGGTTATCATTGCCGAGAACGGCGCATTTGTCGTGGATAACGAAAAGGAATTGGTTGTGGAAAAAATGAGTGATGAAGAAATTCATCACTGTGTTGAAGAGATTATGAAACTAGAGGGCGCTGAGGCACTGGTTTGTGCGAAGTATTGCAGTTATACGAGAAGTCCTGAGCTGTTTGGCTTTTTGTCCTCGCCGCAATTTCGGTATGAGATGAGATTGGCAAAGGATTTGTACAGCATTTCGGATGACATCATTAAGGTTTCAGTGATTGAATATGCAGGAAAGGGTGCGGAGGATTGTTATCAGCGATTGCGCCCGGCATTGCGTGAGGATTTGAACTTGGTCGTTTCAGGCAACGGATGTCTGGACACGGGGATTCGTGGTGTGAATAAAGGAACGGCCGTAGCGGCGTTACAGAAGATGTGGAACATTCGTCCGGAAGAGACGATGGTTTTTGGCGACCAGTTTAATGATGTCGAGATGTTTGAGCAGGCAGAATATAGCTTTGCGATGAAAAATGCGGCAGACGGCGTCAAGAAATATGCGAAATATATTGCCGCCGGGAACAATGACAATGGCGTTGTAAAAGCCATTCGTGAGATTACGGGTTTGTAAGAAAGAACGGAGAGAACGTATGAAGAGAGCGTCTAGCTACGCATTGGGATGTAAAGTGAATCAATATGAAAGCGAAGCCATTGCGGAGTTATTTTCAAAAAAAGGATACAGTATTGTCGGTGTGGATGAAGAGGCCGACGTATATGTGATTAATACATGTACCGTGACGAACTTCGGAGACAAAAAGTCACGGCAATTGATTCGAAAGGTAAAGCGGCAAAATCCCGATGCCATTGTGGCAGTCATCGGGTGTTATGCGCAGACGGCCCCGGAGGATCTGATGGCAGTCGAGGGAATCAATCTCATTTTGGGTACGAAGGATCGTGCCTGCATTGTGGAGATGGTGGAGGACTATCAAGTAGGTACGGGTGTGAAAAATTATGTTTCTGATATTATGAAGGAACGGATTTTTGAGCCCTTATTCATTGAAAAGCTTGCAAACCGCACGAGGGCGTATTTAAAAATACAAGACGGTTGCAATATGTACTGTACGTATTGTATTATTCCTTACGCCAGAGGCCCGATTCGCAGCCGTGAGCCGGAGGATGTGCTGGAAGAGGTGAAGCGGCTGGTTGCCAATGGTTTTAAGGAAGTGGTGCTGACGGGAATCCATGTGGCTAGCTATGGTAAAGAGCGTGGAGATACAAGTCTCTTGGATATTCTGGAACGTGTTCATGAAGTGGATGGAATAGAACGGATTCGTATCAGCTCTGTCGAGCCGAATGTGGTAACGGAAGCATTTGCAAAGAGAATGAGCGAATTGCCAAAAATTTGCGACCATTTTCATTTGTCCTTGCAAAGCGGATGCGCGCATACACTAAAAGAGATGAATCGCCATTATGACACTGCGAAGTACAGACAGGCGGCGGGCTTATTGCGTAAGTATATGCCGAATGCAGCATTGACGACAGATATTATCGTGGGATTTCCTGGAGAGAGAGAAGAAGATTTTGCGGAAAGTTATGCGTTTGCAAAGGAGATGGCCTTTGCGAAGATTCATGTATTTCCGTATTCACCAAAGCAGGGAACGCCTGCGGCAGAACGCACGGATCAGATTCCTAATGCCATAAAATCGGAAAGAAGCCGCAAGTTGCTTGCGTTGAGTGACGGGATGGCAGAGACGTTTTTGCGTGCGCAGATCGGGAGCGTGTCCGAGGTGTTATTTGAGAAGGAAGTAGAACCGGGTGTTTATGAGGGGTATACCACGAATTATATGCGTGTACATTGTGCGGCAAAGACGGACTTATCTAATGCAGTTGAGCGGGTGGTGCTGGCAAAAATGCAGGATGAAATTCTCTGGGCACAGCGAGAATTGTAAAAAAAACGTAATGAGTTTATGGTTGCAATCCGTGAAGCTTTATATTATGATTGAAAGAAGTGAAGTGTTTTTGTAGAGAGACCGCATAACGGAGCGTGATGATATGAGCAACAATATAAATGAAACACAATATTTTGGCAGACTGGAGAAAGAGCCGGAAAACGAAGCAAGAAAAATTTTGATTGCTGTTAGCACGGCGTTAAAAGAAAAAGGTTATAACCCTGTAAATCAAATTGTGGGATATATTCTCTCCGGCGATCCAACTTATGTGACGAGTTATATGAATGCGAGAGCGATGATTCGCAAGCTGGAAAGAGACGAGTTGTTGGAAGAATTGGTGAAAGACTATTTGGATAGGAACGAATAAGAAAGAGGCGTTTGATTGCGTATTTTAGGATTGGATTTTGGGAACAAGACCATTGGGGTGGCAGTGAGTGATCCTTTTGGATGGACGGCACAAGGCGTTGAAGTGATTCGTCGGGAAAATCCCAATGAATTTAAAAAACCGATGCGCAGGCTTGCGGAATTGATAGAGGAGTATCAGGCAGAGGTGATTGTGTTGGGATATCCGAAAAATTTGGACAATTCTGAAGGCGAGCGATGCGAAAAAACAAAGGATTTCGGCGAGCGGATGCAGAGGCGTTTTCCGAAAGTGGAAATTGTCCTTTGGGATGAGCGTTTTAGTACGATTGCAGCAGAACGTAGTTTACGTGAGGCAGATTTAAGCCATGACAAGCGTAAAAGCGTTATTGATAAAATGGCAGCGGTTCACATTTTACAAGGGTATTTGGATGGTAAAAGCAAGGCTTAGCCTTGAAGTTTTTGGATGAGTTATGAGCAGAATGAGGAGTTTTATATGGCAGGTTTGTTTGAAGAGTTAGACGAAATGGAATTTGAGACAGTAACGATGATGGCAGAGGATGGATCTGAGATAGAGTTTTCTATTGTTGATAATCTTGCTTGCACGGGAGAACGTTATCTTTTGGTTGTCGAGACAGAGAATATGGACGATGATGAAAGTGAGGCCTTGATTTTAAAAGAGGTTTCCATCAATACGGATGATGTGACTTACGAGATGGTTGAAGAAGACGCGGAATTTGACCGCGTAGCGGCGCTGTTTGCAAAAAAGGGCGATGACTACGATGTGGAAATTGTTTGATTATTGAATGAACAGGGATTTTCCCTTTTCAATATAGCCAAAGCAGATGCCTATGGGTGTCAATTGCGATGGTTTTGTGCGGATAAAAAAGAAGAACAAGTCCAAAGGATGTAGGCGGATGGATCCGTGGAACATGGAACGGGAAAGATGTTGCCTAGGGATAAGTCTGCATATTTGGATTTCTTACTGATGTGAGAAGAACGGCAAGTTTTACTTATAAGAGAATATGGAGCTTTATGGCTGACTTTTGAGTGCTTTTTTGTGGTTTTATGAGAAAGCAGCGCTTGATGAGCGTCGTTTTGGTCGAAGTGTTTTTTTGTAAGTGATCACCAAATGGGGATTTCTGCATAAGCGGTGTGGAAGAATGTTCCATGGTTTATGATGAAATCGAAATGGCGTGGGTTTTGTTTTTTGTGGTTTAGGCACAGCTTTTTTATGGCATACTGTTAATTAAGAGAGAAGAAAAATATAAAAGGAGGTGTGTTTTTTGGCAGGAAGGAAACCAAAGCCAAAGGGCAAACTAAAAGTAGTGGCCCTTGGCGGGTTGGAAGAAATAGGGAAGAATATGACCGTGATTGAGTTCGGAAACGATATCATCGTTATTGACTGCGGCTTGGCATTCCCTCAGGATGATATGCTCGGGATAGATTTGGTTATCCCGGATGTAACATATCTGACCAAAAACATAGACAAAGTAAGGGGTATTGTACTGACGCATGGTCACGAAGATCATATTGGTGCATTGCCTTATGTATTGAAGCAATTGAATGTACCGGTATTCGGTACACTGTTAACACTGGGGTTATTGGAAAATAAACTCAGGGAACACAAAATGTTGGACATGGTGAAACGGCACACGGTAGTGCCGGGCGAAAAAGTGAAACTGGGACAGATGGTTGTGGAGTTTATTCACACGAACCACTCCATCGCCGATTCCGTCGCAATGGCGATTCATACGCCGGTGGGTGTGGTCGTGCATACGGGCGATTTCAAGGTGGATTACACGCCGATTGACGGCGATATTATCGATTTGCAGCGCTTTGCAGAGCTGGGAAAAGAAGGCGTGCTGCTCTTATTAAGTGACAGCACCAATGCAGAGCGGAAGGGCTTCACGATTTCAGAGAAAAACGTGGGCAAGGTGTTTGACCGTATTTTTGAAGAATCACAAAAAAACCGTATTATGGTGGCGACTTTCGCATCCAATATCCATCGTATTCAGCAAATTATCAATTCTGCATATACGTATGGACGTAAGGTTGCGATTCTTGGACGTAGTATGGTGAATGCGGTGAAAACTGCCTCAGAGCTGGAGTATTTATGGATTCCGCCCAGAACGCTTATTGAGATTAACGAAATCAAAAATTATAAAGATGAGCAGTTGGTGATCATCACCACAGGCAGTCAAGGCGAGTCCCTTTCGGCACTGTCCCGAATTGCGATGAATGAACATAAGCAAGTGAGTGTAAAACCGGATGATAAAATTATCATCAGTGCATCTGCCATACCGGGGAATGAAAAAAGTGTAAACCGTGTTGTGAATGAGCTTTTGAAAAAAGGCGCAGATGTAATTTACGGAAATATAGATGATATTCATGTTTCCGGTCATGCCCGACAAGAAGAACTGAAACTGATGCTGGCATTGACGAAACCGAAATTCTTCATGCCGGTGCATGGTGAGTTTTTGCATCTATCGGCGCATCGGGACTTGGCGCTATCTATGGGCAAGGACAAGAATGATGTTTTCATCATGAAGCAGGGCGAGGTTTTGGAACTGACGAGAAACGAAGCCAAGAAGAATGGTACGGTGGAAATATTGTTTTAAGAGACAGGAAGGTTCTTTCTGAGGATGGACTGATTGTGGTTGTTATGACTGTGGACAAAGCCAGTGGAACCATTGTTTCGGGGCCTGATATTATATCAAGAGGTTTTGTATATGTGCGTGCGGCGGAGGATTTGATGGAAGAGGCGACAAGCGTGGTTGCGGCGGCTTTATCCAAGTGCGAAGACAAACACATGAACTGGAACCACATGAAAGGCGTTGTGCGAGACACACTGAGAAACTATATTTGGCAAAAAACAAAAAGAAATCCGATGATTCTCCCGATTATTATGGAGATTTAAAGACTTTATGCACGTGTTTAAGTCGGAGCAAAGGGATGTTTTTTGGAATGGTAGGAAATAGGAATGCGCATGGAAGTCTGCATGGAATGAGGAGAAGATATGGTTTTCTCGCAGGAGCTTGTGGATGATGGCGGCGGTTTGTTTATGAAAGCCTGAAACAATTTGTTTCAGGCTCTTTTTTAACAAAGGATTAGCGAGGGATTTCTATACGCCGGAGGAATTTTTTGGTATAATACTTCTTAGTGGTAAAGTCAGGGGGACGTTGATGTGCGGCCGATTAAAGAGATAAAAGCATATATAGAGCGATGTCCTGCGGATGAGATACCGCAGATTATAGGGGAGTTCCTCTTTGACGAGAGGAAAGGCGTGAAAAATCTTGTTGCGTCGGCGATGAAGAGACATCAAGCGTATCTGGCGGAGTTGGAGCGATTGGATAGGTTAATGACCTACGAGAGAGCAGGATATGAGAAGGGATATGAGCTGATTGCCGGCATTGATGAAGTCGGACGGGGGCCGTTGGCGGGGCCGGTAGTTGCGGCGGCGGTGATTTTGCCCAAAGGCTGTGTCATTGCCGGCATAGACGATTCCAAAAAACTCTCGGCAAAAAAAAGGGAAGCGTTAAATGATATCATTCTGGAGGAGGCGGTGTCTTTTGGCATTGGCGTGGTTTCTCCTGAGAGAATAGATGAAATTAATATTTTGCAGGCGACATATGAAGCGATGCGGCAGGCACTCTCTGCGTTATCGCCGATGCCTCAGTTTATTTTGGCTGATGCGGTAACGATTCCGGAGGTACCCATTCCTCAGGAGGGCATTATAAAGGGTGACAGCAAGAGCTTATCTATTGGTGCGGCAAGTATTGTTGCCAAAGTATACCGTGACAAGCTGATGGAACAGTATGACGAATTATATCCGGCATATGGTTTTGCGGCGAACAAGGGCTATGGATCGGCGGAGCATATTGCGGCCATTCGCGTGCATGGTATCTGTTCGATTCACCGCAAAAGTTTTGTAAAAAACTTTGTGTCATCAAAGAGTGCGCATGAAAAAGGTGTGTTTGGTGAGGAATTGGCAGCAAAGCAGATGGGAAAGATGGGATACGAAATTCTGGAGCGAAATTATGAACGGGGCGGAAAAGAAATCGATATTATTGCGAAAAAGGATACATATATTGTTTTTGCGGAAGTAAAATATAGAAAAAGCAGAGCATATGGCTTGCCTTCAGAGGCCGTGGATTGGAAAAAACAAAATCGAATTATCGAAGCGGCACAGGCATATATTCAGGAGAATGAATTAGAAGGCGATTTTCGCTTTGATGTAGCAGAGGTTCTGGAAGAGGATGGAAGGCGATATTTCCGATATATTGAAAATGCCTTTGTTATGGAGTAGGAGTCTAGGATGCGCATTGAGAAGAAAAATAGTGTNGAATATATTGNTTTGGAGAACATAGAACAAACAGGTTTGGTTACCCATGGTTTCACGACGAGACATGGCGGGGTAAGCGAAGATGTTTACAGTAATATGAATATGGGTATGGGGCGCGGCGAAGATGCGATGCGGGTACGGGAGAATTATCGTATTTTTGCACGTTCATTGGGTGTGCAGGCGGATTCTTTCGTTACATCCCAGCAGACGCACACAGTCAATGTCCGCCGTATTTTTGCTGAAGATAAAGGCAAGGGCGTATTTTTGGAGCGTGGGTATTGTGATGTGGATGGTTTGATTACAGATAGTCCAGAGGTGACATTGATGATTTTTGGTGCAGATTGCGTGCCGATTTTTCTCGTCGATACCCAAAACCATGCCATTGGTATGGCGCATTGCGGTTGGATGGGAACGGGAAAGCGAATGGCAGAGAAGATTGTGGAAGAAATGACGCAGGCCTTCGGCACGAAGCCGGAGAATATAGTTGCAGGTATCGGCCCTTCCATCGGCAAATGCTGTTTTCAGGTGGAAGATGACCCGGTGGTACGTTTATTTCGTGAGCATATTTCTTTTGCGGAAGACATCATTTCTGACGATCCGTGCGAGGAGGGCAAGTATCGCATAGATTTATGGGAAACGAACCGTCGTTTGCTTTGGAATATGGGCGTGAGAAATATTGAAATGGCGCAATTATGCACGATGTGTGATACCGAGCGTTTTTATTCTCACCGCGCGATGGGAGAGAGACGGGGCGTTATGGCGGGCGCTATGGCGTTAAAGTAGATGGACGTTTGCCGAATCGGAAATTTGTGATACAATGCAAAGATAGATAGGATAAAATTTTATTTGAGATATAGAAAGCTGGAGGAAATAACCATGAGTAAACCAATTGTAGCCGTTGTGGGCAGACCGAATGTGGGGAAATCGACACTCTTCAACCGTTTGGCAGGAGAGCGTATTTCCATTGTGCAGGATACGCCAGGGGTGACCCGTGACCGTATTTATGCCGATGCGGAGTGGCTGGGACATAAATTCACATTGATTGATACAGGTGGTATGGAAATCGGTTCGGAGGAGATTATCCAAAGACAGATTGTAGAGCAGGCACAGATTGCTATTGAAACTGCGGATGTGATTTTGTTTATTACAGATGTGAAGGCCGGTGTGACTGAGGATGACCGGCAGGTGGCGAACCTGTTGCGCCGAACGAAAAAGCCTGTGGTTTTGGCTGTGAACAAAGTGGATAGCATGAGACGGGACACGATGGAAATTTACGAATTTTATGAGCTGGCGATTGGAGATCCGATCCCTGTCTCGGCAGGACAAGCTTTGGGACTTGGTGATATGCTTGATTGTGTGGTAGAGCATTTTTCTGAAATGGATTCCCATGCGGAGGATGAGGATGCCATTCGTGTTGCGATTATTGGCAAGCCAAATGTAGGGAAGTCGTCGCTGATTAACAAAATTCTCGGGGAGGATCGGTTAATTGTCAGCAATATCCCGGGTACGACGAGAGATGCGATTGATACGCCCATTACGGTGGACGGAAAAAAATATATTTTTATCGATACGGCGGGGATGCGTCGAAAAAGTAAAATCAAAGAAGAGATTGAGCGCTTTAGTATTATCCGCGCAGTGGCAGCGGTAGAGCGCTGTGATGTGGCCATTTTGGTCATAGATGCCAACGAAGGTATCACCGATCAGGACACAAAAATCGCAGGCATTGCCCATGAAAGAGGGAAGGCCGCAATTGTGGCTGTGAACAAATGGGACTCGATTGAGAAGAACGATAAAACCATGAACGAATATTTAAAAGATATTGGAAATGAGCTGGCATATATGCCTTATGCACCACGCGTGTTCATTTCCGCCCATACGGGACAACGCCTTAACCGTATGCTTGAGTTGATTCAGATGGTGAACGAAAACCATGCGCTGCGTATCAGCACAGGTGTGCTCAATGAAGTGCTTATCGAGGCAACGGCGATGCAGCAGCCGCCCGCAGACAAGGGCCGGCAGTTACGTCTATATTACATGACGCAGGTTTCCGTGAAGCCGCCGACGTTTGTTATTTTTGTGAATGAAAAAGAACTGTTTCATTTTTCTTATCGCAGGTATATTGAAAACCAATTGCGTGAAGCATTCGGATTCGTCGGAACACCGGTTCATTTTATAGTAAGAGAAAAAGGGGAAAAGGATTGATATGTTCAGAATTTTTTGTTTGATTATCGGTTATTTCATTGGATGTATTTCTATGGGATTTATTGTAAGCAAGCTAATGAAAACAGACTTGCGCCAAAAAGGAAGCGGAAATCTCGGCACGACCAACGCATTGCGTGTGCTTGGTTTTAAGGCGGGTGCGGCGACGTTTTTAGGGGACATTTTAAAATCGATGTTTGCCTTCTTTATTTGCACGATGCTGTTTGCGGAGTATGGATATCTGGCAGGTATCTATGCGTGTGCGGGTGCTATTTTGGGACACGATTTCCCGTTTTATTTGAAGTTTAAGGGCGGAAAAGGCATTGCGGCGACAATCGGTATGATTTTATGCGTTGGTATAAGCGCTTCGCCGTGGCTGATGGTGATTACGTTTGGTGTCGGAATTTTGGTGGTTTTGCTGACGAATTATATTTCGGCGGCTTCCATGCTCTTCTCAATTGCGATTCCGATTACCTGCTTCGTTTTGAAGCTGCATCCGGAGGCTGTGGCGGTTACGCTATGTCTTTGTGTTTTGGCGATTTTCTTACATAGAAAAAATATCGAGCGTTTAATGGTGGGGAACGAAAATAAGTTCACGTTGCGTAAAACGCAGGAGTAGAGAGGTGACGGCGATGAAGAAGGTAGTGGTTGTCGGTTCGGGAAGCTGGGGTACGGCATTGGCGGTTATGCTGGCGAAGAACGCTCATGAGGTGACTATTTGGTCACGCAGGCAAGAGACGATTGAGGAAATGCAAAAAACGAGGTGTAACCAAAAGTATCTTCCCGGAATTGTATTGCCGGAAAGTCTGAAATATACAATGTCTCGTCAAGAGGCCGCAGAGAGTGGAGAGATTGTTATTCTGGCCGTACCTTCACGGGGTGTCAAGGAAACGGTTGAAGCGTTTGCTCCTTATTTTACGAAAGATCATGTTTTGGTGAATGTGGCCAAGGGGCTGGAAGAGGACAGTTTGAAACGGCTTTCGGTGGTAATTGAAGAGATTGTACCGCAATCAAAGGTATGTGTATTGTCCGGGCCAAGCCACGCAGAAGAGGTTGCCAAGGATATTCCGACAACATGCCTGATTGCTTCTGAGGATGAGGAAACGGCGAAGATGATACAGCGGGAGTTTATGAATCCTGCATTTCGTTTGTATACGAATACAGATGTGATTGGCGTAGAGATTGGTGCGGCGCTGAAAAACGTTATGGCTTTGGCGGCAGGCATGTCCGACGGGTTAGGATTTGGGGATAATACCAAGGCGGCGCTGATGACAAGAGGCATTGCGGAGATGGCGAGACTGGGCATTGCCTTGGGTGGCAAGGTGGAGACATTTGCAGGGCTTTCGGGTATTGGTGACTTGATTGTAACTTGTACCAGCATGCATTCCAGGAACCGAAGAGCAGGCATTTTGCTTGGTCAGGGAAAAAGTTTGGAAGAAACGCTGGACGAAATACAAATGGTTGTGGAAGGTGTCAATACCGTACGAGTGGCCTATCGTCTGGCAAAGGCGTATGACGTGGATATGCCGATTACAACGGCGATTTATCAAGGATTATTTGAGGGGAAAGATGCAAAAACAGCGGTTTTAGAATTGATGAGCCGCGATGGAAAAGCAGAGTAAAAACAAAAACTCGACAAGAGGAGAACCCTCCATGTCGAGTTTTATTATTTTAGACCAATTCTGCTAAGACTGCCTCAATACAGGCAAGCGTAATTTCCACTGCTTCTTTGAATTCTTCAGACAGCGCTTCGGGGTATATATCTTCTCTTAGCCTAAGTACCAGATCGGCACTGAGTTGGAAGATGCGAACCAGTCCAAGATTTCCGCTCGTACCTTTGATGGTATGGGCAATGTTTTCAGCTTCCCGATAGTTTTTCTCGGCGATGGCCTTCTCCAGCATCTCGAAGTCTTTGCCTGCTGCAAATAGTTCCAACATATGTTTGAAGAGAGCTTTGTTATTACGGACACGGTTCAGACCGTCTTTTAAATCAATATGCTTTGCAATTTCTTCCGGCGTAATCCGTATCGGCATGGCGGCATCTCCTTATGAATCTCATGATTTGAAAAAACAATTTCAATTCGAGTATAGCATAGTTCTTTTTCGGCGTAAATTATTTTCAAAAAAATCGACGGTATGCTCAATCGAAAGAGACTGTACGAAGTTGTTTGATTGTTTTTGAGCAGGCAAGCATATTAGGTTTAGATGCTTAGTCTGTTCGGTGAGTCAAGATGATCGGTATTTGTCTGCGGACGGGAGACAATACTTTCTTTTTTATGAGATATGCATAGAACAATTTGCCAAGAAGCAGCGAAAACGATAGGTATATTTTCTTTGTATTTACAAATAATACAACTACAAATCAAGAAAACACATTATACTATAAATGCAAACGGAGGAATGTACATGAAGGCAACAGGTATCGTAAGAAGAATTGACGACTTGGGAAGAGTGGTTATCCCAAAAGAAATTCGACGTACTTTACGGATTCGAGAGGGGGATCCTCTGGAGATTTTTACGGATAGAGAGGGAGAGATCATTCTCAAAAAATATTCGCCGATTGGTGAGCTGGGCGCATTTGCAAAGGAATATGCGGAATCTCTTGCTCAAACGGCGGGACATATTACATGTATTGTAGATAAAGACCAGGTAATTGCGGTTTCAGGCGGTGGAAAACGTGAGTTTTTGGAAAAGCATATTAGCCCTGAAATGGAGAAATGCATCAATCACCGGGTGACACTGATTGCAAATAAAAGAGACAGTCATTTCGTACCACTTTTAAACGACGATACGGTTGATAGTTATGACCATCAACTGGTGGCGCCGATTATTGCAGAAGGAGACGCATTGGGCGCAATTGTATTTTTATCTAAGGACGCAAAGATGGGTGAGGTAGAGGGAAAATTGGCGCAGACAGCAGCCGGATTTTTGGGAAAACAGATGGAGCAGTGATGTGACATAAAGGAGAGCTTTATTACCACAAGGAAGAGTATTGCCATTGTCATAGGTGATACTCTTTTTTGTGTAGGTGTCTTGTCAGGCGGGGTAGGTTGTGTTACGCTTGGTGTAGTGAACAGACAGGGAATTTTGTCGAGAGGCTGCAAGAAGGGCGCGATAAAGGAGATGGCAGAGATGACGAATGCGGGAGCGGTGTATGAGCATTACAAGGGTAAGCGTTATAAGTTTGTTGGTATTTCGAAACATTCTGAGACGTTGGAGGAGATGGTGGTATATCGCCAGATGTATGGAGAAAAGGGGTTGTGGGTACGGCCGAAGGCGATGTTCTTTGAGATGGTCGAAGTGAATGGCGAGAGCATTCCTCGTTTTAAGCGGATTGAAGAAGGCAGATGTTAAAATAACATCTGCCTTTCGGTTTTTTAAAGTGAAAAAAGGATGAAGAAAACAGTGGAAATTGCAAAAATAAGCCAGATGGAAGGCGTTAAAAACTGTTCTTTTTGATGAACGTTTTTTTGTACTGTGACTTTAGCACGAGCATAGGCGGAGTCAAACCCCGGATCAAAATGTGCCGTTGTGCCGGAATCCCATTCGGCATGGGTGTCGGTTTCATCGGGTGTGCTGTAGGGCGCTGCGATACTGTCAGTTCTTTTCGGATTCGCTTTTAGGAACAGATACAAAAAGAAGAACAAAAAAGGCAGAGAGAAGAGAAAGAACAAGGTGATTGACTGGAATGCCATCATCGGTGTGAGTTCTTCCATTACTTCGGCCGATTCATACACGGGCAAAAAAGATAAAAATGTGCTTGTGCCATTGATAATAAAATGAGGAATGATTCCTGCAAAAATAGAATTGCTGCGTTCTACCAGAAGGGAAAGCAGAAAGCCGATGAAAAAAGCATAGAATGATTGCTGTGGATTCATATGTAAAAGGCCAAAGAGAAGCGAACTGCAAAAAGCGGCCTTTAGAGCACCCAACTGGCGATAACCGCTTAATAAGATACCTCGAAAAATCAATTCTTCTGTGATGGCGGGTGTAAGCGCAATTGCAAGCAGCGACAAGAGCAGGCCGGAGGATGTTACCGCATTGATGGAGCCTTCAATAACAACCGGGAAGAACAACGAAGAGAGCGTGGATAGAAAACCGACTAGCGGAAGCATGGAAAAACTCAAAAAAACGAGAATAACCACATTCTTTAGGCTTAGTGTTTTTAGGCGAAGAACTTCTATCGGAGACTTTTTTGTCCACACAAAATAGATAACGATGGCTATGACACAACAGGCTGTGGATGATAAGATGGAATAAACCGCGGAATAGTTGTTTATGGAAATCATCGGCAAGTAAAGCATTAAATAACCCATAAGATAGGAAATAGCGAAAAAAGATATAAAATAAAATAAGGCGAACCGATTTGTTTGTTTTGTATACATAAGAAACCTCCAGTATGATATAACGAAGCGGAGAAGGGGATCCCTTTCTCCGCTTATTTTAGACGTTTTCCGAATTTCTGTTTTTCAGATATTCAGGAGGGGCGTCCATATACTTCTCATCATATTTTTTTGTGATAAATTCGCTGCAGAAAATTTTGATGGTTGCAACGATTGGAACACCGACAAACATGCCTAGCGGCCCAAGAAGGAATCCGCCTGCAAGAACACCGAGAATAATCCAAAGCGGGCTTAAATCTAAAGAGTCGCCAAGGATTTTCGGGCCGAGGAAATTTCCGTCAAATTGCTGCAAGACCAGAATGAACAATGCTACCCAAAGCGCCAAGGCAGGATTTACCAAAAGTGTGATCAAGATTGCAGGGATAGCGCCGATAAATGGGCCAAAATACGGAATCATATTGGTTACCCCAACGATCAAGCTCAGCACCAACGGGAATGGTGCTTTTAATGCGGTAAAGCCGATAAAGGCAAGGATACCGATGATGAAGGAATCCAAGGCTTTACCCACGATGAAATCCTGAAATGTTTGGTTGATGCGATTCACATTGAAGAAGAAACGGTCCGCCCGCCTTTCAGGCATCAATGAATAAATGGCTCTATGGATTTGGTCGGAGAACTTTTCCTTTTCAAAGAGCATGTAGAAGGAAATAAAGATTGCCATAATCAAGTCAAAGGCTTTTTTGCTCACGGAATAGATGTTTCCGAGAATGTCCGATAATAATTTAGGGAGATCCTCCATACTCGCCAATAAAGGTGCAAAGGCATCATTCAACAGCGTTATGACATCCTTGCTATTGAGAAATTCGACCTGGGCCATCAATGTTTCCACAGTGGCAGACAGTTGCTGGGAATAGGCCGGTAATTGATTGATGAAAGCCAACAAAGACGCTGTGAATTCAGGAAGTAGATAAATCAAAATCCAGATGACGCCGCCAAATATTAAGATGTAGTTTAACAAAATACACAAACAGCGTGTCAATGCGCGATACTTGTTGAGAAATGGAACATACTTCAGGCATTTGTTTTCAAAAAACCTTGTCAATGGATTCATTAAATAAGCGAAGGCAAATCCGATTAAAAATGGAGATAAAAGTCTCAAAACCATATCCATTCGGGACTGTAGGCCGGTACTCAACTCAGGAAGATGGCCGATTATTTTTTCGAATAAAATAATACAGGCGGCAAGGATAAAAATGCCGAAGCCCAATCGTACTTGTGATTTATCAAATTGATTTAAATTGAAAAACTTCATTCACACACCTCGACAAAAAATTATACAAAACTACTTGAATATTATTATCATACTATGAATGATAGGGAATTGCTATAAAGTTTTTGTAATTAAGAGGAAAATTATTCTCGGTTATTATAATATAAGGATAATTTTAAGAAAAATGAACTTTTTGCAATCGAAAACCTTACGTTTTTATGATGGCGTTGACTTGTTGTATGCGGCAACCGTATAATAAAAGCAAGAAAAAGGTGGGAGGAATGTAGAGTGGAAGAGAAAATTCGTTTGTTTTGTACGGAATTTCAGGAAATAGAAGCCGAAATTGGGAAAGTAATCATTGGCCAGAAAGAGTTGATTAGAGGCGTTTTAACGACGATGGTTGTTGGCGGAAATGTGCTTTTGGAAGGGCAGCCCGGACTTGGAAAGACGCAATTGGTGAAAACAATCGGCAAAGTTTTGGACTTGGGATTTTCTCGAATTCAGTTTACGCCGGATTTGATGCCTGCCGATGTTACAGGAACAAATGTCATGGTGAAGGATACCAATGACAATATGCAGATGCAATTTCGTAAGGGACCGATTTTCTCAAACGTGATTCTGGCGGACGAAATCAACCGTGCGACACCGAAAACGCAGAGTGCGCTGCTAGAGGCGATGCAGGAGCATACCGTAACCAGCGACAGCAAGACATACGTTTTACCGGAGCCATTTTTTGTGTTAGCGACACAAAATCCGTTGGAGTCAGAAGGGACATATCCTTTGCCGGAGGCGCAGATGGATCGCTTTTTGCTTAAATTAAATGTGGCGTTTCCAAACAAGGAAGAGTTGATACAAATTGTGGCGACAACAACAGCGAGTTCGATGATAGAGCCAGCAGCAGTATGCAGCGGAGAGAAGTTATTGGAGATGAGAAAAATGGCACAGGAGGTGCCGGTAGCTGCGCCTGTGGCGGAATATATTATGGATGTGGTACTGAAAACCCATCCGGAGTATGAAGAATCTCCGGATATGGTTAAAAAATATGTGCGCTATGGCGCAAGTCCTCGTGGTGCACAGGCGATTATGGCCGGTGCAAGGGTTTATGCGCTGATGGCAGGCCGATACAATGTGGCGTATGAGGATGTAAAGGCGATAGCGAAGGCCGCATTGCGGCATAGGGTATTTTTGAATTTTGAAGGTGTGGCAGATGGTGTCACAGTGGATGATATCATTGAGGCGTTATTGGTATGAAAAAACTACAAAGTGTGTTTACAAAAGAATATTTAGCGAAACTGGAAAGTCTCTCGTTTGCATTGAAGCGAAAAATGGGGGTTGAGGGGTACAGTGGTGGACGGAGATCTTTGGCGAGAGGCAGTTCTTTGGAGTTTTCTGATTTTCGGGACTATATTCCGGGAGATGATTTGCGGCGTGTGGACTGGAATAGCTATGCCCGTTTTGGGAGGCTGAACACGAAGTTGTATTTCGAGGAAAAACAGGCGGAAGTGAATATTTTTCTGGATGCAAGCCGCTCTATGGGGAGTGGCGGTAAGTTTTTGCAGGCGAAGGCTATGGTTGCATCGTTGGCTTATGTGGCGCTTTGTGACGGTGAGCGAGTAAATGTGTTTGTCTGGAATCAGAAGATTGTTTTGCAAAAGAGAAACATTGTACAAAAAAGAGCCCTTTTGCAGATATTGCAGCTTTTAGAGCAGGCGGAGAGCGGGGATGAGACGGATCCNACGCGGGCGGTACTCCTAAGCGGACAGCTGGGACGGGGCATTTCGGTCATTGTTTCCGATTTTTTGACGGAGAATACGCCTTACGANGCTGTAAGAGTATTGCAAGATAAAAAACAGGAGGTTTTGCTTTTGCAGGTGNTCTCAAAAGAGGAAGAAAAGCCTGAGATTAGCGGAACCGTGCGTTTGACAGACAGCGAAAATAAAGAAGTGCGTGATATTGAATTGACTGCGATGGTCTTGGCGGCTTATGAAAAGGCGTTGAAGGAGCACAAGAGCGCGTTGGCGAATTTTTGCAAGTCTCGCGGTGCTTCGTTTCATACCATGTCGGAGGACGATAATCTTTTCCAGCAAGTACGACAGATTGTGCAGTAGAAAAGTGCGTCCATATGGTTTATGTCGGAAGTTTTATATTTATAGTATGGCAGACATAAAAATAGAGAATATTATAGAACAAAGTTTTTGGGGCAGAGTGTTGCGTAATGCCGATTTGTTCCTGAATAGAGGCAAAAAAAGCGAGCGCGTGTGTGATTACAGAGATATCAAAAGGCGCAGGAGGGCGTGTAGGCATCTGGATCGAGGTGATTGCCGATTGCCGACATGGTGCATACATTGTCTTATATCGGCAGAATATGTATATGGAAAGTCGATAGCAAATGTTGAAGTATCTGCCCGATGTGTGGTATAATACATAATTAGCGAAAAGCAATTGAAAACCACCTGACGGGAGGCACTTGTGTGATAGGACGAGAGTTCGATGTGACAAAAAACATAAAGATGACAGAGGATTTACAGTGTCAACTTCTGGCTTCGGTTTCGGAGTTGTTTTGTGCTATAAATGACCAGAAAACAAAAGCGGAGAAAGCAGATATTCTGGCGCGGACGGAGATTTTACTTTATTTGATGGCGGGGCGCATGGGAATTTCCAAGGAAATGCTGGATCACAAAGCAGTATCTCAAATTAGAGTGGGACTGTTAGAAGAAGATAAAGCAGAATGGAAACCATCTTTATTACAGCTTTTGCACCAATTGGATAATGGGTGAAAAACATTTTGGAGGCAAAAACATGGGCGAAAAAAACCGAAAAGAGAAGTTTTCGGGAACGTATCTTACAGTGGTTGCGATTGTTGTCATTGTGGTTTGTGTTGGGTTTTTAATTGACATATTTTTAGGTTTTGGCATACTTATGGGGGGGGCGCTGGTTTGCGCAGCTTTATGGAGCAGTGGTATGCGAAATTTTTTTGGGGCAGACGAGAACAGCGAATCAGTCGTATATGTGGATACGGAAGTGCTAAGAGAAAACTTTACGATACCTCAGAATTTGCCGATGCCCTATGCGGTATTGAATATCCGGGGAAGCATACTGATGTATAATGAAAAGTTTGCTGAGGTGTTCCCTCAGGCATCCGATGCGTCTGCAACGATCGAGATGCTGATGCGCCAGGTCGGCAAGGAGGGTATTTCGGTTAAGGTTGGGGAACGATTTTATGAGGCCGCAGTCGAGCGGTGTGATATCATGGAAGGAACAGGCGCCATTGGTACGGTTTTGACGATGACGATGTTAGACATTACGGAGAAACAAAAAATAGCGGTTGCACTGGAAGAGCAAGAAGCGACAGTTGCCATGATTTTCTTGGATAATTATGGGGAAGTGGCGGATTCTCTTGATGAAAGCCGCCTGCCGATTTTGACGGCGCTAATTGAAAGGAAAATGAACCAACTTGCCAGCGATATGGATGGCATGCTCAGGAAGCTTGAAAAGGATCGTTATATTTTGGTGTTGACGAAAAAGTATCTGGCTGTGTTGAAAGAGCGCAAGTTTGGTATACTGAATGAAATCAAAGAGGTTAATGTCGGGGAGCATATTCCGGTTACCGTGAGTATTGGTATCGGTACGGGAGAAGGTTCATTGGATGCGGCTTCGGATAATGCGAAGGCGGCGCTGAATTTGGCGTTAGGCCGCGGCGGTGATCAAGCGATTATTAAAGATGGCGAGAAGTTTTTGTTTTATGGCGGGAAATCCGATGGGGTGGAGCGTAATTCTCGCATTCGTGCACGTGTGAAGGCAAATGCACTTTGTGAATTGATAGAAGGTGCGTCCTATGTATTGGTTATGGGGCATAAAAACGGAGATCTGGACAGCATTGGTTCGTGTATGGGCATCAGTGCAATTGCAAGGGGCTTGGACAAAAAATGCGGCATCGTTCTTGACCATGTAAGTACAGGTATAAAAAAACTTCAGGAAAGTATGGAGATAGAAAGTCAATATGGGCAATTGTTGATCAAAACGCCGGAAGCGCTAAAGCTGATGGACGACAAAACGCTGGTAATCGTTGTGGATACGCATCGAAGCGGTATGGTAGAGAGTCCTCGTGTGTTGGAGGCGGCAAAGAGAATTATTGTTTTTGACCATCATAGAAAAAGCGCGGATTTTATCGAACAGGCGGTGCTGATTTATCATGAACCATATGCATCATCGACAGCAGAGCTTGTGACAGAGATCATTCAACATATCGGAAAGAAGATTAAACTTAGAACTTTGGAAGCGGACGCTTTGCTTGCCGGCATTACGGTGGATACGAAAAACTTTTTTGTAAAAACCGGCGCGATTACTTTTGAGGCGGCAGGTTTTTTGAGAAGAGCCGGAGCGGATAGTGTTCGGGTGAGAAAATTATTTCAAAGTGACATGGATGCGTACAGAGCAAGAGCAGTTGCCGTGCGGGATGCGGAACTGTTCCAAGGTGGAATTGCAATATCTGTATGTCCGTCCGATGTTGAAGAGTCCACTGTGGTCGCGGCACAAGCGGCGGACGAGTTAATGAATGTTGTCGGTATCGAGGCTTCGTTTGTTTGTTGTAAGATACAAGGTGTTATACATATCAGTGCAAGAAGTCTTGGTGCAATTAACGTACAGCGAATCATGGAGAAGCTTGGAGGAGGCGGCCATTTATCCGTTGCGGGCGCACAACTGGAAGATATGACCATGGAAGAGGTTAAAGAAAAAATACAATATGCAGTCAAGGAATATCTGGAGGAGGAAGCATAAATGAAACTGATATTATTAGAAGATGTAAAGAGCGTTGGTAAAAAAGGGGAATTGATTAATGCCAGCGAAGGATATGCAAAAAACTTTTTATTGCCCAGGAAATTGGCGGTAGAGGCAACAAAAGGCAACATGAATGAGTATGAGTCGAGACAAAAAGCCGATGAGAAGAGAAAGCAAGAGGAACTGGAGCAGGCAAAAGAAATTGCGAAGGAATTAGAAGAGAAGGTTGTTACAATCAAAGTAAAAACCGGAGGCAACGGAAAGCTCTTTGGCTCAGTTACCAATAAAGAGGTGGCAGACGCAATTGCGGAGCAGACGCAGCTGCCAATTGACAAGAAAAAAGTAGCCATTGGTGATCCGATTAAGATGATAGGTGAACGTACAGCAACCGTAAAACTGCATCCGAAGGTTTCGGCAGAGGTGACGATTAAAGTTGAGGAGTTATAATTCTTAGGGGGCGAGCATAGTGGAGGAGCAGGGAAGGCAAACTGAATATATCCGAAGTGTACCGCCTCATGATGAAACGGCAGAGCAGGCAGTATTGGCATCGATGTTTTTGGATAGAGAGGCCGCGTCTATGGCTTTGGAAATATTAAAAGCAGAAGATTTTTACAGACCGGATTATCGGTTGGTATTTGAGGCGGCAGATGAGTTGTACCATTTGGCGGCGCCGATTGACGTGGTGACAGTAAAGAATAAGTTAGAAGAAAAAGGTGTTTTTGCGCAGGTTGGCGGTGTGCCGTTTTTGGCGTCGATATCCACTGCGGTAGGCAGTTCGGTACATATTAAGCATTATGCGTCTATCGTGGAGGATAAGGCGATTTTGCGGCGATTAATCCGCATGTCCGGAGAAGTTTCCCAGTTGAGTTATGAGGGGAAAGACGGCGTGAATACGATTATTGATAAGGCAGAAAAGGGCATTTATGATATTATGCAAAAACGCCACTCCGATGAGTTTTATCATATTCGTGAAATTGCGGTGGACTCCATTGAGAAAATTGAGGATATTTATCATTCAAAAGGAAAACTAACAGGTGTGTCTACGGGATTTTCGGATTTTGATACGAAAACAGCGGGATTGCAGAAGTCAGACTTGATTTTACTGGCGGCGCGCCCATCTATGGGGAAAACGGCGTTCGCTTTGAATATGGTTCAAAATGCAGCGATTCGTTCGAAGATTCCGGTAGCAGTGTTTTCGTTGGAGATGAGCAGGGAACAATTGGTAAACCGTATGCTTTGCTCGGAGGCGATGATTGATGCACAGAAATTACGTACGGGAGAATTGCAGGACGGTGATTGGGCAGATTTGATTCGGGCGATGGGGCCATTGTCCCAAGCACCTATATATATTGATGATACACCGGGGATTTCTCCGATGGAGATACGTTCCAAGTGTCGTCGTTTGAAGGCGGAGAAGGGTATCGGTCTTATTGTGATTGATTATTTGCAGTTGATGAGCGGAAACGGTCGAAATGATTCGAGACAGCAGGAAATTTCGGAAATTTCCAGAGCGCTGAAGGCAATTGCCAGAGAGATGGAAGCGCCTGTGATTGCGTTGTCCCAGTTGAGCCGTGCGTGTGAACAAAGAGCCGACCATAGGCCGATGCTTTCTGATTTGCGTGAATCGGGTGCGATTGAGCAGGACGCAGATGTCGTTGCATTTTTGTACCGGGATGAGTATTATTTTCCTGATACCGAGAAGAAAAATCAAGCAGAATTAATTATCGCAAAGCAGAGAAACGGCCCAACGGGAACGGTGGATTTGGCATGGTTGGGACAGTACACGAAGTTCCAGAATTTTTTGAAGAAATACTGATAAACGTAGGTATCTAGATAAAATAACCCCTTTTATTGACTGCATGGTAATGCAAAAAGGGGCTGGAAAATCAATATTATCTGATGTAAACGAAAATAACAAGAGAAAGAGCATCATCCCGAATGGGGATGATGCTCTTATGTTTTGTTTTCTGAAAGAATGATAAAGCAAATGGGAGGCCTAAAGTTACGATAAATTGCACCATATGAATCGGTTCATGCAGGAATGAACGCATGTCCCTATTTGCGTAAAGGTTGATATTTTTTTGAAAACGCGGTTGTCGTAATAATGGGTACTCTGTTTAAGAGGATAGTCATAGTCCGAATGCGTCCCATTGCCTCCAAGCCATGGCATAAATCGTCTGGCTTAGATAAAGTACTTGAGTGTAACCGGCGAAGCCACGCCAGCC
>JGI994J12354_10001068_pt1 | contig 27825 bp, 30 predicted proteins | sample IntmicLarv3ML3BL_FD_12354 | JGI IMG/M metagenome (IMG submission 12354) | reverse complement strand
TCCCCGGGGGCGGGCCTTTTTGAAAAAAGGCCCGCCCCCGGACCCCCACCCAAAAAACTTATTATTTTATAATTTTTTTGTCCCCAGATTACATGTAAATACGCTCAAAGAATTAAAGGATTCAATTTCTTAAAGGAGGTTTTGCGGGGGAGAAAAAGTTTTCCTCCCCCGCAAAACCTTTGCTCACCCTCTTACGCCTCTCGCACGACTACGCCGATGCCGTCGACGCCCAGGTGGATGCCCAGGACAGGGCCGATGCGGCGCAGGGTGGTGGGGACTGTGGGGAAGGTTTTGCACAGCAGATGATAAAGTTCGGAGGAAAAAGGATTCATGCCGATGTGGTTGATGATGATTTCGGCGGGGTTTTCCGGCATTTTTTGCATGAGTTTTTTCAGCAGTTCGCGGTTACCCCGCGCGATAGAATCATGCACGATCGCACCGTCGACACACTGCAGGATGGGTTTGATATTCAGGATGGTGCCCACCGACATGCGCACAAACCCGATTCGACCGCTATTGCGCAGGGGATTCATGTCGTCGACCGAAAAGGTGATGGTGATTTTTTCGCGGATAGCGGGCAATCGGCGCAGGATTTCTTGCATTTCCATCCCCTGATCGATGAGCTTTTTGGCTTCCTCGACCAACATAAACAACCCGCCCGCCGTCAGGCGGCTGTCGAAGACGGCAACGTCGGGGCTGCCGGTTTGCTTGGCAGCGGCATAGGCGGTGGCATAGGCCCCCGACAGGCGGGATGAAATGGTCAGGCACAAGACTTTGTTGCCCTGATCCAACGCCTCCTGGAAGCAAGATAAAAAACTCGACAGGTTGGGTTGGGAGGTCGTGAAACTGCCGTTGGTGCGCAGCAGGCTCTCAAAATCGCCGTTGCAGTCGACGTAACTTTCGTGAAAGCTCTTGCCGTTGANGGTGTAACTCATCGGCACCATCGTGATGCCGAAGGTCGCGGTTTCGTCNTTCTTCAGATACGCCGAGGAGTCGGTGACCAGTTGAATCATTCCCATGTTCCTACCTTTCGGAAGCGTTGATAGCGCGCCTCGAGCAATGCGTCGGTCGATTGGGCGCATAGCCTGGCCAGTGTCTTGGCGAGTTGTGTGCGCAGTTTGGCAAAGAGTTTGTCGTCCTCGCCGATGATGTGGTCGATAACGCCCGCCGCCCGCAGATCCTTGGGTGTCAGCTTGAGCGCGGCGGCGGCCTCGGGGGCGCGGGCGGTGTCCTTCCACAGGATGCTGGCACAGCCCTCGGGCGAGATGACCGAGTAAACAGAGTTTTCCAGCATCAGGATGCGATCGGCAACGGCCAGTGCCAGCGCGCCGCCGCTGCCGCCCTCGCCGATAAAGAGCGAAATGATGGGCACACGCAGTGAGGCCATGGCCATCAGGTTCTCCGCGATGGCCGTGCCCTGACCGCGTTCTTCGGCCTCGACGCCGCAGTAAGCGCCCGCCGTGTCGACGATGCAGATGACGGGGCGGCCAAACTTTTCCGCCAAACGCATGTGGCGCAGGGCCTTGCGGTAGCCCTCTGGATGAGCCGAGGCGAAGTTGCGCATGCTCTTTTCCTGCAAATCGTGGCCCTTTTCCAGCGCAATAACCGTGACGGGCTGGCCCTTGAACTCGGCGATGCCGCCGACCACAGCGGGATCATCGCCAAAGTGGCGGTCGCCGTGCATCTCGAAAAAGCCGGTGAACAGCGCGTCGATATAATCGGATGCGACGCGGCGGCCCTTGGCGCGGGCGGCGGTGACGCGGCGGTAGGCGGCGTTATCGCGCGGCATGGCGCACCTCCTTTGGGGCGTGCAGGGCCAACAAGTGGCCCAGCGTGGCGGGCAGTTGACGGCGGTCGACGATGTTATCGACAAAACCCTGGCGTAGCACGGTCTCGGCGCGCTGGAAACCCTCGGGCAGTTTTTTGCGGATGGTCTGCTCGATGACGCGGGGCCCGGCAAAGCCGATCAGGGCATTGGGTTCGGCCAAGATGATGTCGCCCAGCGTGGCAAAGCTGGCCGTGACGCCGCCGGTGGTGGGATCGCACAACACGCTGATGTACAACAAGCCCGCCGCACTGTGCCGCCCGGCCGCTGCCGATGTTTTGGCCATCTGCATCAGCGAATAAATGCCCTCCTGCATCCGCGCGCCACCCGACAGGCAAAAACCGATGACCGGAAGACTGGCGGTTGTGGCGGCCTCGAAAATCCGCGTGATCTTCTCCCCCACCGCGCTGCCCATGGATCCCATCATAAACATCGGATCCATGGCGAACAGGGCACAGGCATGACCGCCGATGGTCGCCATCCCACAGACAACGCCCTCTTGCTCGCCGCTGTTTTGGCGGGCGGCATCCCGCTTTTTGGCATAGTCGGGGAAAGCCAGCGGATCGCGGCCCGTCAGCTGTGCGTCGTGCTCGGCAAAGCTTCCCTCGTCGCACATCAGGGCCAGGCGGCGGCGGGCAGGCAGGCGGAAGTGGTGGTGGCAATAGGGGCAAATGTCCTGATTGGCGGCCTGCTCGTCCTGTGTCACCTCGCGCTTGCATTGGGGGCAGGCGCACATGATCGGCGGCGATTCCGCGATGGTTTCCTTTGGCAACCCCTCAAGGGGGTTGATGGGTTTTTTGAATTTCATAGTGTTCCTTGTTGTTCGTCGACCAATTTGGTCAAGAAGGCCGTGGTGTAAGTACCCGACTCAAAATCGGGGTGCTCGAGGATGGCGGCCTGGAAGTCAGCGTTGTGGTTGATACCCTCGACAATCAGCTCGCACAGCCCCGCCTTCATCTTGCGGATGGCCTCGTCGCGGGTTTTGGCATAGACGATGAGTTTGCCGATCATAGAATCGTAGTAAGGCGGGATGACGTAGCCTTGATAGATGGCCGAGTCAAAGCGCACCCAGGGGCCGCCGGGAATGTGCAACAGCTCAATCTTGCCGGCACTGGGGCGAAAGCGGTTATTGGGGTCTTCGGCGTTGATGCGACACTCGATGGCGTGGCCGTCCAGGGTGATGTCGTCCTGACAAAAGTCCAGCGGCAGGCCCGCGGCAACGCGAATCTGCCACTTGACCAGATCGATGCCCGTAACCATCTCGGTGACGGGGTGCTCGACTTGCAGGCGGGTGTTCATCTCCATAAAATAGAAGTTTTCCTCGCCGTCGACCAGGAACTCAATGGTACCCACGCCTTGATAGGAAACAGATTTTCCCGCTTGCACGGCGGTGCGCATCATGGCCCGACGGGTGGCGGACGACAAGATGACAGCGGGGGATTCCTCGAGCACCTTTTGATTTTTGCGCTGGGCCGAGCAGTCGCGGTCACCCAGGCAAACGACATGGCCTTGGCTGTCGCCGATGATCTGCATCTCGACGTGTTTGACATCGGTCAGGTACTTTTCCAGATATACCGCGCTGTCGCCAAAGGCATTGCCCGCCTCGGTCGTCGCGGCGTGGTAGTTGCCGTCGAAGTCTTCGGCGGTCTGCACCAGCCGAATACCCCGCCCGCCGCCGCCCGCGCGGGCTTTGATCAGCAGGGGGAATCCGATGTCTTTAGCGGCTTTGCGCCCGGCTTTCAGGTTTTCGACCAGATCGCAGCCGGGGATGATGGGCACGCCCGCTCGGTGCATGGTTTGGCGGGCCTTGTCCTTGTCGCCCATGTGGTTGATGGTGGCCGCGTCGGGGCCGATAAAGGCGATGCCGCTCTTGGCGCACAGGTCAGAAAAGGCGGCGTTTTCAGACAAAAAACCGTAGCCGGGGTGGATGGCCTGACACTTTGTCGCCGTGGCAACGGCGATCAGGGCATCCATGTTCAGGTAACTGTCTTTTGCGGCGGGCGCGCCGATGCAGTAGCTCTCGTCGGCCAGGCTGACGTGCAAGGCGTCTTGGTCGGCCTCGGAGAACACCGTGACCGTGGCGATGCCCATCTCCTTGCAGGCGCGGATGATCCGCACGGCGATCTCTCCGCGGTTGGCGATGAGGATTTTCAGGAACATGCCCAACCTCCTTCTATTGGTTGGCTTGTGTCACGGCAAAGGAAAACTCGCCGCTGGCGCAGACACGGCCGTCGACGCTGGCCGTGCAGCTGACAAAGTAAAAGGGCGCGCGGCTCTTGGTCAGGCGGGCAGTGGTGATCACCTTGTCGCCCGGGCGCACGACGCGGCGAAATTTCACGCGGTCCATGCTGGTGAAAAAGGGCGTGGCACCGGGGTCGGGCTCGATCAGCAGGCAACAGGCCTGGCCCATCATCTCGCACAGGATGACGCCGGGCACGACGGGGTTGCCGGGGAAGTGACCCTGCACAAAGTGGGCGTCGCGGGGCACGATATACGAACCCTGCACGCTGCCATCGGCTAGTTTTTCCACCTCGTCAACCAACAGCATGGGGGCGCGGTGGGGCAAAATCTCTTGGATTTGTTTGCGATCCATCGATAGGACTCCTTCCTTGGATCAGTACAGTTTGAACAGCACTTGGCCGTACTCGGCCAGATCGCCGTTTTTCAGGCAGATGTCGACAACCTCGCCATCGGTTTCGGCGATAATCTCATTCATGAGCTTCATGGCGTCGACAATGCACAGCACGTCGCCCTTTTTGACCTTGCTGCCCACCCGCACAAAGGGTTCGGCATCGGGCGAGGGCGAAGCATAGAAAACGCCGACAATGGGCGATTTGACCTCGATGATACGGTTGAAGTCCAAGCCCGATTCATCCTGTTGGGACGCGGGCAGGGCTTGCTCTGTGGCGGGCAATGAGGGGGCGGCCGGGACGGTCGCGACCGCGCCCTTGGCCAAGCGCACGCGCAGGCCACCTTCCTCCACCTCCAGCTCGGTCAGGCCGCTCTGGCGCAGGATGTCAGCAAGTTGTTGGATTTCGGTTAAATTCATTTTATACCTCCGGCTCAGGGACGGCGAAACAGCAGACCGGCATTGTGCCCGCCAAAGCCCAGCGAAAGCGACAGGGCAAACTGCGGGTTAAACACCCGCGCGGTGCCCGGCACGTAGTCCAGATCACAATCGGGATCGGCCTGTTGCAAGCCCACGGTCGGCGGCACGATGCCTGTGCGCAGGGCCTGGATGGCGGCGATGGCCTCGACTCCGCCCGCCGCGCCAAGCATGTGCCCGGTCATGGATTTGGTCGAGGAAATCGGGACGTGATAGGCGACATCCTCGCCCAGCGCCAGCTTGAGCGCCAGGGTCTCGACCTTGTCATTCAGTGGAGTTGATGTGCCATGGGGGTTGACATAGAGTTCGCGCGTGGGCGACAGGCCTGCCTCTTCAAAGGTCTGGCGGATCATGCGCGCGCTGCCTGCAGCCTCGGGGTGGGGGGCGGTGATGTGATAGGCGTCGCAAGTGTGGCCGTAGCCGACGATCTCGGCGTAGATCTGTGCCCCGCGGGCCAGCGCGTGATCGCGAGATTCCAGCACCAGCACGCCCGCGCCCTCGCCCATGACAAAGCCGTCGCGGCGGGCATCAAAGGGGATCGATGCCGTGTCTGGATCGTTGCGAGTCGACAACGCCATGCAACTGGTGAACCCGCCGATGGCCAGCGGGGTGATGGCGGCCTCCGAGCCGCCGGCGATCACGGCCTCGGCATATCCATCTTTGATGGCGCGAAAGGCCTCGCCGATGGCGTTGGTGGCGGTCGAGCAGGCCGTGACGACGGGCAAGCAGGGCCCCTGCGCCTGATAGCGCATGGCGACCAGGGCGGCGGCGATATTGCTGATCATCATGGGGACGAAAAAGGGCGAAATGCGGCCGGGGCCGCGGGTCAACATTTTCTCGGTCTCGGTGGCCATAGTGTGGAAGCCGCCGATGCCCGAGCCGATGTAGACGCCCAGTTTCTCGGGCGCGACCTTGCCGTCCAGCCCAGCGTCATCCATGGCCTGCGCAGCGGCGGCCATGGCAAACTGGGCATAGACATCGGTCTTGCGCAGGTCGGATTTTTCCATGTACAGCGTCGGGTCAAAATCCTTGACCTCGGCGGCGACGGTAACCTTCATGCCCGTGGTATCGAACTGCTTGATGGGTGCAAAGCCGTGGCGGCCCTTGCACAGTGAATCCCAAAAGGCGGGGACGGTGTTGCCCACGGGGGAGACACAGCCCATGCCTGTGACGACAACTCGTTTCATCGGTTTTATCCTTTCACATGGCCATTCCGCCGTCGATGCGGATGACCTCGCCGGTGATGTAGCTCGCCGCAGGCGACGCCAAAAAGGCGACCAGCTCGGCAACTTCGTCGGGGGTGCCCATGCGCCCCAGCGGCACCAGCTGCGGGATGCGGTCGGTGACGGTGGGCGGCAAGGCGGCGGTCATATCGGTTTGAATAAAGCCCGGCGCGATGGCGTTGCAGGTGACACGGCGGGCGGCAAACTCGCGGGCGGTAGTCTTGGTCAGTCCGATCAGCCCGGCCTTGGCGGCAGAATAGTTGGCCTGGCCCGCGTTGCCCATCAAACCGCTGATGGAGGTGATGTTGATGATGCGGCCCGCGGCCGACTTGAGCAGGGCGCGGGACAGATGCTTGGTCATGGAAAACGCGCCGTTGAGGTTGACGTTGACCACGGCGGCAAAATCCTCGTCCGACATGCGCATCATCAGCTGATCGCGGGTGATGCCTGCGTTGTTGACCAAGATGTCGACGCCGCCGAAGTCCTTGATGATGTCAGCGCAGGTTTGTTTGACGGCGGCGGGGTTAGCGATGTCACAGCGATAGGCGCGGGCCGTGGTGGGGATTTGCTCGCACACGGCTTTTGCCGCCTCTTCCGCGCCCGAATAGATGATCGCGACATTGGCGCCTGCCGCGGCCAACCGCAGTGCGGCCGCCCGGCCAAGGCCCCTGGAACCGCCCGTGACGACGGCGGTTTTTCCTGTTAACATAATTGCTCCTTTTGTGTCAGGCTTGCGCGGCCAATTGCGCGGGCAGACCCTGCAGCACGGTTGCCTCGGGCGCGATTTTTTGCACCAGTCGGCTCAATACCTGCCCCGGCCCTGCCTCGACAAAGGTGTCAAAGCCGTCGGCCAACATGTGCTCGATGGTCTTTTGCCACAGCACGGGGCGATGAACTTGCTCGGCCAACAAGGCGCGGCAATCGTCGGGGGCTCCGACGGGATAGGGTTGCGCCGTGGCGTTGGCATAGAGCGGCAGGGTGGGAACCTTGATCTCCACGCCCTGCACATAGGCGGCCAACGATGCCGAAGCCGCGTCCATGGCAGGGCAATGAAAGGCCCCGCCCACGGCCAGCGGCAGCGCCCGCCCTCCGGCGGCGGCGACTGCGGCAGGGAAGTTTTCGGCGGCGTGCTCCAGGCAGGCGACGACGGTCTGGCCCGGTGCGTTGTAGTTGATGGGATAAGCACCCTCGATGGGGGCGCAGAGGTCCTCGACGGCTTGCGCCGTGAGTTTGATGACGGCGAACATACGCCCGGGGTTGTCTTGAGCGCAGGCCTGCATGGCCCGGGCGCGGTGCAGCACCAGCTCAAACGCCTCGGCATCAGACATCAATCCGCAGAAGGCGGCGGCGGGGATTTCGCCCAGCGAAAACCCGGCGACACCCTCGATGTGCAACTCCCGCGCCAGCACCCGCGCACACGCCAGATTGACGGCGAACAGGCAGGGTTGGGCATTGCTCGTGAGGGTCAGAGCCTCTTTGGGCCCCTCGAAACAGACGGGCAAATAGTCGGCGGCCAAGTCAAAGATCGGCCTGACCTCAGGGTATTGCTCGTACAGCGCTTTGCCCATACCGGGGCTTTGCGCTCCCTGCCCGGCAAAGAGCATGGCGATTTTGGACATGCCTATTCTCCTTTGAGGACGCGAAGGGTTATCGCGAAACCAGCTCCCACGCCGTGCGGTTGAGCACTTTTTCGGCTTGTTCGCACATCTCGCGGACGATGTCTGCGGCGGGCTGCACGCGGTTGACCATGCCGGCGATTTGCCCTGCCAGGAAACAGCCGTTTTCAATGTCTCCATCGACGACGGCGGCGCGCAGGGCGCCGACACCAAAGCTTTCCAATTGCTCATTCGAGATCGACGAATCGTACTCCTTTTCCCGCATGGCGCGTGAAAAGGGTGTCTTGAGTGAGCGGACGGGGTGGCCCAGACGACGGCCCGTGGCGATGGTGTCGATGTCTTTGGCCTTGAGAATTTTTTCTTGGTATGTGGCGTGAATTTGGCATTCTTCGGCAGCCAAAAACCGCGTGCCGACTTGTACGCCAACCGCGCCGAGCATCAAAGCCGCCGCTACGCCGCGGCCGTCGCCGATGCCGCCTGCCGCCAGCACGGGCAGGGCAACGGCATCGCAGACTTGGGGGATCAGGGCCATGGTCGTCAGTTCGCCAATGTGGCCGCCGCTCTCGCCGCCCTCGGCGATGATGGCGGTCGCGCCCACGCGCTGCATGAGTTTGGCGATGGCGACCGAGGGAACGACGGGCACGACCTTGCACCCGGCCTGACGCCACGCCGCCATGTATTTGGAGGGGTTGCCCGCGCCGGTTGTCACAACGGGCACGCGCTGTTGGGCAATGACCGCGGCGACCTCGTCGGCATAGGGGCTCATGAGCATGACGTTGACGCCAAAGGGTTTATCTGTCAACGCGCGGCAGGCCGCGATTTGCTCGGCGACGTAGGAGGCGGGCGCATTGCCCGCGGCGATGATGCCCAAGCCGCCGCCGTTGGAAACCGCCGCGGCGAGCTTGGCCTCGGAAATCCAGGCCATGCCACCCTGGAAGAGGGGGTATTGCAGATCGAACAAAGAGCAGATGTCGGAATATAACATATATAAAGCCTGTTGATTACGCCTGCGACTGCGCTTGCTGCAATTGCTCGATCAGCTGGGCGATGGTGGCGATGCCGGGTTCGAGTTCGATGCTGATGCCGAGTTTTTCCTCCAGCTCCATGACCAGCTCGACGGTATCAAGCGAGTCCAGCTCGAGTTCGGCAAAGGTCATCTCAGGGGTGACGGCCAGGTCGGGGTTGTCCTTGTAGGCGCGCAGGGTTTCGGCGATGGTTTCCAGCATGTTTGGGTTCCTCCTGTGTTGATTTTTACGCCATCAGTTGATGGCAAGAATACCTGCCCGTGAGGGGCAGGGTATTCACGTCGTGGGCCAGTCGAGCACACAAGTGCCCAGCGTCATGCCCGCGCCAAAGGCGCACAACAGCAGACGCCGACCGGCGAGTGGGGTGGTGCGATTGACCTCGTCCAACAGCACGGCGACCGAGGCCGCTGACATGTTGCCGTGGTCGTGGACGTTTTGCGGGAATTTTTCCGCGGGTTGATCCAGGCGGTTCATGACAAAGTCCAGGATGCGCTTGTTGGCCTGGTGCAACAGGAAAAAGTCGATGGTCGACAGGTCGCAGCCGAGTTCTTGGCACGCCAGGCGCACCTCGCGTTCGACGGCGGTCACGGCAAAACGAAAGACGTCCTGCCCCACCATTTGCAAGCCCTGCCAGTTGCGGGGCTGTGCGACAAAGGGCGAGTTGCCCGTGGTGGACGGGATCTTGAGGATCTTTGTATTCGGCGCCGTCGACAGGCGGCTATAGCGCAGGGACTCGCCCCGCGTAACGATACAGGCCCCCGCACCATCGCCAAAGAGCACGGCGGTCGAGCGGTCGGTCCAGTCGGCGTGGCGGGACATTTGCTCGGCGGCGATGACCAAAATGGCTTGAGCCTCGGGGTGGGCGGCGAAATAACCGTTGGCCGCATCCAGCGCGTAGACGAAGCCCGCACAAGCACCGTTGACATCCAGCGCAGGGCAGGTGATTTGCAGTTGCTCGGCGACCGCGCACGCCAGTGAAGGCGACACCGTATCCCCGCCCAGCGTGGCACAGACGATCAGTGCCAGGGCATCGGGCGACAGGCCCGCCATATCCAGGGCTTTTTGCGCGGCATCGGTGGCCAGCTGCGTCATGGTCTCGGTCGTCATGACGTGGCGGCTGGAGATACCCACGCGCGAGAGAATCCACTCATCGGAGGTGTCCAGGAAAGCCGACAAGTCGTCATTGGAGATCGTGTGCGTGGGCAGGGCGCTGCCCGTGCCGCGGATGGTCAAGCTGTGGGTCATTTGCCTCCCTTTCTCATGCGCGCCGATGGTGTGTCGATTCAATGCGCCGTACGGACGCGGAAGAAGTCGTTGAGTTGGGCGATGGCCTTGAGCAGCACCGCCTTCTCCTCCTCAGCAAAGGCCTCGGCGATGGTGTTGACCATGTTCTTGTGGAACATCTGGTGGGCGCGGTCGATGGCCTTGCCACGCTTGGTCAGGCTGATCAGGCTACTGCGCGCATCGTCGGGGCTGGATGTTTTGGCGACCAGGCCCTTCTTTTCCAGCTTTTTGACCGCGACGGTCGCCGTGGGCGCCGTGATGCCCGCCCGCCCCGCCAGCTGGCCCACCGTGATGCCATCGGGCTGTTGGGCGATGGCCTCGAGCAAGTGCGCCTCGGCCACCGTGACGGGATCCGAAGACAGCTTACGCAGCGCCTCCCCCTCGAATTTCAGGATATTGTTGAAGGTCTCCACGAGTATGCGATTGAGCAAAACCTCAAAATCGGCCACAACAATCCCTCCAAGTCATTAGTTTGACTAACTAATCATAAACCTCAAAAAGCCGTTTGTCAAGGTTGTGCGATGGGCTCTGCGGAATTGCCAGCGACATCAAGCTGCAACGCGCAATTGTTTTTTCTCTTGACTTTATGATAGGATATTGACGAGAATTCAGCCACATGGCGAGATATTCGCCCGGTGACGGGTTCCTATTTTAAAAACAAAGGTGGTGACCATGGGATGGGGCGATTACCATATCAGGTTTTGGTGATTTTGTATTTCAGAGAAAAAGGCGATGTTAAGTATTGCGTTTTTGAAAGAGTTAGTCCCAGATCGCAGTTCCAATTCATTGCTGGCGGCGGTGAAAACAGCGAATCCCCCATCGAGGCCGCCAGACGAGAAGTTTTCGAAGAGGCTGGCCTGACCAATGTCACGTTGACCCAACTGACCTCTGTTTGCCACATCCCGACAAATATTTTTTCACACGCCCAACGACAAGCCTGGGGCAACGATACCTTTGTCATCCCCGAGTATGCTTTCTGCGCCGAAGTCACATCCCAAACCATCAAACTTTCCGACGAGCACCTCAGCTGCCAATGGGTTTCCTATGACCAAGCCCTTGCATTACTGCAATGGGACAGCAACAAAACGGCACTTTACGAAGTGCGCTGCCGGATGAGCGCTGCCGATAAGTGACAACGCAATCATAAACCATCACCCAAGAGGCACTTGATATCGCTACAAAACGATTTTCTTTCAACAGCACCAAGAATACCCACAAAAGAGATGTCGTTGTATTTATTTATCTAAACAAGCCATTTCCAGCTTGCAATTGAGGGGCTTATCGTGTATAATAGNCGCAGGAGGTGAACTTATGTTCTGNTTGAGACTTGCCGATTTGCGCGAAAAAAGCAAACTGACGCAAGGCGAATTGGCTGAGGAGCTCGTCGCGCGAGGGATCCTCGTGACCAACAACACCGTTTCCAAGTGGGAGCGGAGGCGTGTGGTACCTGATGCCGGGCAGTTTTTGGCGTTGTGTGAGGTGCTCGGGGTTGAGGATGTGATGCAAACCTTCGGGCGCGCGGAGCCGATGCAGGACGCTTTTGCCGGGCTCAACCATACCGGCCGCCGAGAAGCCAAGCGGTATATTCAATTCTTGCTGGGCAACGACATGTACACGGCGACCGAACCGCCACGCAGGCAACACGCCTATATCCCCTACTATGATCTCCCTGCCTCCGCGGGTACGGGAACGCTTTTACTCAGCGAGGATTACGAGCAGATGATGGTGGCAGATGATGGTGGATAACACCGTCCCCCAAGACGCCACCTGCGCCATCCGCGTCGCCGGAGACAGCATGACCCCGCGCTTCTGCGACGGCCAAACCGTGTTCGTCCGCGAGCAGGACTGGCTGGACGTCGGCGACATCGGCATCTTTATCTTAAACCAAGAGGGCTATATCAAGGTGTACCACGGCACATCACTGCAATCCCTCAACAAGAAATATGCCCCCATCAACCTGCGGCCGCACGACGAACTGCATATCGTCGGCAAGGTGATTGGGTGATGACACAACGATTCTTTGATGCGGACACCATCGCAGAGCGCGTGTGGCGAGATTATGATGCCTATTGCGTCGGCAACCCCTTACCGGCACGGCAAGGAGCGAGCGATCTGGGTGCGGACGCCATGCCGATCAAAAGCCTGGCGACAGATTACCTTGGCTTGACAGTCTATCGCGCCCCCCTCGGCGGCGACGTCTTGGGGATGACAACCTACTGTGAATCCACTTTACACATGATGCGGGATGGCGAAGAGTTCGCGGTATGCCTGCCAAAGGGCACAATCCTGCTGGATGAAAGCCTGTATGGCGTGCACGGCCACAACCGCCGCCGATTTACGCTGGCCCACGAGGTGGCCCATCAACTGATTTATCGGCTGGACGGCACGCAAGCCGACATGCACTTTCGCAAGGCACAGCCACTCCGCACCCCCGGCGATGTCAACAGGATCACAAGCTGGTGCGAGGCCGATGCCAATCGACTGGCCTCCGCCCTGCTCATGCCCTCGGCAAAGGTGCAAAAAGTCTTTCGCGAATTGTTTCCATCGCCATTGTTGGAGGTGTTTGGCGACACGACCATACTGCCACAAGATCAGCGACGGTTCAGGGCCTTGCACAGGCGCTTCAGCGTTTCGGGCGAAGCGATGTTACATCGGCTCCAAGGATTAGATTTGCGCGATGAACGGCCCTATGAGGAATATGCCACGCTATACCCGACCGCCCCTGATCCCTATGAACAATTCACGCTTCCCTATCCGCCCTATTCCCTGCCCCGCTGGGAGATAGAGGCAAGCCGCGAGTATTTTATCAGTCGCGACGGCATCGTCATGCCGTATGGCATCGAACCCCCGCGCGATTTTCATTATTAGAGAACATACGATCTCGAGATGGAGGTTGGCATGGACCATTTCAACCCAAGGATTATCCCACCTGACGTGCGCCAGCGCATGATGCGCGCCCGGGCCCTGGCGATGTCTTTGCAACGGCGCCCCGTAAACTGCCCCTACTGCGGCTTTTTGGTGACGTATGTTTTTTCCAACACGGCGGGCAACGTACAAGCCAAATGCAAAAAATGCAAACAGGAGCTTGTCTTTTTCTTGACCCCCGGCACCAACATGGACTTCCGCCGCGCGCGGACAAAATAGCCACACCCCGTCGGCGCGCCATCGACGCCGACTGACAAGTAAATCACTCAAACCCGTGTAGCGGAGCGTGAGAGCGACTTCCAATACCGTATGAGACGAAAGCATCTTAGCAAGATGTAGTTTCTGCGGTATTTTTTGTTGCCCCCTTTCGTCTGATACGGTTGATCAAGTCCTTTTCGGCTCCCGGAAAGGACTTTTATGCACCGCCCCATCCCCCGCCCCCGCGCTCCTCCCCGGATTTTGATGCGCCAAACCAAATCAAAATTCGGAGGAAATACATGAAAAACTATTGCAATAACGACTACGCGGTCAATCGATATGCGACGGGCATTGTCTACCGCTGTGCAACCGGAACCATCACCGTCACGCTGGACGACTACCTGCGGGAGAACCCCGGCAAGACCCAGGCCGACTTTGCCGAGCTCAAGGCCTTGTCCGACGCCATGTATAAGGAAGAGGATCGCGCGATCACGCGGCAGGGACGCAAGACAACGGTGCTCGAAGAGGTGGATGCAACGCCGATTCGCGCGGACTCGCCGGAGGACACCTTGATTCGCGCGGAAGACACGGCGCTCCGCCAGCAGTGGGCCCGTATCGCCTTGGCAAAGATGACAGAGGTACAGCGGCGGCGGTATCTGCTCCACGTGGCAAAGGGGTTATCTACATGGGATATTGCGCAGATAGAGGGTGTCAACCAGTCAAAGGTTTTCAAGAGCATTCAGGCCGCCAAAAAGAAGATCCAAAACTTTTTGGATGAAAACTGAAAAATGGGGGTTCAAAACCCGCCAAAAAAGACGTTAGGTGAGAGGGTTGAAAACCTCTCGGGGAAAAGCCCCCCTCACCGGCATCAATGGCAGACGTGCCATCGCAAAAGCACTTGCCCAACACTTGCTGAAGGCATTAAAAGCTGCATGGAATTATCGTCATACGGACGTAAAACGGTGGAGGTCATATGAGCAACAAGAAGTTTTCGCAAGCCGAGGTCAACCGCATCGTCGCCTTTCGCATCAACCGCGAGCACGACCGGCTGACAAAAGCCTTCGAGACCCAAATGAAGCGCTGCATGGCCTCTATACATCTCATGCTGCATCAGGAGATGTGTGCCCTCAAGCGAGATTTGGCGGCCGACATGATGGAGCCGTTGCTCCCGGGCCCAGAGCCAACACCGCGGCCCGACCAATCTCCCCCACAGGGCCCTCAGCAAAATCAACCGAAAGAGGTGAACGACCATGGCACATAACGTTCCCGTTGACTGCCTGATTGAAAGGGTTTGGAACACATCCCAAAAGGAATGGGACGGCATCATGCTCAGCGGCACGCTGATCGACATCGTCACCCAAACCGCCGAGGACAATTCAGGCGACATCATCCCTGTCGGCATCGTTTTGCTGGATGATGGCAGCTTCCAATGCGTCCCGATGGAATTTATCTATCGACAATAATGGCGAGCTGAGCTTCGGGCGTTGCCCTGCCCCTAGCAGGCACCGCCACGGTTATCAGCTCAGCGCAAAACGAGGAGGCATGGTTTGCCGCAACGGAACACGGCAAATACAGGCTTGCCGCAAAAGCGGCAGGCCACGTATCCTCATCTGTGATTCGGCTCGGGGGCTTCTCATCGCGCCACCGGATCTTCTTTGCGACAACTATGATGCCCGACTACAACGCGCAGACGACCCTGCTTATCCCGCGCCACACATCGTATTACCGCTTCGCTGAGCGACGTGCAAGACACGCGGAAAACAAGAAGGGATTCATCATGCGAATCGGGCATAAAACCCATAATGAATTAAGAATCGAGGTATTCCTTTCATGGCGAATGAATTGATCAAGCCAAAGAAAACAGATTTTTATGATGTCGATGTTTTCAATGATAATTTCGACTTTATTAACGACAAACTGAATGAACACATCAGTCATATTGGCAATAATGATGGGCAGATTCCGATCTCAAACGGCATTGTCTGTCAGAATCTTAATGCTGAGTTTCTGCAAGGGAAACACGCCGCCGACTTTGTAGGCAAAGGCGAATCTCCGACCCAATTTACCATCGCCTTGCCATCCTTAGATCCCGATCCCCTTCTACGAAACTATACTTACTGCAAAATCATGGAGCTACAGTCTTACCAGAGCGGAGTATCATTTATCGCAATCCATAATCCCTCTGTCGACTCCGGGGATTCCCCTGATTGTGTGCAGCATATCAACATGAGCATTGATAAGGGTTACTCCGGTTTTTCCACTGGCGGCGCACCCCGGATGCAATGGTTCTGCAATAGTGAATATATCGACGGCGTGTGCAAAATTGGCGTGTGGTGCCATGTAAACTCGCGGATGTGGGCCAGGGATGTTACCATCACACTCCTTACTCCCTCCGGTGCGATTTTGTTCAACAAGGATGGAACGCCCCTCCAAAGCACCCTCAATGAGCCTGCGAATGTCTATCGCGACGTCAATAGCGGCAGTTACTTCTCCCCAAAACTGGAGGTTGACTCCGGCACATGGACCCCCCAACTCTATTCCGGAACGGACACCAAAATTCCGCTAAATGGATCCGTTAATCAAGCGAATTGCTGGTGGCACAAAACGGGAAATCTCGTCACCATCAACGGTGTGTTGAGCACCCTAAAAGTCACTACTGCATCCACGAACAAAATTCACTTAACAGGCTTGCCCTTTATGCCAAAAGCGGGCGTGTTACAAACGCTGGAAATGTTTTCCAAAAGCCCAGACATCTCGATATTCAACGTTTCCGTGCCTGCGCTGTATCCGCTTCGGATTCTCTTGAACTCTGGCAGTTCCTATCATCCTGTGTATGGGCGCGGCACTTCATCCACAGGCGCAATTCAGCTCAATACGATCTCGACAGCGTCTACAACAGGCCCCGTCTTCATTCAGGGCAGTTATATTACAAATTATTAAAGGAGGGCATTGAATATGAACAACTGGCAACTTGAATTGTACCTCAAGGTGGCATCCTTTGTTGCCGTCAGTGGATCGGCTGACCAACGCTATCCTGTGGGGCACCGCATTTATTTCGCAAACACAGGTTCTGATCTTCAACCATTGTTGCAATTTTTGAACGATGAAGGGTTAGACGACGCCCGCGCGGAAATTGAACAATGCTGGAAAATGAATTTGGAGGAGTCGGCAGCATTCGCCGTTAGTGGCAGTGACCCCGCGCCCATTCACTCGGACATTAGCCATGTCTTGCCGTTGAAGCTCCGGGACATTCGCAACACCTGCGACCGCAAAATCACCGAGGGCTTTGACTACGAATGGTCGCCGGCGCAAGGGGGGCGCGCCCACTACGACCTCACCGCACACACCCAGTCCCTGATGGACCGAAATATGGCGCAGGTTCAGGCCGGCGCACGTAACGTGTTGTTTATGGACAAGTTGGATCCTGTTATGGAGACATACACCGCTGACGAGTTTGTCGAGGTCTATGCGGCGGCGCAGGATCATATCTGCGACTGCATGCTGCAATCCGACGCATTGGAGGCTTACGCCACCAAGCTGGCGGCGGAAATCCAAGACCTTCCCACCCCAGCGTTTGTCGTGGCGGAGCATTTTAAGCGGCCCGACGGCAAACGAGTGGTGCGCATTTTGCATTTGAGCAAGGACGGTCAGCAACACCCCCTCCATCCGTCGAACGAAACCATTTACCAAGAGCAGTGGCGCGGATTCGTGCCGGATGCCGATATCGTAAAGGTGTTCGGCACACCCGCCTTTTTGGGAGACGGCCACTATCTCGGCGAGGGGCGCATTTACGATCCGGCCGAGCTTGAATTTATCCATAAACATCGCATTTTCGACACCTTTGCCGACCCGGTGCGGGTGGAAAAATATTGCAAACTGTGGGATTTGGATTGGAAAGCTGACGTCGCCAAATTGCCCGGAGGCAAGGCAATCGCGGCGCAGAAAAAGGCCCTGGCGGCTGTGCAACAAGCAACGGCTGCGAACACCCGCCAGCTACCGCAGCGACCCACCGTGGACGGATTGTTGAACATCATTTTTGGGGAGGAAACGACCAATGAATAACAAAACCACTCAATTAGGCCTGCAGCTTCGGGCCACCCTGCGGATTTTGGCGGCCAATACGACCCTATCGGACAGCCAAATGATGCAGATTCCTGACATGTATCCTATTTGGGACGGCAACAGCCCTGTCAGCTTGACAAAAGGCGATATTGTCAAATGGGGCGTCAACGAATGGGGCGAGCCCCAGCTTTACCGGGTCGTCACCGCTCATGTCACCCAAGCTGAGTTGGTGCCGGACGAGAGCCCTTCACTGTTCCAGGCCATCGGCTTCGCACCCGATAATACGCCCATCTGGACGCAGCCACTCGGCGCGCACGATTGCTATGAAAAGGATGACGAAGTATCTCACAAAGGCGCGCGGTGGGGTTCTATTGTTGACAACAATGTATGGGAACCCGGCGTTTGCGGCTGGGCCAAGAAGTAATTGTCATTCGCACGGGAAGAGCCGAATAAACAATTTGGGCATGCGGCAGGGCGTACCTTGCCGGCAATATCTTCCCGGTAGCACATAGGAAGGAGCTAAACTTTGAATGTTGAATGGACAATACTGCTCTCTGCGGCAGCTGCAGCCGTCGGCACGATAGGCGGCATCACAGCTATGCGTCGCAACAACCGCATGGATCGGCAGACCGAACTGGAACGCCGTGCCGACGATCGTGCCGCTCAAACAAAGATGATGGCGACGCAAGAGCAGCAAAATACTTTGTTATCGGAAATCAAAGTCGATGTCGGCGGAATCAAGTCGGAATTCGGACGTGCCCTGGAGCGAATCATCGTGGTGGAACAATCCGTAAAATCCGCACACCTGCGCATTGATGAATTGACATCCGGCAAGCGCTCATCATTGGACTAACACGAGTATATTGATATTTTTATCAATCAGTATCACTACAGAAAAATCGCAGGAGGAAAGCCTATGGAACTATTCTTTGGAATTTTCTTTTCATCTATTGTTGTCGAGGGTGTCATCACCTATATCAAAACCTTTTTTGTCAACGGCAAACCGTCGTGGCAAATCCTGATCGGCATTGCCCTTGGCCTCCTCACGGCTTTGGCCTACCGGCTTGATCTTTTCGCGTTGGCCGGATTGACGGAAACTGTAACGTGGTTATCGTGGGTAGGCAGGGCGCTGACGGGGATTCTCATTGCCCGCGGCAGCAATTATCTCTTTGACCTTATCAAGCTGCTTGGCAACCTGACTGGCCGTTTGACGGCTGAGCAATAGCTTATGTACACTGCGCGTCGTTGGCGGTGGAGGAAAAAGATCAAGTATGCTAGGGTTTTTGCCGTCGCGTTTGCGTTCGGACTCCTCTTGGGTTCAATGCTGCGCATCATCATGGCGCATGACGCGGTTGAAGCCAGCCCTGCCTCGACAGGTACAGCGATACAAACATTCGCGTTGCGTGATTTGTTTTGGGTAAGCACACCATCACCATCCACAGTGCCGCCTGAACCTGCCACTGCAACCGGGGTGCCTATCCCGACCGCCACTATTTTTTCTCAAACACCAACGCCCCAACCACAGCCAACACTTATACAGTCACCCACGCCGGCCGCAACATCCGAGCACACTTACCTTGGCACTTTTAGACTGACAGGATACTGTTGTTGTACACGCTGTACACCCGGCCACGGGATCACCGCCAGCGGAACAACACCTGTCCAAGGACGTACTGTGGCCATCGATGGCATCGCCTTTGGCACCATCATTTGGATTGAAGGCTTAGGAATTTATACGGTCGAAGACCGCGGCGCAGGTCCGGGCATCGTCGATGTATACATGGAGAAGCATGCCGACTGTTATCAGCCCCAAATCAACCGCGAAAATGTTCCGGTATGGGTGATCCCCTAGACAAAAAACAATCATAAGCACTACTCTCACCAAAGGAGAATGCATCATGCAAATTGTAAAAAAGCTAACACCCTTGACCGTCGGCGGCAAGCAATGCCGCCCCGACCGAGACATGATGCCCACCAGCATCACCATCCATAACACCGGCAATGACACCGCCAACGCGCTGCAGCATGCCAACGCTCAAAGCCGCGGCGAGTTGGCCGCCATGCAAATGGCCGTCCACTACTATGTGGACGACACCGATACCGTTTACCAATGCTTGCTCGACACCCAGCAAGGCTGGCACGCCGGCGACGCCACGGCCGCAAACGGCACCAGTCCCAATACCCAGGGCGGCAATTACACCAGCATTTCCATCGAAATCTGCCAGCACAAGGGCATCAACCAACTGCAAGCCTTCCGCAACGCGGCGTGGCTGGTCTCGGAGTTGCTGGGGAAATATGGCTGGGGCACCGACCGCGTCAGGCAGCATAACGATTGGAAATCCACCAAATATCCAACAGGCAAGGATTGTCCTTACCTCTTGCGTCATAAAACAGTCGGCATGGACTGGCAAGCGTTTTTGGCACTTGCCAAAAATGGGGAACCCGTTGCCAACACACCAACGACAGCTGGCACAACTCGCTACTATGCCGTCCAGGTCGGCGCATACACCGCTTTGCAAAACGCGCAAAGCACGCTGGCGAAGCTCAAAGCGAGCGGGCAGGAAGGCTATATCGTAACCAAGGATGTCAACGCCGCGGGCATCGTGCAGGCTTTTTTTGACGGAATTGTATAACCATGTGATTCCGGCTTGCAGCTTGGGCCTCTGCAGGACCAAGGCGCATAGAAAGGGCTGCAAATGATACAAAATTTTTAAGAGGAGGCAAAAAGATTGAATGAAAAACATTAGGCTAACCATTGGCAATACAGTCAGACATACTCGGGATGATGTTGACTTCCTATGTAATGGAAACAACGACAACTCGAAGATTAACGCCGCCATACATGCGTTGCCGGCCGAAGGCGGCGAGGTCGTGATTCTTGAAGGCGTATACAACATAACATCCAATATTTATGTGGACAAGGATCGCGTCACAATCATTGGTATGGGCGAGGATACAGTTCTATCGCGGAAGCAAAACGATTCAACGAACAGAGTCGTCATCTTTGTTAACGGCACGAATAGCGCAATCAAAAATCTTGTCATCAAAAATCTGTACGTTGATGGAGCCATCGACGAATATCCCGTCTATCGGGTATCCGACACCTTTACAGCCTATACGCCCCGGCCATGCGAAAACGAATTATTCTTGCCACAAAGGAGAATGAACTAATGCAAAAAGAGTCGAGACAAATCATTGACAGAGTTGCCGCGGACAGCGACATCTTTCTGTTGGAGGAACTTGGCAATAGAAAGTACAAGCTGATTTCCATGGCAAAGGTTACCGAAAACGGTACGTTTGTCAACAAAGAACTCATGCAACCATGGGAAGATATGCGCGCTGCGCTTTGGGGCAGCGATGAAGCACAACTGAAAATGCTGCACAGCGGACGCGTTGTTCTTGTCAATAACAAGGGAGATTTCTCCGAGTCCGAGGTATACAACAAGTATGATTACGTTGTATTCGGGGAGTGCGGGTTTGTCGCAAAGGACGACAACATTTCCGGTATTGCGCCGACGGAGGAATCTGAGGTATGGCAGCTTTTCAAATGGTAAATGATTGACCGTGACAGGTCATGAATGTAATCGGTTATAGCCCGCCTTGGCAAAAAGATAGGACAAGGCACGACCATCGTGTCTTGTCCTATCACCTATCCGATGAACCATGATAAGGATCCACCATCGCGCAATAGCTTGTCAAATATTATAAGGAGAGCCTTGTGAAAAAGATTTCAACTAACCAGCCGGAAGAAAAGAAAAAAGCTTCCGAAAAACCAACGGCACAGCAAAAGAAGATAAAAAAGGTCGATTCTGCCGTTAACGCTCCCGATAGCAAAAAACTCAAGCGGGACACAGCGAGCGATAGTGGGCGCAAAGTGTTGTCGCCCTCGCGCGCGCGCAAGCATTTCTTGCTTGAAGATGCCCAAAAACGCGGAACAAACAAGAAACTCTATACGGGCAATGACCAAACGCTGACTGCCGTGTTTACCCAAAATGCCATGCATTATTTTGATCCGGAAGAAAAGGTCATGAAAGAGATCGACACTGGCCTTTTCGATCAAGGTGATGTGCTTGAAACAACGGCGAATGCCTTCAAAGCAAGATTCCAAAAGCAATCCGCTGACGGCGAAGTGCTTGAGCTTGTGAAAGGAAAATGCAAAGTCGGTTTGGTTTTCCGTGATGCGGCAAGTTCAAAGAAGCGAAAGACTAAAAAGAATACACAGGAACAAAATGACGTTGAATCCAGCGGAATTGTTCTGAAAGATATTCAGGATCACGTGGATATCCAGTACATCGCGCATTCCGATGGCATCAAGGAAAACATTATCATCAAAGAAAAGGGAGATGCGTATGCCTTTCATTTCGATATCAACATCGAAAATTTAACGGTAGACATCGCAGAGGACGGAAGAACGCTGCACTTTTATGACGCCAAAACCAAAGAGGCGCAGTTCCATATCCCCGCGCCCTTCATGACCGATGCACAGGGCGAATATTCGGAGCTTGTGTATTACGAAATCGAAAGCCAAAGTAAAAGCAAGCTCAGCATGAAGGTAGTGGCCGATGCCGAGTGGATGAACGCCGAGGCCAGGGCTTTTCCTGTCGTGATTGATCCCCAAATCATTCATGACAACAAGGAAGGAGACCTCTTTTACTATCAGAATTATTTCAGCGATGCACCGGCAGACACAGAGGTTCCCTGGGCCGAGGTTCCCTTTAACTTTATGCGCGTCTGTCAAACCGCGTCATCGGAACACAAAAGTGTCCTGACGATCCGAAAAAGCCTGATGAATGTGAATTTGCCATCCTATATCATCAAAAAAATCGGCAAGGTCACATTGCAACTGCGGGCCCTCCCGGGTTTTGAAGGGAGCTGTCTTGTCAATGGTGCTGTCAAGAGCTTTAGCGCCGGCGACTTTACATCGGTCAACATTACCGACGCGTACCGCGCCGCATCCGGCGACGTCGAAGTATCTTTCTCCGCACAAAGCGGCAGCGATGTTCGGCTCGAAGTAGCCGGTGCAAACGCGCCGTATGTCGAAATTGAATATCTGAAAAACAGCGAGCTTGCCGTTGCCAAGGAAGCCGTGACCTTAGCCGGCGGTGTCGGCGGCGCGCTTGATTTGGGCACCGGCGAATTGGTCACAACCTTTGCCGATGTCACCGCCGGGAACGCAGAACTGCCGTTGCCACTCTATCATGTTTATAAAAAATCAGACGACGACTTTTCTGTCGGTGACAACTGGCGGCTGAACCTGCACCAAAAATTGGACAAAAGCTATATCTGCGAGTCGGATTGGGTGTATACCGACGCAGGCGGCATCAAGCATGACTTCAACGAGGTGTACTATTACGAGAAGCAAAAAGGCGCCAAAACAGAAGTGCACAAAGACCTGATCCATGTCGATGTCAATGGCAAGATGACCATCAACGACGGTGGGACGATCTATAACGTCTTTCGAGAGTTTATCTCCGACACGGGATTGCGTCTGAACACCCGACTCCAAGACATCAAGGGCGTGGAAAACCTTGAACAGCGCCAGGATGAGGAACGGCAGCTGGAAGAGAGGACGCAGGCGTATAAGGACCACCTCAAAGACATGGTCATCATTGACAAAGCGGAGGGCATCATTCGCCGCGAATTGAAGAATTCCTTTGTCGATGATCGGTTGTCGGAAAGCAGCTTCGACAGCTTTGTCGCGGATGCCTCTTTGGATACCAAAATGGCCTTGGGTAAAACTGAAGCCTTGCAATACCGCTCCTTGGTTCTTCAGAAAGACGAACTGGAAGATCGGTTGATTACATTAGATGAGCAGCTAATGGTGCTTGAACACCAAAAGACCGCCATGCAGACACAACGAGCCACGCTGGATTTGCAAAGCTCGTCTTTGGCCTCGCAGAAAGGCGCACTTGGATTTCAAAGTTCGTCCATGCAGACACAGCGCGCCGCCCTTGATCTGCAAAGTTCTTCTATGGCAACACAGAAAGCCGCGCTCGGATTCCAAAGTTCTTCCTTGCAGACGCAAAAAGGCGCGCTTGATCTACAGAGTTCTTCTTTGGGTGTGCAGCGAACTTCGCTTGGTTTGCAAAGAAATTCTTTGTCAGCTCAATCCAACGCCTTGTGGGCACAGCAAGAATCAATTGAATTGCAAATAGGTGAATATCCAGGATATGAAAACCTGGAGTCCGATGATATGGACAAATTAGGTTCGTTGGGCTTGCAAAAACTCATGCTCGACAACCAGACAGCTTCTTTGACGACGCAGAGAAAGGCGCTTTTCTTGCAATATCAATCTTTGAATACGCAAAAATCCGCGCTTTTGCTGCAAGATTCTAGTTTGAGCACACACAAAGCCGCGCTTGCTTTGAACGATTCTAATTTGCTCGTACAAAAAGATGCGCTTGGGCTGCAAAAACTTTCTTTAGAAAGACAAAAACAACTCCTTGCTGAACAAGCAGATATCGCCGAATCCGCACAAGAAAATGTCGCCGCATCCGATAAAAATGATCTCCCTCATATCTATAAATTACAAGCAGGAGTAATAGCTCAACAAATTGCTCCTAATACAGATGGTTCAATCCCCAAGCAGCAAGCCAAAATCGATGAGCAGCGTAGCGACTCGATACCAGGCTCCATCCCCAAGCAGCAAGCCGAAATCGACAAACAGCGTGAGAACATTCTTGAACAGATAGAGCAAATAAACTATCAGCTTAGCGCGCATGAGGTACATCCTCATAAAGAGCCTATGCTTGGTTCAATTCTGGATCAGATAAGGCATATAGATGCACAGCTCGAAGATAAAAACATGTTTGAGGAAGCGCACAAAGCTACCATCAAAAAGCAAATCGAACAAATTTACCGGCAACTTAACCGAGATACGGACGGCAACTGGATTGAGTGTCAGTATTCCAAAGATAAAGATGGAAACTGGATTCACAATGCCGATTGCCCGGCCGAGCACGGTTCGCTTCCTTTTCAACGAAGTGCACTAAGCAGTCAGCAGAGCGCAACCAATGCCCAGCGAAATGACATCGCCAACCAACAAGCCGAAATCGACAAGCAACTCAGCAGCGCCACGCCCGGCTCCATCCCCAACCAGCAAGCCGAAATCGACAAGCAGCTTGGCAACGCATCGACACTCGGCACCATTGCCAATCAACAAGCCGAAATCGACAAGCAACGGAATGCTGCCACGCCCGGCTCCATCCCCAACCAGCAGGCTGAAATCGACAAGCAGCTGGGCGGCGCGTCGACACTCGGCACAATCGCGAATCAACAAGCCGAAATCGATAAGCAGCACAGCAGCACGACCGCCGGGTCCATCCCCAAGCAACAAGCCGAAATCGACAAGCAACTCGCCGACAACGCCACACAGAAATCCGCGATCAACAACCGAGAGATTCCGAACACCAACTTGCAGATTGTCGCGGTGACCAATCAGATGGGTTACATCACGACCAACGCCGCAATCGTCTTACGGGAACTCAAGCGAATTTTTAAGGAATATCTCGCCGTGGAATCACAGCTGCAAAAGCTCAAGAATTCCATCCCTGTCGCCTTCATCGCCGACGAAAACGGCATCAGCATGTGCTTTAACGCGGCAGGCAACCTGTGCGGTGTGGCGAACATGCATGCGTGCTATCTGACCGTCGAATGGGACGAAATCAATACCTCGGCAGGCGCCAAGAATGTCATCACAACCATATACGGTGACGACAAGAAAACCGTTTTTACCTATGATTGGGACGGCATGTTGACCTCCATCAGCGATCCGCAGGGCCGGCGAATGAGCTATGCCTACAACGGCAATGTGCTTGAAAAAGTCACGGCTCCCGGCGGCGAAACCGTATCGTTTGCTTATGCTGACGAGAACATCACTGCGGTGGAGGCCTCCGACAACGCCCGCTCCGTGTTGACCTATGACGCCTTTAACAAGCTGACCAATGTCGCTACACACTCCACGGCATCGGCCATCACCGATACCGGCGCGGTGGATGCGCCCGAGCCCATCGAAATCGCCGTTTTTGGCGTGGACTACTCGGAAAACTATGCCTGCATCACCACCAAAGAGCAGATGGCCGAGTATTATCTGGACATCTTCGGCGGCATCAAGGGCCAGCGCGTCCGTCATACCGACGGCACGGAGAAAGAAAACCTGAGCTTCAACTATGTTCGCCAGGACAAAAAAGAGGCTTTCGCCATCGCGGAAAACGGCGGCAAGAATACCGTCTGGCAGGCGCCCATGGCCATCGCCGTCACAAACAGCACGCTCCCGCTGGTCTTGACGACCTCCGATGTCTTCAACGCTGGCGAGCACAAAGGCGAAGTCGAATTCATGCTCAGCGCCATCGCCCAAGCAAAGGTCGACATCTCCCAAAGCGATATGTACATCCAAAACGCCTTCATGGGCGAAAACATCGCGGCGGATCAGCTGACAACCGGCGCCACCCCTGTGTACCGCCTGCGGGCCGATGTCAACTATTTCAAGGATCACGAAATCACCCAAACCCGCTCTTTCGTCATGCCGGTGGACAACCGTACCCCGGGCAAACAGCTTGTCGCCATTCCCATTACCCTCGACCGCGATAAGTTGGACGACTTCCAGATCGAAATCCTGCCCGAATATATCGGCCCCGACGGCATTGTCGGCGACGACGGACTTTCCGGCAGCCGTGAGGACGACTTTGTGCGCTTCTCCGATTTCCGCCTGGCTCCCGCGGCGTGGGAATACCAACAGCTCGACAGCTGGCACAAGCCCATCTACAAGGAAAGCAGCACCGTCCTGGTCGAGCGCGGCACGGCAAACAGCGCATATGCCAAATCGGTGACGGCAACCGACGACATCGTCTATGATGACGCCCAGCGCCTGCTGACCGAGCGGGTGACCAATATCTTGTGGACGCTGACGGAAACCGAGGAATCGGTCGAAGTAACCAAGCTCCTCCACCCGGAATGTCAAGAATCCACGGAAACCTATACCTACACGCAACTGGTGAAAACCATTGCCGAAGAGGAAGATCGTCATTACTCTGTTGTCTCCTACGCCTACACCGGCGAGGGCAAGCCCGAGCAGCCTTCCGGCATCAACGACGGCAAGCCGGTTCGCGTTGAGAGTTGGGTTGAGGGCCAAGAAGGCACCCGCGGCGTTGCCGTCAAAGAGTTTGTCTACGACACCAAGGGCCGCGTGCTTCAGGAGATCGAATACAACTCCCTGGACAGCTCCTCCAAGTTCATCACCGAGCGCGAGTTCGGCGAGGACGGTTTGCTCAAGGCTGATGTTGACGCTACCGGCGAAGCCAAGGCTTCCTATACTTATAACAGCGGCACCGATACCGTCAGCCTGATTACCGGGCCCGACGGCGGCAAGTTCGGCTACGGCTACGATGCTTCCGGGCGTGTTACTGCCATCACCCAAAGCACAGAAGACGGTGAAGCCGGTTCGACCTCCACCAAATATACCTGCGGTCTTGTCACACGCCTGACCTCCGGCAACAATGTGGTCAACTACGAGTACGACGCCAAACGGCGGCTGACCAAAGTTGTTTTGGACGGCGTGGATCATTCGGAAACGACTTACGACGAGGACGTCCTCTACGAAAACGCCGATGAAAACCACGAGAATAACGGCAAGTTGTGTGACAAGGCGACTTCTATTCTGTTCAACGGCCCGAATGACGCGGACAAAACCACAGCCGAAACCTGGGCTGACAAGCGCGGCAATGTGCTGGAAGTCAAGGTCAACGGCGTGACACAGATGACCAATACTTACAACGAAGACGATTCGTTGGCGACCAGTGTGGATGAAATCACCGGCAGCCAAACGAACTGCGAATACAATCCCTCGACCAAGCGCACGCTTCATGCGGAAAAGACTGTCGGTACCGATGTGGCGGCCATTGCGGAAGATTATGTCTACAACGAATACGGTCAGGTTCAGGAACGCAGTGTGACCGGGGCGGTTGATCAAAACTACAGCTATGTCTACAAAAACAATGTGGAGAAAGAGCTGGATTATGTTACTCTTCCCAATGGACTGCGTAGCAAAGTGGAGACCGACGTAAACGGCAGGGCCAAGGAACTTCTGCTTCAGGATGCAAACGGCGAGAATCGTTTTGGTACATACCTTTACTACCGTAAGCATGGCAACCGCACGACTAACATGGTGTCTTCTGTGCGCTATGGTGGGGTGAAGAATGGGAAGTACGCCATCGGTGAAGGGCAGAAGTACAAGTACGATGCGGCGGGCAATATCTCCGAAGTGTTTGAAAGCGGGATCTTGGTTATCCGTTACACTCACGATGCTCTCAGTCGCTTGATTCGCGAGGACAACCGCAACGTCGGCACTTTCTTGTTCAACTACGACAACAACGGCAACATTCTCACGAGAATCGAAACGAAGTTCACGACCAAACCCACCGATGAAATCACGGATTTCACGAAGATTGTTTCTTATGAATATGATGGAACCCAAGGCGATCGGCTGGTTGCACTCAACGGTAGTACCATTACTTATGACCAGATCGGTAATCCGACAAACTATTTGGGAACTCCCCTGACATGG
>JGI994J12354_10001067_pt1 | contig 27836 bp, 27 predicted proteins | sample IntmicLarv3ML3BL_FD_12354 | JGI IMG/M metagenome (IMG submission 12354) | reverse complement strand
AGGAGAATTGAGATTCGGACCTATAATATAAAACGAAATCAAATAAACAAAATAATGAATAAATCAATGAATAAAGACAGATTAAGAAAACAAACCGATAAGAGAACAAACAGATCAAGAAAACAAATTGAATTTTATTTTTTATCTTAATTGAAATTAAATAAAATTAAAACTCAGTCCTTCAATGCTTTTTCTCTCAGCAGGCGGTTGTACGTAATCGCAAAACGGTGTGCTTCATCTCTGATTTCTTGAAGATAAAGAGAAGCTTTTTCATTTTTCTTAATCGGAATCGGATCGGAAAGACCGGGAACAAAAACCTCTTCTTCTCGTTTTGCCAAAGAAATGACAGGTGTCTTCACACCGAGTTTCTTAAGTTCGGCTTCGGCTGACGAAAGCTGGCCTTTGCCGCCGTCAATCACAATCAAATCGGGAAACGGTTTTTTCTCTTCCAATAAACGTGAATAGCGGCGGCTGACGACTTCTGCGATTGATGCAAAATCGTCAATCCCATCAACAGTTTTGATTTTAAATCGGCGATAATTGGATTTATCGGCTTTCCCGTCTCTGAATTGAACCATAGATGCGACTGTATGCGTTCCCGACAAATGCGAAATATCAAAACACTCAATCACGCGGGGCGGCTCGGGCAGCATTAGCCGTTTGCCGAGCTCTTCTACTTTTGAAATTGTGCTGAAAAAAGCGACTTCAATATTCTTTTCCGCAAGTGCCAGCAATTCTTTTTTGTCGCCGCGCTTTGGAATCGTGATTTTCACTGTCTTTCCATGACGCTGAGACAGAAAATCAATTAAAGAGCGACTGACGGCTTCCGACTGCTTTTCGTCGTTTTCAGAGGAGGCGGAATAGGATGCCTTTGCTTCCGCCACATTCCCTTTTGTCGCGCCCTCCTCCGCCAGTATGTACGCCTCTTCCTCCTGAATTTCAGAAGCGTCCGGCAAAATGATTTCCGACGGCGTTTCGTGACCGGAATAATAGCGAACCAAAAATTCTTCCAAGAAATTCCGATGATAAGCGAAAGAAAATTCTTCTTTGCCGACCAACGTGCCTTTGATGACGTTAAAAACCATGATGTAAATTTTCCCGTCTCGGATGATGTAATTGATGACATCTTCGTCGTGGTCGATTTTTCGGTCCATTCGCTGTCGGTTATTCAAATATTCCAGCGCGAAAATCTGGTCCCTTATATCTCTCGCCAGCTCGAATTCCTTTTTTTGAGAATGTTCTTGCATTTCGATTTTGAGCTTGGCTTCCAATTCCGCCGAGTTCCCGCGAAGAACGGCATCGGCTTTATCAATACTTTTTTGATACTCTTCTTTTGTAATCTGTCCCGCGCAGGGCGCCGAACAGTTGCCGATATGATAACGCAGACACGGCCGCTTCGGCATATTTCGGCAGGAGCGAAGCTTAAATGTCCGTTTGACGACTTCTAAAATTTCATCCCTTTCTTTGGCCGAAACGAACGGGCCGTATAACTTTCCCTGTGCGGTCGCTTTCCGCAGAATACCGATTCTCGGAAAATCTTCGTTCGTCATGTGAATAAACGCATAGCTCTTGGAATCTTTGAGATCAATATTGTATTTCGGAGTATGCTTTTTAATCAGCGTATTTTCCAAGATCAGCGCTTCAACTTCGTTTGCCGTGACAATGAACTCGACGGAGTCGATATTTTTGACCAGCAGCCGCGTTTTCGGATCATGATCCCGTTTTTGAAAATAATTGGAAACGCGTTTCTTCAAATTCTTCGCTTTGCCGATGTAAATGATTTCATTGTTTTGATCGCGGTAAATGTAACAGCCGCTTGACGTCGGAATAACAGAGAGGTCAATCATTTCAAATCATTACCGATATTAATTTTTGAGAAGGAAAAATAAAGATAAGATAAACAAACCGGCTTCGTCCGGATTATTGGATATCCCACGTCACCGTTACGGTGTCATTTACTTTTATGTCTTCGGGTTCAATATTCATTAAAAACGGTCGACGCTCCTCCAGCACCATTTCATTGAATGTCGTTTTCGTATGAGAATAAAGTTTCAATTCACCCCAAGAATAATCAATGTTCCTAATAGCTCCAAGAGTAACGCCGCTTGCTTTGGCAAGAATAGCGGCTTTATCGGCGGCATTGAAAACAGCGCGTTCAAGAAGTTCTGTTTGAACGGCATTTTTATCCTTAACCGAAAAAGCAATCTCAAATTGAGGGGATGTCGTCGAAGCGGATATTGCCCCAAGTGTTTCACCAAAACGTTTCATGTCAAGGTCAAATTCCAGCTTCAAATCATGAGAACAGGAATAGCCGGCAAATTTTTGTTTCCAGTCTCCCTTGGAATCTTTATAATCATCATATTTTGTTCTGATGTTAAAATCTGTGGTTTTCAAGTCTTTGCCTTCATATCCGATGGAAATCAAAGCATTTCTAAGAGATTCTGTTTTGGCGGCAATACGCTCCATTGCTTGTGAATAATCAAATCTTGAAGTGGTCAGACTCATTGTAATTATAATCAGGTCAGGATTGACGCTGACATTACCTGTTCCCTTAACTGTAATAATACGCTCACTCATGACTGTATCTCCTTTTTCAACATTAAACGAATAATTTATTTTTATTCAGATTCGCCGTCATCGTTAAAATCACTTTCAAATTCATCACCGAATTCATCACCAAGTTCTTCGGCGAGTGCATCGGCGGACATTTCATCAAATTCGTCATCGAATCGGGCGAAAAACTCGTCTCTGAATCTGTTAAGAGCCGTGTCTTCAAATTCATATTCCGTCACTTCCAGCTGCATCAGATCACCGTTGTTGTCAAATGCTTTCCATGAATCTCTGGAATACGGTTTTCCGACAATAATGTTGACAGAGTTGGAACGGAAAAACATTAAATCCTGCTCGGACGGGCGAACGGCGCCGCTCGGATGACTGTGGACAGATCCGGCATGCGGCATATTTGGCATCATCCATGTTCTAATGCTGACGCTTCGGATTGTCGCGTCTGTTCCCGGCAGATAGATAACATTGACAATTGTATCCCCTTCCGCCTCCAAAAGAGCGCCAAACTCATGCGGATGAGATGCTTTGCAGGATTCCAATATAAAATCCAATGTGTCGGAAGCAATTTTTGTGACAGCCATAATTTTGCCTTTTTGAAAAAAAAAGCGAAACAGAAAAATCTGTTTCGCCGAATTATTCGAAAAATGAAGAGTTATTTGTCGTCTTCTAAATCCAATTCAATATACTGCATTCCCTTCTTTTTCGGCTTTTCGGAAGAAGAACTGTCAGCTCTTTTTTCCGGCGGCTGCCATTCTTTGTCGGGAGCGGAAGACTTATCTTTTTCCATAACAGAGTCGAAATAAGCATATTTGGAATTGGAGATTTTCGGGTCCTCTTTCAATTCTTCTTTTCCGGCCTTAGAGTCCTGTTTTTGCTCCGACTTTTCCCGTTCAAATGTTTCAAACACTTGAACGCCTTCGTCATCCGCCGGATCATGAACTTGTTCGCGGTGTTCGCGGTGTTCGCGGAATGTCGGAACAGGTTCGGAGGGTATTTCGGATTTGCCGGCGATCGGCTTTTCTTCTCTTATGTATCCGGCCTGATTTTCTTCATCAAAAGAATAAGCTCTGGCTTCGAAAAGTTCCAAATCTTCGTCATTCCATCCCTCTGCGGCCGGCTCGGCGGCAATTGCTTTTTCAGGATCGGCAACGATGATTTTATCATCCGCGGGCGGTTTCCATTCCACCACTTCCTCTTGGACTTTATTTTCATCAACGACAATAATCGGGCCTTCAATCACTTCTTTCTCTGTATTTCTGAAAGACTCCGCTTTTAAAGTACTGACGGCTTCTTTGTATTCGTCGTCGTCTTCAAATTCGTCGGAATTCGATTTAGAAAAAGCGGCAGCGGCAGCGACATCCTTTTCACTCAAGCGAATGGAAGATTTCGTTTTATTCTCTTTCGCTTTTTTTTCGGTCGTTTTTCTTTCTTTCACTTTCTTTTCTTTGACGATACCGTTTTGCTTGTTATACTTGCGCTTTCCGACAAAAAAAGCACCGATAATGACAAGCAAAATCAAGAGCAAAACACCAAATACAATTAAAATCGGGTAGTAGGTTGATAAATCCATAAAAAGAGGGAAGCGTTGTTTATATAAAAAAATTCGCTTTGATGAGAAAATCCCGAAACAAAAAAAATAAAAGTCAATGGGCCCGCTGAGATTCGAACTCAGGACCTCCGCCATGTGAAGGCGACGTCATAACCGGCTAGACCACGAGCCCGCGAGTAATAATAAAGGGACAGATCGATGAAGATATATTAAAATTGTATATGAAGATTGTATAGATTGTATATTAAGACTCGGATAACTGAATAATAAAATTAATCGAACAATAAAATTTAATCCTGTAATCCAAATTAATCCTGTAATCCGATTAAATTTAATCCTGTAATTCGATTAAATGTGGGCCCGCTGAGATTCGAACTCAGGGCCTCCGCCGTGTAAAGGCGGTGTCATAACCGTCTAGACCACGAGCCCCTCCTCGAAAAAAACGGAAACTTACTATAAATACCTTTTCGCTTTCGAAACTCGGGAAAGACAGTTTTTATATGTATTTACTTTAATTATGTATTTATGCCCCACCGTGAACGCGAAGAGACCGAATCTGAATATGTCGAGCACTATCTCGGCGAATATGCCAGCGTCTCCTCTATTGTCAAAGAAGCTTTGCCTTTTGAATTAATTGCGGTTATCGGCGGCATCATTTCGGGCGTGATTTTGTCGGGGATGACATCCGAACTTGAAATGATTCCGGGCTTAATTGTCATTATTCCGGGCGTCATGGGACTGCGCGGCAATATTTCTTCAACCCTCGGCTCTCGCTTAGGCAGCGCAATCCACATGGGTCTGATTACGAAAATCGATTACAAAAATAAAGAACTGACGAACAACATTATCGGTTCAATGATTTTAACGATTATTATTTCAATATTTTTGGGAATTCTCGGCCACTTTGTTTCCGTTTTATTGGGATTCGGAAGCGCAGGTCTTCTGAAACTGGTTTTAATTTCCCTTCTTTCCGGCTTCTTTTCCGGATTGGTCTTATCATTTATTTCAGCTTATCTTGCAATCGGGACTTTCAAATTCGGTTTTGATCCCGACAACGTTGTCACGCCCTCCATTGCAACAATCGGCGACATCATTTCCATCATCATGATTTTTGTCTTTGCCCGGATGGTGATTCTGCTGTGACGTATTATACCATAAAGGGACTTGTAAAAGGCAGCCTCCCGATATTATTTGCCACGTGCTTCATGGCCATTGCCGTCGGTCTGCTTCTCGGGTATCAGGAAGACATTTTAATCGAATACCCGACGCTCCTGATATTAATGCCGGTTCTGCTGAAAATCGGCGGCGATACGGGCAGTATGCTCGGCTCCCGTCTCGCTTCCGCATTCCATCTCGGATTGAGCAGAGGCATCCGCAACAATCCGGTTGTCAAAAACAGTGTTGTTGCCGCCGTTATTGTGGCATTCATATCTTCAACATTTGTCAGCATTACCGTTTACGGTTTGAATATTTTCCTGGGCTACGGAACATCCCTGCAATTGATATTCGGTGTCAGTTTTATTGTCGTTCTGCTGGACATCGCACTTGTGTATTCGACTGCGGTCGGTTTATCATTCGTATCTCACAGAATCGGAATGGACCCGGATGACACGGTTATTCCGATTGTCGCCAGTTTAGGAGATCTGGTCGGCGTTATCGGCATTATGACGGCAATCATAATTTTCGGTTTGACCGTTATTTAAATTTCAATTTATCAATTTCAATAATCAAATACACAATTTAATTAAAAGTAATTAAAAGAGAAATAAAAGGTATCAGAAGGAAGGTCTGTATGGTAAAAAATCGATATAAATATACGCCTCGCAATTTGAAAGAGTTGCTTGTCGAAATGAAAGACACATCGGAACTGATGGTGGATTTGGCTTATTCCGCCATGATTTATGACGATGAGGATATTGCCGAAGAAGTCATGCATTTGGAAGAAAACATGGACATGCTCGACTATCAAATTAAAATAGGCGCAATTTTAAGCACACGCCGCATTGAAGAAGCCGAGCAGCTTTTAGGCGTTTTGGAGGTTGCCGCCGCTTCGGAATACATTGCAAACGCGGCAATGGAAATTTCAAAATGCGTTTTGATGGACATTTCCATTCCCGACCGGCTGAAAGTCGCGCTTCGGGCGGCGAATGAAACAATTGTCAAAGTCCGGTTGAACGAAGAATCCGAAATGGTCGGGCAAACGCTCGGCGACTTGGAATTGGATGTTGAAACCGGCATGTGGATTATCGCGCTTCGCCGCAATTCCGATTGGATTTACGCGCCAAACAGCGATACGCGCCTGCGTCAAGACGATGTATTGATTGCCCGCGGACACGATGAAGGCGTTCCAATCTTCTTTAAGAAAGCGACCAATAAAATTTACACGCCGAGAAAAGTCATCGACTATAACGAGCCGGCCGAATTTGACCGCTCCATCGACATTATCGTTGAAATGAAAAACATGTGCGAACTTTCCGTCGGTTTGGCGTACTCCGCCTTGCTTTTAAACAATAAAGACATCGCGCATGAAGTTCAATCTATTGAAATGCATTTGGATGAAATGAAATACGAAGTCCAGGATTTGGTTTTGGAAGCGGCCGCATCTTCCGATGAAGACGACGATTTGACGGAATACAAAGGCCTCCTGATTTTTGCAAGCGCCTCCGAAAGAATTTCAAATGCCGCCTCCGACATTGCAGACCCCGTCATAAGAGAAATCGGACTGCATCCGATTATTGCCATGGCGGTCCGCGAATCTGACGAAGTGATTATTAAGATAGAAGTGGCCGATTGCTCACCGATTCTTGGAAAAACACTTAAAGACCTTCGTCTTGAAACCGAAACCGGCATTCATATTCTTGCCATTAAGCGAGAAAACCGTTGGCTTTATTCCGTCAGCGGCAAAATTACAATTCGAGAAAATGACGTCTTAATCGCCCGCGGCTCCCGTTCCGGCGAAGAAGCTTTGATTGAAATGTGTTCCTGTCCCGTGGATTTGTAACACATTTTCCATTTTTAAATATTTTTTATCGATTCCAACCGAATTTGCGAAGTCAACCCTTACTTTTATATATCTGCGGGTGCCTTTCTTCTCAAATTTGAATTAAGCAATGCGGATTTCAATTCGACGCGAATTTAACGAGATGTACGTTTCAATCCGATTTTTTCAATTTAATTCAAAAAGATTCAGCCGGAAATATTGATCATGGACAACTTGATTTCATTTTTCATTTATGCTTTTACAGCCATATTTGTAATTGTGAATCCGCTCAGCGGTCTTTTCACATTTTTGTCAATGACCAGCGGTTATCCCCCGAAAACAAAAAACATATACGCCAAAAAGTCAATTTTATTGGCGGCGGCGATGGCCCTCTTTTTCGCACTGGCCGGGTCCCTCGTTTTGCAGCTGTTTAATATCAGCGTCGATGCGCTTCGAATTGCCGGCGGCATCATTCTGATTTCCGTCGGGTTCAACATGATGACGGCAAAAGTCAATCCGATCGTTTCTCAAAAAGAAATAACGGAATCGGGCGACAAAGACTTCTGGGTATTTCCGATTGCGATTCCGCTCCTCTGCGGCCCCGGTACAATTTCAACTGTTATTGTTTTATCCGGCAATGTTTTGACAATTTGGGATATGACCGTCATATCGCTTGCAATCGTTGTTGTCTATATCATTGCTTATTTTATGTTCCGCTCTTCTGACCTCATCAGCCGCCGCCTCGGCTACACCGGTATGCTTGTCATTACGCGTCTGCTCGGACTGCTGCTGACAGCTATTGCCGTCGGCATGGTCATGACCGGAATCCGTAACTATTTGCTGGACATATTAACGGTGTTTTTTGGATAAAATCAACTTTAACATATCGGATGCCTATTCTATGAAAAAAGAAACATTGAAAATATTGGTTTGTCCGATTTGCCGCAGCCCTTTAATTTCAAAGCCGGAAGACGAAACGGAAACAGAAATCATTTCGGGAAATTTGTATTGCGCAGACTGCGGCGTTTATTTCCCGATTGAAAACAAAATTGCGAATATGCTTCCGCCGAAATTGAGAGACGAATTTTAACGGTTCTGATTATTCAAGCGAGAAAAACATTTTTTACGAGATATTATAGTTTGGAAGAATTCGGCCAAATCTTTGAAGAAACTCTTCCCCTTTCAAAAGACATTTATGAATAATTTTATTAACTCATAAAGTCATAACAAAAGTAATTCAGCATGTTATAACAAAAGCAATTCTGTAATTTAGATTTTTACGAAATAATACAGATCGTTTTTATTAATTTGATTATTATTAAATAAAACATTAAATAAAATTTGGTTATTATTAAATAAAATTTGGTTAATGACTCAAAACCTTCACACATTACCAATTAAAAGAGGGATTGAATGAAAGAAGTTCTTCAAGACATTTACATCGGACGCACATCATTAGACTCAATTGAATTCAAATACGATGTGATCGAAGTGCCGCTTTACAGAGGTGAAGACCGCGAATTCCAAATTTTTATTAAAAATTTTGCGGCGCCGACATTTATTAGTTTTCTGCCGGATGACGATATAAAAGACTATTTAATTCTCGTTCCGAGTAAACATCACGTTCAGAAAAATGATTATGTAAAAATTGTGATTCGCATTCCCTACAATGCAAAACCAATGGCGGAAGGAATATTTTATGTAATTACCGGTTACGGCGCTCAAAAGAGAGGATTTAAACTTTCCATCGGCTCCGGCAAGAATCGGTCTTCAACACTTTCAGCCGTCGGTGACTTGTCGGGTTTTGAAGACAATCCGGCGGGAGATGTTTTCGGTCCGGGCCGCGTTAAATTTATTTCAGGTGACGAAGAGGAAGAGAAAACTCAAAAACCGGCATTCAGCATTAAGAACGATCCGAGTTACGGGAAGAGTGCAAAGGCAGCCGGCTCCTCAAAATCCGAAAAATACAAGCCGAAAAAATCAAATGGAGATGCGGCCGCGTCCCGAAGAAGTGAAATGCTTTCACCCATTGAAAAAATATCCGCATTCATTTCCCTCGTTTTGATTGTATTACTGATTGCGGTATTTATTTACATTCAGTTTTCAGATGTCGGAACATTGTTTGACTTTGACCAAACGTTCCTGCTCGCACTCATCGGCGTCGGATTTATCATCTTCATTTTGCTCCTCTTGTCAATGTTTTTGAAAAGAACCGCAGAAGACTAAAAAATATGAGAAATTGATGCTTCGGCATCAATTTTATAAATTTATTTCCGTTACTCTAATTATTTGTTTATATTTGTGTACCGCTTTTATTTGTTTTTAAGTTAAGTGACCTTGGTTTGATTTTAATGTTAATGTCCGAAGCAAAATTTCCCGATAAATCAAAATCCGCTTTATCCGAACTGACATCGACTCAAAAAAAATTGATTTTGGTGGGAATTTCATTTGCTTCGTTTATGTCGCCGTTCGGCATGTCTATGCTTAATTTATCGCTGTCGGAAATCGGCGCCGAATTCAGTGTCAGCGCACACGCTCTTGCATGGATTTCTACGGCATATCTTTTTTCATCAATTCTTTTTTTGGTGCCAATGGCAAGAATTTCGGATTTAGTCGGCCGGAAAAAGATTTTTTTAATCGGAATGACGCTTGCCTTCATTAACGCAATGATTGAACCGTTTGTCCCCGACTTTTGGATATTGGTTTTGTTCAGAGCATTAGACGGATTTGCAATGTCTTGCGTTTTTGCAACATCGCTGCCGATTCTCAGTTCGATTTATCCGCCTTCCCAAAGAGGATCCGTTTTCGGAATCAATGTTTCCGTCATTTATTTGGGATCCACGATGGGTCCGGTTGTGGGCGGCATCGTAACGGCACATTTCGGCTGGAGGATTCTGTTCTCTCTGCTTCTGCCTTTAGCGGCGCTCGGAATATATATGGTTTCCCGATATTTGAAAACGGATGTTGCGGAAAGCAAAGGCGAACCGTTTGATAAAACGGGAACCGTCTTGTATATGATTTCGATATTTTTCCTTCTGTTTGGCCTCAGCAATCTTCCCAAAACATGGGCTTTTGTGCTTATGGCAATCGGTGTATTATCCCTGCCGCTGTTTATTTGGCATGCCAAAAACGGAAAGTATCCGGTCATGCAAGTCAAATTATTCTTCTCTAACAAGCGTTTTACGCGTTCCAATTTTGCAGCTTTTATGAATTATGCCGGAACATATGCCGTCGCCTTCTTCCTGAGCCTTTATCTTCAGCGTGTCCTGAATCTGCCGGCGGACATGGCGGGCATTGTTTTACTGGCTCAGCCCGCGCTTCAGGCAATATTCTCCCCCTTTGTCGGCAAACTTTCCGATAAAACAGATAGTCGATACTTATCAACCCTTGGAATGCTGATTCTTGCGGTCGGTTTGGTCGGCTGTTCCGCACTGAATTCGGAAACCTCATTGATTTATTTAATCGGCTGTGAAATTCTTCTCGGAATCGGATTTGCCTTATTTTCCTCTCCGAACACGTCCGCCATTATGAACAGTGTCGATAAAAAAGATTACAGCAGCGCCAGCGCCTCTCTGTCCGTTATGCGGCAGTCTGGAATGGTATTAGCAATGGCCATTGCCATGTGCAGCATTTCAATATTCCTCGGCAGCACAGAAATGCTGAATCCTGAAACTGTTCCTTATTTCCTAACGTCCATGAAAACAACATTTTATATCGGCACCGCCCTCTGTTTAATCGGCGCCGTTTTATCGTATTCGAGAGGCGCGGCTCATCGTTCGGATGTCGCCGGCGAAACATCGTAACGGAAAAGAAATTTTTTTCTGCCGCGGCTTAAAATCTTATATACAAAAAACCCGTTTTGTCAAATCATGATAAAGCATATTGTTCTGTGGACCTTAAAACCGAATGCGGAAGGAAAAAGCATTGAAGAAAACGCGGCTTATATGAAAGAAAAGCTGGAAGGGCTTTACGGCAAGATTCCCGAAATTATCAGCATTCAAATTCAGGCGAACACATTAAAAATCGAAGGAAATTATGATGTGTCTTTAATTGCCGAATTTGAATCCGAAGACGACATGAAAATTTATCAAAAACATCCGCTTCACGAAGAAATCGCCGCGTATGTCCGCGGCATCGCCGAGAAAAGAGCGGCGGTTGATTTTGAATATTAAAAGAAATTGATGTTCATTATTGCCGTTTATTGTTGTCGGCGATTAGAATTATCGTTACCATTATCGTTATCGTTACATTATCGTTACCGTTATCGTCACATTATCGTTATCGTTACATTATCTTTACCGTTATCGTTACATTATCGTTATCATATTGTTTAAAGAATTATTGTTATCATAAATCCCGGTGGAATGTATGACAGAAACTCAAAAAAATGCGGGCAAAGCCGACGTCGGAAAGGAAGCCGTTCTGCCTCCCAAATCAGACTTCAGCGAATGGTTTAACTCAATTATAGATATCGGACAGATTATGGATGTTCGATATCCGGTCAAAGGACTTTACGTTTGGTATCCGTTTGGTTTCGGAATCCGAAAACGCGTTTACAACATGATTCGCGATGTGATGGACAATTCCGGTCACGATGAAACACTGTTTCCGCTGTTGATTCCGGAAACAGAATTCATGAAAGAAGCCGACCACATTAAAGGATTTGAAGACGAGGTCTTTTGGGTGACGCACGGCGGCGTGACACCGTTGGATATTCGGCTGGCGCTGCGGCCGACGAGTGAAACCGCGATCTACCCGATGTATAAATTATGGGTGCGCTCACATGCGGATTTGCCGCTGAAATTGTATCAGATTGTCAACACATTCCGTCACGAAACAAAACACACGCGTCCCCTGATTCGTTTGCGTGAAATCACGTCATTCAAGGAAGCGCACACCGTTCATGCCACATGGGATGATGCAAAAAAGCAAGTGGATGAAGCCGTCGAGCTTTATACGCATATTTACAGACAGCTGTCCGTCCCTGTTTTAATTTCAAAGCGGCCGGACTGGGACAAATTCCCCGGCGGCGACTATACGATTGCGTTGGACACGATTATGCCGGACGGCAAAACGCTGCAGATTGGAACCGTTCACCATTTGGGAACAAACTTTGCCAAAACCTATGACATTACTTACGAAAATACGGAAGGAGAACAGGAATTTGTCAACCAGACCTGTTACGGCATTTCCGAAAGAAGTATTGCGGCGCTTATTTCGCTTCACGGCGATGACAAAGGATTAGTGCTTCCGCCGGCCGTTGCGCCGATTCAAGCCGTGATCATTCCGGTTTTATTCAAAGACACAACAGAAGCCGTTTTGGCAGCCTGTGACAAAGTTGCCTCTTCTTTAAAAGAGGCCGGCATTCGTGTCGAAACAGATGCAAGCGACTTACGCCCCGGCGCAAAATATTACAAATGGGAATTAAAAGGCAGCTGCCTTCGTATTGAAATCGGCCCGAGAGATTTGGAAAAGAATTCCGCCGTTTTGGTTCGAAGAGACAAAGGAGAAAAGCAATTTGTGCCGCTGGACACCATTGTTCAGACGGTTCAGACCGAATTAAAACAAATGGGCGACGACCTTTACGCCAAAGCCGAACAAACGATGGACGGCATGATTACCCCTTGCAAAACGTTAGAAGAAGTCAAAAATGTTCTTGGCGGCGGCGTTGCTTCAATTTCGTGGTGCGAAAGCGAAGAATGCGGTTTGAAAATCGAAGAAGAGACGAATGCCAGCATTCTCGGAACGCCGAATAATGAATGTTCCGTGTCCGGAAACTGTCCGATATGCGGCGCAGTATCTTCTAAAATCATTCACATTTCAAAAATGTACTGATAAAGATAAATAAAAGGCGATAAAACAAAACAGAAACAAGATCGATGGAATTAAAGATTGCGTTTTCTGTTTTGATTGCGTTTTCGTTTTAGGGAGTATTTTTTATTGCTTCTTTTTATTTTTTGATTTAATTTTTTATTGCTTTTTTATTTTTTGATTTAATTTTTTTATTGCTTCTTTTTATTTTTTTATTGCTTTTTTTTATTGCTTTTTTATTTTTTGGTTGGGTTTTTTATTGGTTTTTACTTTTAGGCTTTCGTGCACACTGCCATCGTTTTAGAGGATATTCGATAGATTGATTTATATATAAATAGACCCCATATTATATTCCTGAAAATCTGTTTGACAGTTATTTTCAATAGTTGTCTGACAATTTTTCATAAAAGAATAAATTTTAAAGAGGGATACTTTGAAAAATATGACAAAATTATTGGTTTTAGCAGGTTTAATTCTTGCCGTTGCTTTTTCCGGATGTCTCGGCGGCGATGACCCGGCAGACAACAACACAACGGCTGCAACGGGCTTTGCAAAAGATGTGAAGCTTTCCGAAAATAACACCGTTTTAACATTCACCTTCAGCGCAAATCCGACAACGGGATATGACTGGACATTGACAGAAAACATAACAGGCATCTTAAACAAGACTGTTGATAATTATACGGCTTCTTCCGATGCGCCCGGTGCTTCCGGAGTTCACACATGGGCATTCACGGGAGAAAAGGCGGGAATTGTGACATTGAATTTCATTTACGCTAGATCCTTTGAAGATGGCAGCACCATTGAAAACTTAACTTATGTGATTGAAGTCAAAGAAGACAAATCCATTGAGATTATTGCTTCTTCGACAGCAGACGGCACCGGCACATTCCCCAAAGCCGTTACATTGGAAAATGAAAACGCAGTGCTTAAACTCGTCTTCACCGAAAATCCGACCACCGGTTATTCCTGGGCAACCGATGTCAGCCCGGCAAACGTGCTGAACAAAACATTGGATAATTCAAGTTCAGCCGCCGCCGAATCCGACGAACCGACCACTGGCGCGCCTTCTATTCACACATGGGAATACGCAGGATTAAAAGCCGGAATGGCAGCATTGACATTTGATTACAACAGGTCCTTTGAAGAAAACAGCACAACTGAAAAAGCGATTTACACTGTCATCGTTGATGAAAACAACAAAATTAAAATTACCGGCATTTTATACGATACGCTTGAATAAAACGGCCGAAAAATGTAAAATAAACAGCTGATTTTAAATCCGCTGTTTGTTTTATTTTTCGTTTCCTACTTTTTTATTTTTTCAAAATGTTGTTTTCGATATGGTGTGCCGGCAAATATTTTGAATGAACCGCCGAATGTTTTGAAATATTTTGAAATATGATTGTTTATTCGAGAACGGGAGAACATCATAAACAATTTATAGATAAAAAATCCATATATATTTTGAACGTTCTGAGATATTTCAGGCAGTTCGTCATGAAAATGTGTTAAAAGAAGGGGATTTTTTTGAAAAATATTGTAAAATTAATGATTTTGGCAGGTTTGGTTTTTGCCGTTGCTTTTTCCGGCTGCCTCGGCGACAATGATTCGGCGGATAACAACACAACTCCGCCCGGCTTTGAAAAAGAAATTAAGCTTTCCGAAAATAATACAGTTTTAACATTCATCTTCGATACAAACCCGACAACCGGATATGATTGGACATTAACTGAAAGCCAATCCGGCATCTTGAATAAGACAATTGACAACTATGCCGTATCCGATAGAACCGACACTCCCGCTCCGGGAACGCCCGGAATTCACACTTGGACATATAAAGGGGAAACGCCCGGAACAGTGACATTGAATTTTATTTATTCCCGTTCTTTTGAAGAGGGCAGTACGATTGAAAACCTGACTTATGTCGTAGAAGTCAAAAAAAACAAATCCATTGAAATTATTTCCTCTGCAACTGTCGGAGATAACGGTTCATATGCCAAAGACGTGATGTTGGAAAATGAAAGCGAAACGCTCAAATTTGTCTTCACCGAAAACATATCCGCCGGATATTCCTGGGAAAACAATATCAAGCCGACAGATATATTGCAAAAAACATTTGACGGCTCATTGCCGGCCGTTGACGACCTCCCCAAAGCACCCGCCATTCACACATGGAAATATGTCGGATTGAAAGCGGGAACGGCAACAATTACATTTGACTGCAGCGCCCCCGACGGGAACCTCTCCGAAAGAGCCGTTTACATCGTCAATGTTGACAAAAACAACAAAATAACAATTCTCGATATTTTCTATGACACGTTTGAATAAAATTGTTGAAAAACAGGAAATAAACAGCGGATTTAATCCGCTTTTTGTTTCATTTTTTCTTACTTTTTTGTTTTTTAAAAAGAGAGAAAGGGCTTTGAGATCTATTTTTGTTTAAGATATGTTAAGATATGTTAAGATATGAATTCAAGCCGTGAATTCAGCTCATGTCCAGCGGATTTGTTTTCATATATTCTCTCAAAACCGTTGTCGCATAACTTCCTTTCGGCAATTTGAATTCCAGCGTCAGCATGGTTCCGCCGTCAAAAAAACTGTCGTTTGAAACCGATGTGATCGGCTCGGCTTCCAGCAATATTTCTTTTCTCAGCCCTCTTGACGCGACTTCGGGAAAAGCGGGAACTTTAAAATCGTCTGCCGTGAATCCGGTTTCTTCGATAATTTTTCGTTCAATTTCACCGGAAATACCGTCGGCAAGCGGCGTTTCGGAACCGAAAAGCGGAGCAGTGATAAAAGCGCGCTTTCTTTTTAAAAGAGCGTTGATGCCGCCGACATTGCTTTCGTCAACTTTTTCCGGACGGGATGAATCCGGCATTTTGTCTTTTCCGCGGTAGCAGACAATATCGCCGACAACGGCTTCATTCAACGATAAGCCGCTGTTCAGCCGCTCGCAAATGATGCGGTTGAAAAGCCATGACTGATAAGCGTGAATAAACATGGTGTACAGGTTTTTCGGAAGAATCATAAAAGCGCCTTTGAAATCGCCGGGACGCGAAATCAGGTGGCTGAGAAGCGCTTTTTCGTGACCCAAGTGGTCGGGAAATTTGGCGACGGCGCTTTTGAAGTCTCTTGTGTCCGCTAAAAAGCGGCGGACTTCTTTTGTGTCTTCCGGCTCGTCTTTGTAAACTTCGGAAACATATCGCATGATTGCTTTTTCTAAATCGCCTTCCAAAATATCCGCGCCGACGCGGTGTGTCAGCGGACGTTTGGCGCCGAAGCGCTGAATGCCGAAAAAGTTGGGGACGCCGCCGGCATTCCTAATTTCCGCCGTTGTTTTTTCAACCGCGGCGCGGGTTTCTTCAACGGACAAATCAATGTTTCGGACATTGATTTTGAATTGATTGCCTTCCAAATCTCCGAGACCAATCGGTGTTTGCGTTCGGCCGAGAACACGAACGGAAACGTCTTTTAAATGCGCATTTTCAATTTGTTCTTTGGTCACGTCATAAAAACTCATTTTCTGAACCGTGACGGCTTTTTTGTCTTTTGTTCCGGCATATGTAATTCGTTTATGACTGATGCCGAGAGCGCTTGAATACGCTTTTAAAAAATGGTTAGTATCCCAGTTTTTTTTGGTCACTTCCGTCATCAGATATTTTTTATTCTTGTCGATGACATCGTTTTCTTCATAAGCGTAATTCGAGATTTCGGAAACACAGAAATCCTCCGGCTCATATCGAAGAATTCCTTTAACGCCGGACGTGTCCGTCGAATAAAGGCTGATTCCAATCTCTTTTTCCAATTCCGGAACTTGAATATTATTCATAATTTTAACCGATTAACCCTATTGATTCCGATCTTTCAATTCTGCTTTTTTCATATTAAGCATTAAAGCATTTTGAGATGACCGGTAATTTTGTCTATTTTTTCTTCCGCCGCCGGCCCGATTCCGAGAACCGTAATCGTTCCCGGCGCGATTTCCGTTCGTCCGGCATCCGTAATCAAAGCTGTCGGCAATCCTTCCCGTCTCGCTTTTTCTTTTAATTCAAATAATTCCTGCACATTGGCGGCCTTTAAAACGACTTTTTTCTGCCCGCCCTCTTTCCAGGCGTCCAGCTCTCTTTTGTCCGTCCATTCCGCCGCCGTTACGGCCGCGTGCGCCACCTGAACCGCTAATTTTCCGGGAGACAATTTCAAATCCGTCCGCATCACAATGCATTGTTTGTATTCGCCCATTTATTTTTCCTCCGGCCTTTCAAATCAACAGAAAAAACGCTGCAAGTATAACAATTTTTCTTTAAAATGATTTTAAAATTTCCTTTAAGTAAATCCATACTTTCTCTGCCGCTTCCAAATTTAATTTTTCGGACGGCGTGTGTGCGCCGATAATGTCCGGCCCGATGGAAATCATGGGAAGCGCCGGATATTTCCGTCTAAAAACACTGCATTCCAAACCGGCATGAATCGACAGTATTTGAACATTTTTTTGGAACAGATCGCTGTATATTTTTTTACATTTTAAAACGAAAGGAGAATTAAAATCAGGCTCCCACGGCGTGTAAATATTAGAAATATCAAAATTAAACGAATACTTTTCCGCAAGCAATTCCGACTCTTTGATGTTTGCCTTTAATTTGCTTTCATTATCAGAACGCAGGCTGCAAATGATTTCAATTTCTTTTCGTCCCGATTCTTTGAAATTTACGGTTTTAACCGTTGCCAAATTTCCGGAAGAGGAGACGAAATTAAGAGAATCCTGAGAAATGTCAAAAACACCTGTCGGAATCGCCGTCAAAAATTGAAGAATTTGGACGGATGCTTCCGCCGAAAAACCGACCGCATTTGATTTCAAATTTGAAATATCGATTGCAAAAATCGAAATTTGAAAATCGGCGTCGTTAAACCCGAGTTCGGATTTGATTTGAGCGGCGCAGATTTCGGCTGTCGTTTTCAATTCTTCCGCCGACACATCTGCCGAGAAAAGACACTCGGCATCTCTCGGAATTGCATTGTGAGCGCTGCCGCCGGAAATGTTGATAATCTTCAAATTTGAATCTTTCTTTTCACAAACGATCGTCATAAACTGAGTCAGAATTTTGTTGGCGTTTCTTCGGCCGATATGAATTTCCGTCCCGGAATGACCGCCGAGAAGACCGGAAACAGAGGCGGCGTAAAAGACGGAATCGGACGGCAGCAGTTCCGCTGTCTCAAATGTTTTTCTGAATTCGACCTGCGCGCCGCCGGCACAGCCGATGATAATCGTTCCTTCTTCTTCGGAATCCAAATTAATCAACCGGCCGCCGGAAATGAAATCGTCGCTCATTTCCTGCGCACCCGTCAATCCCTGTTCTTCGTCGGTCGTAAACAGCAATTCCAACGGCGGATGAATGATTTCTTTGGATGCGGCCACCGCCAGCGCATAGGCAACACCGATTCCGTCGTCGGCGCCGAGTGTTGTTTTATCCGCAACGAGATAAGGAACTTCGTTTTCCAAAATATAGGAAAGTTTCAGCCCGTCTTTTGAAAAATCGTGATTGCTGCCGGCTTCTTTTTCACAGACCATATCCGTGTGCGCTTGAAGAATCACTGTCGGCAAGTTTTCATAATTCGGAGAAGCGGGAACTTGGATGAGAACATTATTGCTGCCGTCTCTTTTTGTTTCAAATCGATGTTCTTTTCCGAAATTTTCAAGATAAGACGCAATTTTTTCTTCATGTTTTGAGCATCTCGGTATTTTTGAGATTTCTTCAAAAAATGAAAGAACGATTGGGAAGTCCGGCTCTTTAAAATCAATTTGCTTGATATGATTAATATGATTGAGTTCTTTTTTCGGCATTTTTATCCCTGAGAATTGTGGTTATCGACAACGTTCCAATGCCTCTTTCAGAATTTCGGCATCTTCTCGAATCGCGTTTTTTGTCAGCTGCTCAATATAGTAAATTTCCTTAAAAGCCGACCCGTTTTCTTTTTGTAAAAGTAAAATGTTTCCGATTTCTCTGCCTTCTCCGATACCGGCCACCGTTTTTAAGACCATTTCTCCCGACAGACTGTCCGGCAGAATCAGAAAATTCGCTTCTTTAACGGCGTCTTCAATTAAAATCGTGTAATGCTTTGCCGGAAGATTTTCCGCCGCCAACATTTTTTCAAGAATTTCCGCGTCCCGAATCGTTTGGTCGCATTTTTCATTCCGCCCGATATCGCCGGCTCTGCCGCCCGATATAATTCCGACGAACGGTTTTATGTCGAGTTTTTCAATGACGGAAAAACCCTCTTTGGCACAAAACATCAAATCGTCGATTCCGTCATTCATATCGGGTCCTGCCGGCGCTGAAAAAATCAATTGTTCTTTATGCGTCAAAAAAACAGATAAGCGGAATATTTTATCTGCGCCCGCTTTTTGTTTGATTTCAGAATATATTTCGCCGGTCGATTCGGATTCGAGAAGAATGACCTTTGAAGAAGAAAGCGATTCATTCGGCGATTCCGACAGCAACGGGAACAGAGAGCGTATTTGAACCATTTTTATCGTTTACCTTTTTGTTTTATTTTTGTTTTCTTTTCCGTTACTTTTTTTATGATATGAGAAAACCCCGCATACGACCGCAATTGAGGATTTCGGGAGCGAAGCGAGTGAAATTCGAAATTGCGGATGACACCCGTCAAATACGAAAACTTTAATCTGCTCTTTTATTTTTCCTTTTGAACATTACTTTTTGAGCATGAATTTTTAAACATTACTTTTTGATATTATATTTTAGGTCCGAATCTCAATTCTCATTTCACTCACGCCGTTCGTGAAACTCGAATTGAGGCGGTTATTTTGTGTTTTCAGATTCAGATTCTGAATTGTCAGCGCACAATCTCTTCATAAGCAAAACATTCTGTAATGTGGTCATTAACAATGCCCGTGGCCTGCATGAATGCATAAATTATAGTTGAGCCGACAAACTTGAAACCGCGCTTTTTCAAATCTTTACTGATTTGATCGGAAAGCGGAGTGGTTGCGGGAATATCCTCGTGTTTTTTCCAATGTCCCGTAAGAGGCGTATAATTCACATAACTCCACAGGAAGCTGTCAAAACTGCCGTACTCATTTTGAATGTCTCGAAACGCCTTTGCATTTTGAATGACAGAAGTTATTTTAAGTCGATGCCTGATGATTTCCGGATTTTGCACAAGCTCTTCGATTTTTTGCTCATCGTATGTGAGAATTTTATCAATATCAAAATTATCAAAGGCTTTTCGGTATCCTTCGCGTTTTCGCAAGACGGTAATCCAACTGAGTCCGGCTTGCATTCCTTCAAGAATCAGCATCTCAAACAATATGCGGTCGTCATGAACGGGAACGCCCCATTCCGTATCGTGGTACCGAACATAAAGCGGGTCATTAAGAGGTACCCATTTGCATCTTTTTTGTTCCATAATTTGCATCCTTATTTATGAATACTTTCACATTATGCAAAATGGTTAATTAACTTATTCTTTTAATTATCAATAAATCATCAACTCAACCGGATTATTGGGATGCTGCCGGATTTAAAATATGTAAACGGTTTAATATTGCTTGTTTCATATTATCGGTATCATTTTAACGAAACTAAATTTTAATTAAATTTTAACAAATCATTTTATTGACACACATTTTAAAGGCGTTTTTATGGAAAACATTGACAAAATTCCGATTGCCGAGGAACTGGCAAAAAAGCAAAAATCGATCAGTGTCGCAGAATTTTTTGAGAAAAACCGCCACATTCTCGGCTTCGATTCGGCGCCGAGAGCATTAATTACAACCGTTAAGGAAGCGGTGGACAACTCTTTAGATGCCTGCGAAGAAGCCGGCTATTTGCCGGATCTTTTGATTCAAATCAATCGCAGTGAAAATGATTATTTAACAATTATTATTGAAGATAACGGCCCGGGTATCGTCAAAGAACAAATTCCGAAAGTTTTTGCAAAATTACTTTACGGATCCCGTTTTCATGCATTAAAACAGAGCCGCGGTCAGCAGGGTATCGGCATTTCCGCAGCCGTTTTGTATTCCCAGATTACAACCGGAAAATCCGCGAAAATCATCTCTCGCGTGGATCACCGATCTCCCGCCCACTATTTTGAACTCATGATTGATACGAGTACCAACGACCCTTCCATTCTTGAAGATAAAATCGTTGAATGGGAACGCCCGCACGGAACCCGAATTGAAATCGATATGGCGGCTTCATATGTAAAAGGCAGGAAGCAGTCCGTTTACGAATATTTAAAGTCGACCGCCATTATTAATCCGCATGCCCGTATTCTTTTAATCGAGCCGGACGGCAATGAAATTCTTTTTGAACGGGCGACCGACGAAATCCCAAAACCGGCGGAAGAAATTTTACCGCATCCGCACGGCATCGAACTCGGCACGCTCATGAAAATGCTTCAAAATACAGAGCGACAGAAGTTGGCACCGTTTTTGCGCTACTCTTTTTCAAAAATCGGTCTTCAAACGGCTGAAGAAATATGCGATGCGGCAGGCTTGGACAGAGAAGGCGATCCGCACGATTTGGACAGAAACGACGCCGTGAAACTGCTGAATGCGTTTAAAAAAGCAAAAATTGTGGCGCCCTCTACGACATGTTTGTCGCCGATTACGGAAGAGTTGATTTACAAAGGGCTGAAAAAGGAATTCAGCGTTGATTTTATCGCCACCGCCTCCCGAAAGCCGGTGATTTATGCCGGCAACCCGTTCGTTGTCGAAGTCGGCGTTGCGTACGGCGGCAACTTCCCAAAAGAAGAAAAAGTACAGATCATGCGGTTTGCAAACCGCGTTCCGCTCTTATATCAGCAGGGCGCCTGCGCGGCGACGCACGCCATTGAAAATATAAAATGGAAACAGTACGGAATCAGCCAGCCGGGCGGCGGCGTTCCGTTCGGGCCGTTTGTTATTTTGGTGCATTTGGCGTCAACCAACGTGCCTTTCACATCCGAATCAAAGGATGCGATTGCCGATATTGACATTATTGAAGAAGAAATCGAATTGGCCGTCAAAGAAGTCGGCCGCAAGTTAAAAACATATCTCGGAAAGCAGGGAGACTTGCAAAAACGAAGAGAGAAGGAAGTTATTATTACAAAATTGCTGCCGCAGATGGCGGCAAAAGTTGCGTCCATGGTCGGAAAAGAAGTTCCCGACATTAAGCCGGCGGTTGCAAATATTATGGGCAATCTGTTGGTGGCCCGAACGATTGAAACCGGAACGGACAGCCAATCTCATTTGCATTTTGTGTCTCTTTTGATTCGCAATTACGGAACCGCACAGCGTAAATTCAAAATCCATCAGATGCTGCCGTGCGAAATTAAATCGCCGAGTCCGCCGCCGTCAAATATTGTCAGCGTGGGCAACAATTTTGATTATATTTGGGAAGTGTCGCTCGCGGCAGGCGCTTCCAAAGTGTTTCGTTTCGCGCTTGACGGAACGGACGACAACGAGCTGAAATTTATGGATGAAGTTATTGTCGAGGGATTGGACGAAGAGGACGTGACGGGCGCTAAAGCCCTGAATGAGCTGTATTGAGGTGAAGACAAATGGTTCGCAAAAATGCAAAAAAAGAAACCGAAGAATTTGGCGAGAAATCCTCAGAAGAGATTTCCGAAGACGAATATTCTGATTTTGAGGATTATGAAGCCGAATATGAGGCTTTCAGCGATGACGATTATGAAGAGGAAACGGCAGAAGTTTCGTCTTACAAAACCGCAAAAACAGAAAGCTATGCCGGTAACGAAGCGGAAGACGAATTCGGGACAGACGAAGAGGAAGAATTTTTCGCGCCCGAAGCCGATTTATTTGACGCCTCCGGCCGCCTCAAAAATAAAGCAGATAAAGATACTGCGCCGCTGAAAAAATTGGAAGCGGAATACGCCGACAAAACGTCGGAAGAATATAAGCAGAAAGTGATTGATAAAAAAATTGAAAACGATAACTGGACAACACGCAAATTGGTCGGACTCGCGGAAACATTTTACGACCAATTCCAAAACGGCAGCGTTCCGCACGTTTTAATGCCGTCGAGAACGAAAAAGAACTTGGCGTACAGCGACGAAAGCGAAGTTTGGGTTTACGGCGATATTGAAAGCGAGCGCTCCGCCAAAACCGTCAAAGGCGCGCACCAGCTTCTTCGAACGGTTTCCGTTTCGGACTTTGTCGTTTCCGAACATTTGCAGAACAGCCGCAGTTCAACATTAAGAGAATTGTATTACATTTCGGAAGGTTGGGGCGCCGCGAAGTTCCACGCTCAGTCCGAAAGTGACCGATTGATTGAAGATTTAGAAATCATCACAGGCGCACAGCGCGAATTTTTCCATATTCGGCCGGAAGAAGACGGCGCGACCATGTACGGGCCGATTCTCATCCGCGAAGAAACAAAACGCGGTTCCCGCGACATTCACTGCCAGCAAGATATCGGCGAAGGCGGCTATCAGATTCCGTTTAATGTTGAAAATATTGAATTTTTAAAACATGACGCGTCTATGATTATCGCCGTTGAGACGGGCGGTATGTACGCGCGTCTGATTGAAAACGGATTTGATGAAAAATACAATGCGATTTTGGTTCACTTAAAAGGACAGCCGGCGCGGTCAACAAGGCGGATTATCCGCCGAATGAACACAGAACTCGGCATTCCCGCAACCGTTTTTACAGACGGCGACCCGTGGTCTTACCGCATTTTCTCATCTATCGCTTACGGCGCCATTAAAAGCGCGCACCTCTCCGAATATATGGCAACGCCCGATGCGAAATTTATCGGCGTTCAGCCGTCCGATATTGTGGAATACGAATTGGCGACGGATAAGTTATCGGAACAGGATATTGCGGCGCTTCGCAGCGAACTTTCCGACCCGAGATTTGAGTCGGATTACTGGAAGGAGCAAATCAATCTTCAGCTTAAGATCGGAAAAAAGGCCGAACAGCAGGCATTTGCCGGGAAAGGTTTGGATTTCGTGACGGAAACGTATCTGCCGAGCCGATTGAAAGATTTGGGAATTATTTAAATCGCTTTTGAGAGATGAGAATGAAAAATACAAGTCCGCCGACAAACACTCAAAAAGATGTGCGGTTGTCCCTTTATTACGCCAACCAATGCGATCCGAAAAAATGCAGCGGCAAAAAGCTTGTTAAATTCGGTTTGGTTCGCCAATATGAAAACATCGGCGAAACGCCCAAAGGCGCGATTTTGATGGACCCGACTTCTGAAAAAGCTTTGTCTCGGGCGGACAGTTTAAAAAAAGGAATTGTCGTTTTGGATTGCTCGTGGGAACACGCGGAAGAAATGTTTCCGCTGCTTGAAAAATTCGACCTTCAAAAACGGGCTTTGCCTTATCTGCTGGCCGCCAATCCCGTTAATTTCGGAAGACCGTTTCGATTGAATTCCGCGGAAGCATTCGCCGCCGCTCTTTTTATCACAGGCAGGGAAGAGCAGGCCCGCCGCGTTTTATCAAAATTTAACTGGGGGCATTCTTTTTTTGAACTGAACGCCGAACCGCTGGCGGATTACGCGGCCGCGAAAAACAGCACGGAAGTCGTTGAAGCGCAGAGTTTGTATATTGATACAGACGAAGCGGATACAAATGAAGAAGAATGATGCAGACTTAAATAATTTAAAAGAATAGTTAAGAGCAGTTTTTGAAATATTCGATTAAATAAGGAATTGTAACTTTATGAAACCGTCCGCATTAACTTTTGTGAAAACGTATTCGGGAGAGAACATTGATTTTTTGTACAAAAGAATCACGGAAGACATTGTTCTTGACGGCAAAGACATTACATTCGGCCACGCCGGCGAGCCCAAGCGCGCCCGCGAAATTTACGCGATTATTCAAATTTACGGAAAAGCAATTGACGATGTGCTTGCCGGAATAACGCCCGCGAATTTCAGATGGGCCGGCGACAAAATTACCGATTACCAAAACAGTTTTCTGGTTCCGCTTTGCGATGTCGGAAAACGTCAGGGCGATGACACCGATTTTGAATATACCTACATTGAGTTGATGCGTAAATTCCAAACGATCGAAGGTGAAATCGATCAGATGGATGTGTCGAAAGAGAAGCTGGCGGAAGGTTTGAAAACGGGTATTCAGTCCAATCAGAATGTCGGTACCGTTTATCATCCGATGTATTGGAATTCACACAACCCGCCCTGCTTTAATTGGTATCAGGTTCGTCTTTTGGATGACAATAAAGTATCCCTCCGCCTTTTATTCCGCTCGAACGATTACGGTGATGCGGTTTGGGCGAATCTGTGCGGGATTGCCAAAGCCTTTGACGAACTTGTCATTAAGCCCGCAGGATGCGAATTGGTTGAAATTATTCTGACGTCAACGTCCGCGCATATTTATGCAAACGAGGCGGATTTGGCAAAAAAAGTTTCCGGATTTGACTGGGACAGAGAAGAGAATGAAAAGAAGTCGCCGATTTTAAGACTTCTCGGGCATAAATCTAAATCTTCGGATGAATAAGAAAAGAGAAAGTTGTTTATTGTTATCATTGAAAAAGGAATATTAAAATGTCTGAAAAATACGGAAAAGTTTATTTGGCAGGATCGGGACCGGGCGACCCGGATTTAATGACTGTGAAAGTTCGCCGGCTGATTGACGAGGCGGACGTCGTTGTTTATGACCAGCTGCCGGGTGATGCGATTTTGAGTCTGATTCCTTCAAAAACGGAAAAAATCGACGCCGGGAAATATGCGGGAAATCATACGCTGACGCAAGATGAGATTAACGATGTTATTGTCGCGAAGGCAAAAGAAGGCAAAACCGTTCTCCGATTAAAAGGCGGAGATCCTTATGTTTTCGGCCGCGGCGGCGAGGAAGCGGAAGAATTGGTCAAGGCCGGCATTTCTTTTGAAGTGGTTCCGGGAATTACGTCGGCCGTTGCGGTTCCGGCGTATGCGGGCATTCCGATTACGCACCGCGACAGCAATTCGATGGTCACATTCATTACCGGCCACGAAGACCCGACAAAAGAAGACACGAATCTGGACTGGAAACTGTTGGCTCAATTCGATGGCACGCTTGTGATTTTCATGGGCGTTAAAATGTTAAAGCGGAATTGTGACGAACTTTTGAAGAATGGAAAAGACCCGAAAACACCTGTCGCGCTGATTGAAAAGGGAACACGGCCGGATCAGAGAGTTACTGTCGGAAATTTGAAGAATATTGCCGAACTTGCAGAAGAGCGAAACGTAAAAGCGCCGGCGATTACCGTCATCGGAAACGTGGTTCGCCTTCATGAAATTTTAGGAGAACAGCACAGCGATTATTAAATTGAATTCATGTGGAGAGGGAAAACTGATGGAAAAAAAACCGATTCTTGCAATTATGCGTCCGGAAAGTTATACGGACGCCTCTGAAGATGTTGTCAGAGCCGCCGGATTTCAGCCGTTATCAGTGCCGGTCGTTGCGATAAAAGGAATGAAGGATGAAGCTTTTGACGGATTTGTTGACCGCGTTCTCTCTCGAAAAACGGATTATGTGATATTCACAAGTGCCAACGGTATTGATTATACGCTGAAAAATCTCGGCGGCGTCAGTGAAAAAGAGTTTTTGGCCGCGCTGAAAAAACTCAAAGTTGTCGCGATTGGTCCGACGACGAAGAAGAAGCTGGAGTCGTATCATTTGACAAGCGCATTGATTCCCGGTGAATACAGTTCGGAAGGATTGATCAGCGAGCTTGGCAAAACTGTCGCCGGAAAAATAATCGACATCCCGAGAAGTTTCTACGGCTCGGAAGTTTTGGTCAAAGGATTGGAATCCGCCGGCGCAATTGTTTATCAAACGCATGTGTACACATTGGAAATTCCGGAAGGAGAGCCGCAGGAAGAATTGATTGAAAAAACGCTTGCCGGCGAAATTTCAGCATTTGCGTTTACAAGCACGATGATGGTTAAGAATTTCATGACGCTGGCCGACAAAATCGGTGAAAAGGAAACGATTATTGATATTCTGAATCAGTCGCTTGTCGGCGCAATCGGATATCCGACCGCTCAGACGGTTGAAAGTTTCGGCATAACGGTAGATGTCGTTCCCGATGAATTTACATTTGAATCGCTTGTTATGGCGATGAAAGAGAAAGCAGAAGACATATAACTAATTTATCATTTTTTTTAGTCAGCGATAAAATATATAACTTGAAAAAATGATTTACCAATAATCGCCAAAGATGGAAGTGGTCTTTGGAAAAGTTATTTGAAATAAATAAAAACTATAATTTAAAAATCAGAGGAAAAAACATGGTCATCGGAGTTACAATGTTAAACGTATTGCCCGGTTCTGAAAAGACCGCTTATACTGAACTGAAGTCTTTTGCCGGCGTGAAAGATGTGTATCACGTTTTCGGCGAGTTTGATTTTGTCGTCATTGTCGAGCTTGAAACATTGCGCGAGCTCAATGATGTTGTGGACAAAATCCGCGAAAGCCCGAAAGTGACGGCAACCCAGACAATTGTCGGCGCCGAGCTTTAAACATTTTCGATAAAAAAGTAAATTTTTTCGTTTTTTTCAAAAAAGAAGCGGCGCCTGTCTTTTCATATTCAAAAAGACAGAGGCCCGCAATTTTATTTCAATGAATCCGTTTTATTTTTTTCGGAAATACCAAATACCGGCACCCGTAATCAAAAGCGCAATCAGAATTAAGCCGACAATCATCATCGTTCTTGACAAACCGGAAGATCCTGTGTCGTTTGAATCCGTCGGATTCGGTTGGGGTGGGGTTTGCTGAGTATTTTGGTTTTGTTGGTTTTGATTATTCTGATTTTGTCCGCTTTGACTTGAATCGGGCGCATTATTCCTGTTTTCCGACGGGTCAACAATAGTTGCGCCGCCCGTTGTGCTTCCTTTTCGTTCGAGAACCGTCAAAATTGCCGTATCGGTGACAATTACCCCGCACTCATCC
>JGI994J12354_10001066_pt1 | contig 27848 bp, 18 predicted proteins | sample IntmicLarv3ML3BL_FD_12354 | JGI IMG/M metagenome (IMG submission 12354) | reverse complement strand
GTTTGATGTGCCACGATATGATTGCGTTGTGCAAGCCAGTAGCTCATAGTTGGATAAAAGAGAATCCCAGCTCCTATAAGAAATATAAGAACGAAGCCAATAAGTGAACCTTTCTTTTGATTACGCTTTCCTCTTCTCATTCTTCTCATATAAATCCCAGTATTTACTCACTGTCTTAATGCTCATGCCAGTTACTCGAGCGCATTGCATCTTCCCACTCTCGGAAAACTTTTCACGATACCGAAGTACATCTTGCTCCTTCGTTGGTCTCCCCGGCTTCCCCCAGGGTCTTTTTTGTTGTTTTGCAAGCAATACGGTTAGTTCCTCTAATTGTTTCGATATTTGTAATAATAATTGTTCGTCCATTGTGGTTCTCCTTTCAGTGTTATCAACGGTTTCATGGTTGCAAACAGTGCCAAAAAAGTGTGGCGCAAAGTATACTTTTTGCCACACCTGTGCTATACTCGAACAAATGCGATAAATACGTTGAAATTTTGTCAAAAAAAGGGTGTGGCGCAACGTATACGTTGTGCCACACCCTTGTAGTTAATTCCACATATCTTCCACCCTTCAAACGCCTATGGTATATATTGTTTTTCAATATTTCCCATATTTTCAAGACTGTTTCGACATCTCTTTTTATTTCAACATTTTTGATTTTTTATCTTTCCCGAGTGTCTCAAAACCCACATTGTATTATCCTATGACATAATGCTTCTGAACCACATGTAGAAAAAGACCACTTAGTTTTCTATCTCAAAAACCAAGTGGCCTTATCTTTTCATTTCAAAATCACAGAATTTCCAACAATTCTTCTACACTCTTCTTCCCAAACACAACCTTTTCATCATTTATGACAACACACGGAACACTCATGATTTTATATTTTTCCTTGTATTTTTCAAAATGCGCTATATCAAAAACTTCTGCCTTTACCTTCGGATTCACCGACGCAATTTTTTGCGCTGCCATAACTAAGTCTGGGCACATGGTGCAAGAAAGAGAGACTATTATTTTCATATCGATTGTTTTGTCTATCGCCTTTATTTTGTTTAACGTATCTTCGGATACTTCTTGCCCCGTGCTCCCCACATTATAAATGGCTATCACAAAAGAGTTGAATTCATGACCGCCTGGCACTCCGTGAAATGCAAGTCCTGAATACTCTTCGCCTCTCCAGATTTCTATACTAGGCAAGTCTTTTGTATCGTCTTCTGAGATGACTACCTCGTAGTTCACCTTGTCACTAATTTGCGAAATTTCCTGTGCAAAACGCTGTGCTTCTTTGGATATTGGTGTATCATTTGTATAAACTTTACAGAAAACTTCGTATTCTAATTTTGCAAAAACCGCCTCTAGCTTAGGTATCATATCTAAAGATATGAATTCGCTCGTTTCCACCCCTACGCTTGTCGCCGTCCTACTCTGCTCTTTTGAATTTGTTCCCGCTTCCTTATCTGTTTCTTTGTCTGCTTCCTTGTCTGTTTCCTTGTCTTGCACTTTTAACACTTTTGTTTTGATTCCCTTTTCTGCATGTATCTGTGAAATGTATTTTTCCATAGAGGTGGCCGCTATCGCTCCGTCTGAAACGGCTGTAACCACTTGTCTAAGGTCCTTTACACACACATCTCCCGCCGCATATATTCCGTCTACACTCGTTTTTTGATTATGATTCGTTAAGATGTATCCATTTTCATTTAAGTCCAGTTCCTCATTTACCAATTCATTTGCAGGTTTCCTTCCTGCCAGAACAAAAACGCCAAAGGTATCTTCTTCTTTTGCTGTATATTTCCATTCTTCTTGCGTTTTATTGTTGACAAACCGAGCATATTGTAGCGCGAATTCACCACCAACTTCTTTTAATTCTGTGTGAAAATGCACTTGAATTTTTTCATGATTTATCACTTCATCTGCTATGGTTTTAGCACAAGTAAACTGCGAGCCTCTTACAATAACATGAATTGATTCCCCATATTTCGTCAAGAACATTGCCTCTTCCGCTGCTGCAAATCCACCGCCTATCACGAAAATGTCTTTTCCTGTGAAAAATTCTCCGTCACAAGTGGCACAATATGCTACGCCTCGGCCTTGAAATTGTTCTTCTCCCACAAAGCCAAGTTTTCTAGGACTCGCCCCTGTTGCTAGTAGCACACTCACTGCTTGAAAGGTCCCTTGACTGGTCACGACTTCTTTGACAACTCCTTCTGTATTAAGGCTTTGTACCTTGGTCATCAGCACCTCGGCACCAAACGCCTCGGCTTGCGCTTTCATTGTCGCTGTTAATTTCTTCCCATCTGTAATCGCGATCCCTGGATAATTGACCACTTCTTCTGTGATTGCTATTTGTCCGCCGATTCTTTCCTTTTCAATAAGAAGCACACTATATCTTGCTCTTGCCATATAAATGGCTGCTGTAAGTCCTGCCGGACCCGCTCCTATAATTATTAAATCATATATATTTGACATATTCTCCTCCATAAACACAATAAGCACTTGAAGTATCTCACTACCTCAAGTGCTTATCAATCATCTATAACAATCCTACTAAATCAAGGCTCGGTTTCAATGTTTCCTGTCCCGGTTTCCATTTCGCCGGGCATACTTGGTCCCCATGTTCCGCTACAAATTTACAAGCCTGCAATTTGCGCAAAAGTTCTTCCGCATTTCTTCCTACATTTCCTGAGACAACCTCATATGCTACGATTTCTCCTTCTGGATTCACGATAAATGCGCCTCGCTCAGACATACCATTTTCCTCTATCATCACATCAAAATCGCGCGCCAATACTCCTGTTGGGTCAGCTAACATAGGATATTGTATCTTCTTAATCGTCTTAGATGCATCATGCCACGCCTTATGGACAAAATGTGTATCACAAGATACCGAATATATCTCTGCACCTGCTTCTTTAAATTCTCCATATTTATCCGCTAAATCTTCAAGCTCCGTTGGGCACACAAATGTAAAATCTGCTGGATAAAAGAAAAATATTGACCATTTCCCTAAAACATCCTTTTTGCTAACATCTGTAAAATCCTCATTAAAGTACGCTTTTACTGCAAAATCGTTTATTTCTTTCCCTATCAATGACATGTCAAATCCTCCTTTTTGAATTCTCTGTTTGTGTATCTTTCTTTCTTATTTATAACACAAGAATTTCGCCTTGTCAATAATAGTAACTATTATTATTATCAAAATCATATTTGTTTTAAAATAAATCAAATCACTGCGCTACTTTACTTATTAACACCGCTCTATCTAGCTTAACACAAAATATAGACCAGCCAATTCTCAAGGACTGTACTACTTCACTACTCTATTACAACAAAAATTTTGCAAAACAATCATAATGTGATATATTATATAGGTTATACTTCTTGAACTACTAATGTTCAAGAAGGTGTTCCATTCTTGAATGCTAATGTTCAAGAATATATCTTACTTACTATCAAACAAATTTAGAAAGAAGGTCTTTTTTAACATGATACAAAAACGTACAGACATTCGTAACATCGCCATCATCGCCCATGTCGATCATGGTAAAACTACACTCGTTGACGAACTCCTAAAGCAAAGCGGCGTATTTCGCGAGAACCAAGAAGTTGCTGAACGCGTTATGGATTCTAATGATATTGAACGAGAACGTGGAATCACTATTTTAGCAAAGAACACTGCTATCCATTATAAAGATACAAAAATCAACATCATTGATACTCCTGGGCATGCTGATTTTGGCGGCGAAGTTGAGCGAGTACTCAAAATGGTAAATGGTGTTGTACTCGTGGTTGATGCTTTTGAAGGCGCTATGCCACAGACTAAGTTTGTGCTTCGCAAAGCCTTAGAGCTTGCCCTTCCCGTTATCGTTTGCGTCAATAAGATTGACCGACCAGAAGGACGTCCCACAGAGGTAATCGATGAAGTTCTCGAGTTATTTATGGANCTCGATGCTTCNGATGAACAGTTGGATTTCCCTTATGTATATGCATCTGCGAAGGCTGGTTACGCAGTCCTTGATTTAGAAGAAAAACCTGAAAATATGATGCCTTTATTTGAAACCATCTTAAAGCACATCCCCGCTCCCGAGGGCGACCCCGAGGCTGGTACACAGGTGCTTATCAGTACGATTGACTATAATGAATACGTTGGTAGAATCGGTGTTGGTAAAGTAGATAATGGCACAATCGCGGTCAACCAAGACGTGATGCTGCTAAATGCTCATGAGGATTCTAAGCAAAAGAAAGTAAAAATCAGCAAACTTTATGAATTTGACGGCTTAAACAAAATAGAAGTTCGTGAGGCTTCGATTGGCTCGATTGTTGCTATTTCAGGGATTGCGGACATTTCCATCGGAGATACGCTCTGCTCTTTGGAGCAACCACAAGCAATCCCTTTCCAGAAGATTTCAGAGCCAACGATTGCCATGCAATTTATTGTAAATGACAGTCCCTTTGCTGGATTAGAAGGAAAATACGTCACTTCCAGGCATTTGCGTGACCGCTTATTCCGTGAACTCAACACCGATGTGAGCCTTCGTGTCGAAGAAACGGAAGCTGCCGATAGTTTCAAAGTATCTGGTCGTGGGGAACTCCATTTGTCTGTATTGATTGAAAATATGCGACGTGAAGGATTTGAATTCGCTGTGAGCAAGGCCGAAGTGCTCTATAAGACAGACGAAGCTGGTCACAAACTAGAGCCTATGGAAATGGCGTACATCGACGTTCCCGATACATTTACTGGTGCTGTAATTGACAAATTAAGCCAACGCAAGGGCGAACTTCGTGCAATGGGCGCTTCCAATGGCGGTTATTCTCGTCTGGAATTTTACATTCCTGCACGTGGTCTGATTGGCTATCGCGGGGAATTCATGACAGATACAAAGGGAAATGGAATTATCAATACCGCATTTGACGGATACGCTCCTTATAAAGGCGATATTCAATATCGTAAACTCGGCTCCTTGATTGCCTTTGAGACTGGCGAATCTGTGACTTATGGTTTGTATGGTGCGCAAGATAGAGGTACGCTCTTTATCGGTGCTGGCGAAAAGGTATATGCAGGCATGATTATCGGTCAAAGTGCGAAGGCCGAAGATATAGAATTTAACATCTGTAAAACAAAACATCTAACCAATACACGCTCTTCTGGTGCTGATGAAGCGCTGAAATTGACTACGCCTCATATATTAAGCCTAGAAGAAGCACTTGATTTTATCGATGTAGATGAATTATTAGAAGTAACACCTGAGACTCTACGGATTCGTAAGAAGATTTTGGATTCTAAAATGAGAAAAAGAGGCGGAAAATAGCCACAACATGACTTTACAAAAATTTTATTATACAAACCCAAGCAAATGAAGTATAATATAGAAAAAACATAGTAAAGGAGTTGGTCTAATGAAATTTATCATCAGTGGAAAAAATATCGATGTCACTCCCGGATTACGAGGTGCAATCGAGCAAAAGCTAGGAAAGCTAGAGAGGTACTTCACTCCTGAAACAGAAATCATTGTCACTCTAAGCGTTGAAAAAGAACGTCAGAAAATCGAAGTGACCGTTCCTGTAAAAGGAAATGTCATTCGTTCTGAACAAGAAAGCAATGATATGTATGTTTCCCTTGATTTAGTTGAAGAAGTAATGGAACGCCAATTAAGAAAGTATAAGAACAAACTTATTGCAAAACATCAAGCGGGTATCAATTTCCGCGAGGAATTCTTCGCAGAAGAAGATGTCACCGAAGACAACGAGATTAAGATTGTTCGTACCAAACGCTTTGGAATCAAGCCCATGTTTCCTGAGGATGCATGTATACAGATGGAATTGTCTGCGCATTCCTTCTATGTGTTTAGCAATGCCGAAACCGATGAAGTCAATGTGGTTTATAGACGTAAAGACGGTGCTTACGGCTTAATTGAACCAGAATTCTAATCCAACGAAAAAACGCTGAGGACTATCACATTGATATGTCCTCAGCGTTTCTATTTTATAGAAAAGTGTTCTATTCGTTATTCTGATTCCGATTCTGCTGCTTCCATCTCGGTGTTGGTTCCTTCTCCCACATCGACAGCTTCTGGCTCTTCTTCAACTGGTCTTACCACGCCTTGTCTTATGAAGCTAATTGCTTTCCATGCTGTGTCGTCTCTCTCGATACTTGCTTCTTCTCTCCATTGTTCTGAAAGTTCTTGGTATGCTTCATTCTTTCTCTCGACAATGATTGTTTCTTTTCTTTCATCGGTTGCTTCTCTATCTAATAAACTGATTAGCTTTGCAACATAATAACCATCTTCCGTTTCCACAACACCTGTAATATCTCCTTCTTTTAACTCATCTACTTCTGCTAATAAGGTTACATCTATGTGTGTTGATTCGCTATCAAAGGTTGCTTCTTGCGCAGTATAACTTCTCTCTCTTGCTAGTCCTGCGAAGTTCTTTGCCTCTTTCGCTTCCTCGGCAAACTTTTGCGCTTCTTCTCTGAGTGCTTCTTTTCCATCTTCTTCTACTACTTTCGTAACACCTTCTTCATCTGTACTCGTAAAGAGGAACGCCACATATTCTATCTTCTTCTGTGCTGCTTCCTTGTCTGATACGTTGGTGTCTACATCTGCTGTCATTGCCGCACGCATCTTCGCTTCAATCGCTGTAAGTGTTAGCATACGCTCTACGGTTTCCCTTGTCGCAGAAATAACTGCCTTTTCTTCCTCTCCATTCGCCTCTAAGAATGCTTGCGCTACTTCGGCAATCTCGTCCGTCTCTTTCTCACTTAGACTTACACCGAATTCATCTTGTCTCGCCTCTAAGATATGCATCAAAATTAAGGTATCCAAAATCGATTCTTGGGTTAGTTCTTCATAATTCTGTCCTTCAATGTCTTGCTTCCACATATCGGCCCCACCCATATAACTGCCGAACATCTCTTCAATCTGTGACTGCTGATAACGTGCATAAAAATTCGCTAAATCCAATTTAATATCTACGCCCCCAACGGTTGCTAACGTTTGCTCTGGGTCCATCTTCACACATCCACTTACTACCGTCGCTATCATAAGCACTACTCCTATGAGTGCCACTAATCTTTTCTTCATAATTTTACTGCCTCCTTTGATAGTTCTAACTTATATAGTATATCGTCTTTTTCCTATTCTAGCAACGTTTTTATGTCAATTAACACATTTTTCACAATATCTAAGCTGGATTCTTGCTTCTGTAATTTATTCTGACCATTTTTTCCATATATAAAATAAGGATTATCAACCATTGGATAAAATTTAAGGCTCCCTTTATACTTATCTATAAGCGCTCCAATTTTATCCGCAACCACTCTCGCATTTTCATACATCACAAACTTAATTTCTGTGCCCTTTTCCTCTACCAGCGTCACATAAACCTCATGCGCCATATTCTTAAGTGCTGCAATTTGTAAAAGTTTCTGCACTTCTTTGGGCATATTTCCAAAACGGTCTATCAACTCTTCCATTATATCATCTATTTCTTCTTGCGTTTCCGCACTCGCAATCCGTTTATAAATATCTAGTTTTTGGTATTCATTTAGAATGTATTTACTTGGGATAAATGCACCCACATTCAAGTCTATCGCCGTATTATACGTCTCTTCTACTTCTTCTTTTAAATGCTTAACTGCCTTATTAAGCATCTTACAATATAAGTCATATCCTACAGACTCCATGTGTCCGTGTTGCGCCTCTCCTAACATATTCCCAGCTCCACGAATCTCTAAATCACGCATCGCAATTTTAAACCCGGAACCTAAGTCTGTGTACTCACGAATCGCTGCCAGGCGCTTTTCTGCAACTTCTTTTAACATCTTATCCCTACGATATAATAAGAACGCATATGCCATCTTGTTGCTTCTTCCAACACGCCCTCTTAATTGATACAATTGTGAAAGCCCCATTCTATCCGAATCATCGATGATAATTGTATTTGCATTGGATATATCCAGTCCCGTTTCTACAATCGTTGTCGATACGAGCACATCGATTTCCCCTTCTACAAACTGGTACATAATCTTCTCTAATCGACTTTCTTGCATACGTCCATGCGCATATGCCACTTTCGCTTCTGGCACAAGTTTCCCAACCTTTGCAGATACAGACGCAATATCTTCCACACGATTATANACGTAAAACACTTGACCTTCTCTGGATAATTCACGCTGAATCGCTTCTCGAATCATCTCCTCACTACGTTCTAATACATAAGTCTGAATTGCCATTCTATCCACTGGCGCTTCCTCAAGCACACTCATATCTCGAATCCCAATTAAGCTCATATGCAACGTTCTTGGAATCGGTGTCGCTGTTAAGGTCATAACATCTATATTATCTTTCCATTTCTTGATAATCTCTTTGTGCTGTACGCCAAAGCGTTGCTCCTCGTCAATGACCAACAACCCTAAATCCTTAAATTTCACATCTGCACTAAGCAAACGGTGCGTTCCAATCACAATATCCGCCTGCCCTCTGCTCAAATCTTCAATCGTCTTCTTCTGCTGCGCCGGACTTCTAAACCTACACAACAACTCTATCTTAATCGGGAAATCTTTCATCCTCTGCATAAATGTATGATAATGCTGCTGCGCCAAAATAGTTGTCGGTACCAGATACGCCACTTGCTTATTTTCCTGCACTGCTTTAAATGCCGCACGAATTGCAATTTCCGTCTTCCCATACCCGACATCTCCGCAAATTAAGCGGTCCATAATCTTGGTGCTCTCCATGTCCGCCTTGACCTCTGCGATAGCTGCTTGTTGGTCCTGCGTTTCCTCAAACGGAAACATTTCTTCAAACTCTCTTTGCCATACGGTATCTGCATCATAAACATATCCTTGCTTTTCTTGGCGCGTAGCATACAATTTCACTAAATCTTTCGCAACCATTTCTACCGCTTTTTTCACACGGCTTTTCGTCTTGCTCCACGAATCTCCGCCTAGTTTATTTAACTTCGGCTTCTTCGCATCTGCACTGGCATACTTCTGGATGATGTCCAGTCCTGTAGCTGGAATATAGAGATTCCCCCCTGCTGCATACGTAATCTTTATGTAATCCTTTTCAATTTTATTGCGCTCTATCTTTTCAATCCCCTGATAGATGCCTAGCCCATGACTTTCATGCACAACATAATCGCCAATTTTCAGTTCTGAAAACTGCTGTATCCTCTTGCCTTCATATACCTTTCGCTTTTTCTTCTTTCTTTCTCGCCCAAAAATATCTGTCTCTGAAATAACAACAAATTTCAAATTGGTATACTCATATCCTGCTTTAATATGTCCATAGGTTACCATAATCTCACCTGGCTTCACCTCGCAGTCCATATTTTCACTATAATAACTGCTTAGGTCATAATCACGCAAATCTTCAGCTAGTCTCTTCGCTCTCGTCCTTGAGCCTGACAATAAGACGACGCGGTACTTCTCACGCTTTCTCTTCTTCAAGTCCTTGCTCAACGTTTCAAAACTGCCATTATACGGCGCAATATTCTTAGCACCTATATTGTAATATTCCTTTGTTTTAAATGCTTTGTACTTACTCTCTAACGTTGTAAATCCAACACTTACATACTTATTAATCTTCGCAATAACCATTTTGGTAGAAAAGAGTGTAAACTCCGGCGTAATCATTCCTTCTTCTTTGCGTTTTTCATACGCAAATCCTAACTCTTCTTCTACGAGCATGCCCTTTTCTTCCAAGCGCCCCGGTTCATCTAAGAATAAGATGGTTCTCTGGCAATCAAAATAATCCAAAAACGAAACACGCTCTCCTACTTCCTCTTCAAATTCACTTGCTGGATATATCTTAATTTGACTCAAATTTTCGATGGAACGTTGACTCTCTACATCAAATGTACGAATAGAATCAATTTCATCTCCCCAGAACTCTATACGAATCGGCACCTCTTCTGTTACAGGATATACGTCAATAATCCCGCCTCTAACAGCATACTGGCCTGGTAGCATCGTCTGTTCTGTTCTTTCATATCCTAATGTATAAAGGGCGTCCCCTATCTGCGCAAATGTCTGCTCTTCGTCCATAGAAATATGCAAATTGCGCGTTTGCATCACCTCTCTAGGCAATATTCCCTCCATTAAGGCATCAAAGCACATCACCACGGTTACCGCAGCCTTTTCTTGTAAGGCCTGTTGCACTTTCATGCGCTTTTCTAATAGCGTCTTCCCACTTAAATCTGCATGATAAAACAACAAGTCTTTTGACGGATATAAATATGTTTCATTATCCAACAAGCGATATTCGCTGTAGAATTGCTTCGCCTTATCCTCACTTGAAACAGCGATGATTTTGTAATCAAAACCATCGCCAAGTCCGTAAGCTAAGTGGCTCTTCTGCGAGGTTACACACCCTGCAATCTGAACCATTCCCGCCTCACCTTTATATTGTTTTCTAATCTCGTCAAATTCTGCCAGTTCCTCAAGCGGTCCCGTTAATGCTCTCATTATCTCTCTCCGGTTGCATCTTCTTATTAAACAAATTCATAGCCCTATCTGATTCACCAGACACGATAAGTTCAACAGATTTCACACTGTTTGTATATCCTATTTCTAAATCTGCTCTTTCTGATTTCGGAAAATGCCCCAGCACATAATCTGCTAAGTTATATTCCTTCGGTTTCTTACCAACCCCCACTCTCACACGGGGAAATTCTTGCATGCCAAGCTGCGCAATAATGTTCTTAATGCCATTATGCCCACCTGCACTTCCTCTTTCGCGTATACGAATCTGCCCCACATCTAAATTGACATCATCATAAATAACAATCAATTCCCGTTCTACCTCTACCTTATAAAAATCCACTAAACTACGTACACTTTCGCCGCTTAGATTCATATAAGTTTGAGGTTTCACTAGAATCACTGCCTGCCCCTCTATTCTTCCTTTACCTACAAAGGCACGAGATTTACGCGAGCTTACCTCAATCTGGTATCGCATCGCCAACTGATCAATCACATCAAAGCCTACATTGTGCCTCGTCCCCTCATATTGCTTGGTTGGGTTACCCAATCCTACAATAATATACATACTAGCCCTCTACAATTAAATATTGTCCACTTGGCAATGGAAATATCTCTTCTGCTTCTTCAATTTCTTCCAAAGACATCCCACTTACGTCGGTCCCATTATCTTCAAAATATTCTTTGACACTCTCAATATCCTCTACTACAATTGCCAGACAATCTTCCAAAAACGCTTCTGCTTCTGCTAAAGTTTCCGCTACTGGCTCATCAAATAATTTTGTTTGATTTTTTAAAAATACTTCCAAACATTCTTCACTATACTCGTACATCACTCTTCCTCCTCTAGCATTCCTCATAATACTTATTTACCCATAATATTATGAATTGCCAAAAATTTCAACTTCTTTTCCTAGTATTTTCTTAAGTTTTACATGATACCGCTTAAGTTTTGAACTTCCCCTTTCTTTCGTTCGCTGAATTTGGTATAATATTTCAAGTATGAAGGAGGACATAATTCATGAATTACGGACGAAAAGGTGTTTCCAATCGACAGAAGAATATTACTGCGAAATCTGCGAAACAAAACCACCGCATCGGAATACGACTATTTAAAGCCTTATTAATGTGTACATTGATACTTGTTATTATTGCTTGTATAGGCGGTCTTTGGTTTCTTAAGAAAATCATTGACGATGCACCGGACATCACTGCCGATAGCGTGAAACCAAACGCTTATTTTTCAACAATCTACGCAGATGATGGTGCCACAAAGCTAGAAGAGTTATTGGCTTCGGAAGCCAATCGAGTATACAAGAACTTAGATGAGATTCCAGAATATTTGCAACATGCCTTTGTTGCGATAGAGGATGAACGTTTCTACACGCATAACGGAATTGACATGAGAGGAATTGCGCGTGCCGGTGTTGGTGCACTAAGAGCTGGCGGCCTAGACCAAGGTGCTAGTACGATTACGCAGCAACTACTCAAGAACAGTGTCTTTAACTTTATGGAAGAAGACACACAATTTAAGAAGATAGAACGTAAATTGCAAGAACAGTACCTTGCGCTTCAATTAGAGAAAGTATTAAGCAAAGAATTAATTTTAGAATACTACCTAAACATGATTAACCTTGGGCAAAATACACTCGGAGTGGAAGCCGCTTCACAACGTTATTTCGGAAAAACAGTAACAGAGCTAACCTTATCCGAAAGTTCTGTTATCGCTGCCATTACCAATAACCCCACCATTTTCAATCCTATTACAAACCCTGAGTCAAACGCTACAAGACGTCAGAAAGTATTAGATGATATGTTGCGCCAAGAATATATCACACAAGAAGCCTACGACGAAGCGATGGCTGATGATGTATATGCGCGTATCCAAAACGTAAATGATAGCTTAGAAGCAGAAGCACCTTATAGCTATTTTGTGGATGCACTGGTAGAGCAACTCCTAAAGGACCTTGTAAAAGCTGGATTTACAGAAACCCAAGCATATAACAAGGTNTATCGTGGNGGACTTCGGATTGAGAGNACNCAAAACCTTGCGATACAACAAATTTGTGATGAAGAAGCAAATGACCCTTCTAATTACGATTCCAAGGTACGTTGGGGTATTTCCTATGCACTCACNGTCACGCGTGCCGATGGAACGGCAGAACACTATGGTTCTGGTCATCTTAAGAAATACGCCTTAGAAACCTATGGTGATGACCAAGGCTTACTCTATGATTCTCAAGAAAGATGTTATGAGTTCATCGAGGAATGGAAATCAACGATTGCACAAGAAGGAGATACTTACAACGAGCGTATCGACTTAGCGCCTCAACCACAAACTTCTATCGTATTAATGGACCAATACAATGGCCATATCAAAGCAATGGTCGGTGGTCGTGGCGAGAAGACCTCGAGTCTGAGTCTGAATAGAGCCTATACTGGTTCTTATAGACAACCTGGTTCTGTATTTAAAGTAGTTGCTGCTTATGCTCCTGCAATTGATCTGGACAAGATGTCACTTGGTACAATTATTGTAGATGAACCGTTCAACTATGCAAATGGAAGACCCGTTCGTAACTGGTATGGTGGGTATCGTGGTCCTGTAACAGTCCGCAAAGCTATCGAACAATCAATGAATATCTGTGCAGTAAAGGCAATTACAGAAATCACACCGCAAGTTGGACTAGATTACGCTGAAAAGCTCGGTATTACTACTCTTGACCCTGTAAACGATAATGTGCAGGCGTTATCACTTGGAGGACTTTATCATGGTGTATATAATTTCGAGGTTACTGCAGCCTATGCTGCTATGGCAAACCACGGCGTTTACAATGAGCCTGTATTATACACAAAGGTCTACGACCATGACGGCAATGTCTTATTAGAAAATGCAGGTCAAAATTCTAGGCAAGCACTTCGTCCATCTACCGCTGCACTTTTAACAGATGCGATGCAAGATGTTATCACCCAAGGAACCGGTACAGCCGCAAGACTTCATAACATGCCTGTTGCTGGTAAAACTGGTACTACTTCGAACAATATAGACCTTTGGTTATCTGCATATACACCATACTATACTTGTAGTGTTTGGCTTGGATTCGATGAAAACTTCCACATGAATGGCGTATGGCAATCCCATATGGAGATATGGCGTAGCATCATGTCACGTGTTCATGAAGGCTTGGAATACCGTGACTTTGAGGTTCCACCAGATTTACAAAAAGTCACTATTTGTACAACAAGTGGGTTATTAGCTGGACGTGGTTGTCCTACGAGTACTGATTTATCTCCAACAAGTATGATGCCGACTTCACATTGTGCTGGACACTATGTGCCACCTGCACCATCAGAAGAGAATACAGATACACCAGATGCCGAGGCACCAGATACGGAAACTACAACTCCGGATGCTACTCCGACACCTACTCCAGAAGCACCGGCTCCTGTTCCAGAACCAGCTCCAACACCGGAACCATCACCTCAGGAACCTTAGGCATCAGAACAGTATCATAGAGTTTCGCGTGCAAAATGAGGCGTGAATAACAATAATAAAACTTATCCATATGAAAAAATAAAAACCATTCATAGCATACCTTCGCTATGAATGGTTTTTATTGTCGCTTATTGCCGAACCCTTCTGTGATTCTCGCAAGAATGTCTGCAACTTCTTCGTCAGTATACGCACTTCTCTTTCGCTCTTCTACCCTATTTTACACTCTATCGCCTTCTCTAGCTGATGAAAAACCGACTCCACTTCCAGATTTTCCGTAATCTTCACCTGCGCTTCTTTTGTAAGCGACAGCACTTGATGCCACACGCCCTTTCCCAAACATACCGGCTTATCCAACACAAATGCTTCATACGCTTCAGGTTCCTCTGGCCTTGCAACAACTAGCACCGTGATTCCACTAAGTGGCTCAAAACTTTCCTTTGAAGTCGGGTGACACTCAAGTGCCGCAATTTCTCTATTGTGATAACGAAATACCGCCAAACGCCACCCTGCATTTTCTTCCGTTTCCAGAATCAAAAATGGCTCTTCGCTTTGCCCTGGAAACTCAAGAATCGTTCCGTATGGTGCAAAATTCTCTGCTTCAATATTTTGAATTACTCGCATATTTTTTACTCCTACTACAATGTATTTATTGTTAATATCCCTTGCAACCAGTAAAGAATTATCCTTCTATAAGAACGTTTTCATATTTTGCAACATCTTTTTATACAAGATACAATTTTCATGGCTAGCATCAAGTGCCAATGCCTTTTCAAAATCTTCGTTCGCCTCTTCCACTCTTCCAAGCCCTAACTTCCCAAGCCCCATCAAGTAGTGGCAATGCGCTTTATTTCGTTTTGTTAGGTCTTCTTCAAAAATCAAGAAATCCGGTAAGGATACTGCAAAATAATCAATGCTCACTTCCTCTTGCAAATGCATTTCTCCATAGTCCAATAATTTATAAAATCTCATATTTGCTTCGTTGATGCTTGCATTCTTTTGCTTTGCTAAGCCTTGATAGAAAATCATATCCGCTGGTTGGTCATTATAAAACATCATCCCCGCCGGCTCCATATCCCCAAGCGTTGCCTGCTCGTAACCTTCTCTCGCTTCCTTGTCATTGCCTAATTTCTCGTTTACAAGTCCAAGCAAATAGCGCAGATGATTGTCCTTTGTGCCTTCCAATCTGCCCTCGCCTAGATTCTTCGGATACACCAAAGCTCGCTCAAGCAATTCCTTCGCCGTTTCATATTGCTTATGCACAATCGCGTCTTTGGCCAGTTCTGCCAGTGCCGTCTTATACTGCGTGGTAATCTTCCCTTCTGCGCCTTCCCATGGCCGGAATTCATATTGCATAATCGCGTCATAGGCTTCTTGATGCTTCTTAAGGCAATTTAAAATGGTCACATACTCGATATAGACATCATCACGCTCTTGTATCAACGCAAAATGCTCTTCGTACATTTCCAATCGTTCCTCAAAGGTTTTCCCCATTTTCTTATGTAGTTGATCTAGTTCTAAGAAAATTCTTGCGTCTTTATTATTTAGCCTAAATGCTTCCTCTAGCTTTTCGCTTGCTTTGTCATACTCGCCGCACTTGTTATAATATGCAAGTGCAAGGTTGCGAAGCAAGGTCGGAAATTTAGCTTCCAACTGTTCCGACGCTTCCCAGAGACGAAGGGAGCGCGCAAACTGTAATTTGTCATAATACAGATTCCCAAGATAATAATACGCTTTCGCGCCTTTTTCATTTCTATAAATTGCATCTTGTAGCACCGCAATATCTTCTAGTTTGTTCGGGAAACAATAGCTACTATCGCATGCTTCTGCTCTCTTATATTCCTGCTGCGCCTCTGCCTCTTTCTCTAACTTCGCATAATAATAGCCTTTGTAATAATGTATCATCGGCTTTTGCGCTGTGCACTCCTCAAGAAGTGTAATGGCCTCTTCGTAGCAACCACTATCCGCATAATCCCTCGCAACCATCAAATAATTTTCATGAAAATTGCGCATAAATGCGTTGAATTCACCCACTTCTTCTCCCAACATTTTCTTCTCGAAAATAGATAGAAAATCAAATTGGTCTACCTTCAAATTCTCGTCTATCATGCATTTTGCATCTTCTACTCTACCCAATTTCCTTAGAATAATTGCTCGCAATCCTCGCGCCTTTATGTTGTGTGCATTTTTCACCAAGGCCTTGTCAATCATCTCAAGCGCCAGTTCATGGTCCTTCTTGCGAACCAAAATTGCCGCTAAATAATAAAAGGACATCTCTTGTTGTTCATTGGTCCAAGTTGCTTTGAAAAATGCATCATACGCAGCATCATATTTTTTCATATAAAATAACACAACGCCAAGATTATAATATGCCTCGCTATTGTACGGATTGGGGTTCATCGTCGTAAGTCGCTCTATCGCCTTGTCAAAACATTGCTTCGCCTTCTCAAAATCACCTCTGCGCATACACAATAAGCCATATGCGTTATTGATACGTGCGTCACCCTCATCTCTCTTTAAACCTTCTTTGTAATAAGGATCTGGTAAATAGGTTGCATGGCGATATTGTTCTATGTGCTGACCAGTTAAAAATAGTTCTTCATTGCTCATAATCTCTTCTGGTTGCTTCGCTGCCTTTGCTGGTTTCGCAACTTCTGGTATCCCTTGCTCCTTTGGTTGATATTCAACTAGAAGTTTGTCGTCAGCCTCCACCGATACTTTGAGATTATTTTCTTGCTCAATTGCAACTGGTATATGTGCTTCGTAAATATCCGTTGGTGATAACCTCGCAGTATCTATTTGAATTGTCTGTCCCTCATAACTTAATCGAATAGTTGCTTCTTCATAAGTTTGCGTTGCATATACACAGACATATACTTCCTTTTCTTTGACTTCTAGATTCACCATCGCATGGATAGTCGCATTTTTCACAGCCCCCACTGCTTTATATGGCATAAAATATTGTTTGAAGGTCTTTTCTTCAAATGGCTTTAACCATGTAAAATCTGGTTGATTATCTGTATAAACCCCGGTCATAAGCTCAATGTAAGGTCCGTCTTCGTCGGTAAGATTTCGATCCCAAGCCTGTCCAAACTCCTCACATCCCCAAGTCCATTGTTTCTTCCCTGGCGAAATGTGATGGTCCGCAACATGCAGAATCCCCGCTTTCTTCTGATAATCATAACCGCCAACAAAATCATACTCTGACTTTTCAGCCATGTAAGACGTCGGCACTGGTATATTCTTATACCTGGAAATGTCTACACCTTCGCTATAATCATGTTTATAATATACGCCTGTTGCAATTGGAAATCTTGACACATCTCGTTTTCCATGATCCATTACACTATGTACATCTGGCGGAAAAATAGATTGTGTGTGCTCATTTACCGCAACCGCCGGATTCGCCCACCACAAAAAGGTCTGTGGTAATGCAGTTCGATTGTAAAGTTGCCCATGAATCTCAATATATGCTTTATCTGGATAGAGTGTAAATCCTGCGATTCCTTTCGTCCCATACATCTGATCCACATCGTGAACCAATACTGTTCCGCTCCCATCCGCATTTTCACTAATTTGATAATCTACTGGTAAAAATGTAGTTGGACGATGATGCTGCGGCCAGTTAAATTCAATCCCCCCGGAAATCCAAGGGCCAATCAATCCAACAAGCGCTGGCTTAATCACATGGTTGTAATACACAAAATCATACTGATTCGTCTTGTCATATGCACGATGAATACGCCCGCCAAGTTCTGGTAGAATCATGACTTTCAAATATTGATTTTCAAGATAAACTGCTTTGTACACTTTATCCTTTTTCTCTCTGCTAATTTTCTCTGTCGTTGGATACGGATATACCTTCCCCGTGCTCCCTTGGTATACTCTCTTCTCTAAAAACATAGGATTCTTGTCCGCTTCGCCAATTTCATACGTTGGAATTACTACGTTTTCTTCCCAAATTTTCACCATTTCCATCTTCGTCTCTCCTCATGTAAATATTGATATTTTGCTTTTTATATTTTCACTGTATCCAAATTATATCTCATGTTTCAGGGCAATTCATTATTCTAATTTGTTAATCAATATCGAGAAATTGCTCTCACTTCTATGTTGAATATGTTGTGTTAATCGAGTATAATGAATTTATCAATTATAGAAAGGACACTCCTTATGCGCTCTTATGAAAGATACGTAACATCCGATTCTGATTATTATACTTATACTCCCAGTGCGACTGCACAGAATATGTTTTTTTATCCACTACTTACTGGATACTTTTATTATCAAAAAAATTATCATTTAAAACGCTCTAATTATAATAACTTTCTTATTATGCTCATCACCAAAGGTTCTTGTATGGTCACATTAAACGGCGTAAATACCAACTTATCAAAAGGTCAACTCGCTTTCATTGATTGTGAATCACTCCATGAATACAGGGCTTTAGAAGATTACGAAGCTTTATGGTTACATTTTAACGGTCCTCTAGCTCGGGAATATTATAAACACATCTCTAGCAATTCTGGAAATATCTTGTTTCCACGAAACCTACAAGTATTTGAACACACACTTTCAAAAATTTACAACATCTATAAAAATAGCGAGCCTATCAAAGAAGCTTCCATGTCTAAATATATCACACAGATTTTAACCGAACTTCTACTATCAGAAAACCATATGAATGCATCTCACCCCTCACGAAGTTTAGAAGAATCGGTCACTTATATCAACGAACATTTTACCGAACCTATTTCTTTAAATTTCTTGGCTGAGAAAGTCGCTCTTAGTCCTTTTTATTTCTCTCGTATTTTCACAAAAGAAATTGGTATGCCTCCTCATCAATACATCATTGCAACACGCTTGAATTTTGCCAAGTTTTTACTCCAGACTACAGATAGTCCGATAAAGGAAATTGCTTTTAATTCTGGGTTTACTAGTGAAAGTAACTTTTGTTTTACATTTAAAAAATGGGAGAAAGTAACGCCTAGTCAGTATCGTTCTACGGATTCTATCGTATAAAGTATTCTTAGAGTAGGGTATCATTGCTTACCTAGAGCACAATAGAGTACTTTTCCATTACACAAAAAAAGATGTTCTCAAGGTCACAATGCGCCTTTTGAACATCTTTTTTAATATAGCTTCGTAAAATTATTCCGCAAAGCGCCCCATGATTTCTTTATAGTTCTCTGGTGTTACCATCTCTGCACTTACTGCTGTTTCTTGTGGCACATCTTTTCCTGCAATTAAATCAAGCAATACTTTAATAGAATCTCCACCTACTGACTCAGACGCAAAATATGTTGCTGCTTTCATCGCTGTTCCATCAGCACCTTTGTTATTCCACTCATCTTTTGCCATGTATGCTCCAATTCCCACTGCAACTGCATCTTTATCAAGTCCAGCACTTTCTAATGCTCTCACACCGCCGATTGTTCCCTCTTCATTACCACCTGTTACGAGCCATATCTTAATATCTGGATTCCCTGTAATAACTGCGGCTGCTGCTACATTCCCTTTGTCTGTCGTTCCATCATGATCTGCTCTAAAGATTCTTGCCTCATCAAAATCAGGGCAAAGTTCTGTAAATTTATCGTATTGTCCATTTACACGAGGTACACAGCTAGAAACCGTATCCATTGTTAGAAGTAAAAGTCCTACTTCTGGGTTATTTACAAGATCATTTTCTATTGCATAATTTGCAAGAAATTCTCCATTTTTCTCACCAATAACATATCCATCAATTCCAACCCACGGTGCAATTTTCTCACCTGCTTCATTTTGAAGTGCATCATCTGCTGCAACAATTGGAATCCCTGCCTCATTTACTTTATCAACAACTGCTTGTGACATCGTTTGATCTGGAATACATGTAACAATCCCGGATGCATTATTTGCGATTGCATTGTCGATTGCTTTTAGATATTCTTCTGGACTCATCTTAGCATCTACGTAGATAAACTCTCCACCAGCTGCTTCTACCGCTTCTCTTGCTGCCTCACCTTCATCAATGAACCAAGTCTGATCACCAGCTTTATAGATTCCATAAACTACCAGTTTCTCATCGCCATTTTCCTCTGTTTGCCCTTGCGTACTATTTCCGCTCGTAGTATCTTCTGTACTACACCCGGCTAACATTCCTGCCACCATAAACGCTGCCAATAAAATAGATATTACTTTCTTTTTCATCTTCTTTCCTCCTTTTATTATCAATGCACTTCTTTGTGCAAATGATTACATTTATAAATTCTTCATACTGTCTGCTAACATCGCCTTTTCGCGATTTTCTTTACGGATATAATCCGATGTAAGNGCAAATAGTAACAAGCCACCTCGCGCAACATATTGCCAAAATGATGGAATATTCACCATNGTCAATCCCATATTAAAAGATTGTATCANAATAATCCCAAGCACTGTACCCCCCATAGANCCNACGCCTCCACTAAAGGATACNCCACCCAAAATCACGGCAGTAATGGAATCAAATTCCAGATTCACACACGCTGACGGTTGACCTGAATTCATTCGACCTGCAAAGATAATCCCACCAATACTACAAAACACTCCCATCATAATATAACAAAGTGTCTTGATCTTCTGTGGGTTCAGTCCTGCCAAACGTGCAGCATCTTGATTACCTCCTATTGCATAAACACTTCGGCCAAACTTTGTTTTCTTAAGAATGAATCCAAAAACTACAATGATGATAATTGTAACCCACACAGAAAGCGGAATATTTGCAATACGAAGTTTTCCAAGCATTAAAAATGACGTATTATTAATAGCTACTGGCTTACCACCACATAAAATATATGCAAAACCACGAATAACAGATTGTGTTACCAATGTTGCAATAAATGCCTCTAATTTAATTTTATTTACCATCCATGCATTAAAGAATCCTACTGCGACCGAGACTGCAATGGTAATCACAACCACAATTCCAAAGGGAATGCCTCTGCTCACTAATATCGCCGCTACAACTCCTGCAAGTGCCGCTAATGAACCTGATGATAAATCATTTTGCCCCGCAATAATTAAATAGGTATGCCCAACTGCTACTAAACCAACTAAGGATGCTGCTACCATAATATTCGTAATACTAGTCATTGTAAAAAAGTTGGAATTCAAGGAGTTAAACAATATAAACACAAATGCAATTGCACCCATAAGGACTATTTTATCTCCACCTATCATTTGTATAATATTTCTCTTCTTACTTTGCATTATGCTTCCTCCCCAATCATTCCTAGACTTAACAGTTTATCTTCCGTAGCCTCTTCTCTTTGAACCTCACCGCTTATACGTAAACTTTTCATAACAATTGTACGGTCAGATAACCCTATCACTTCTGGTAATTCTGATGAAATTAAAATAATTCCTAGTCCTGCTTTTGCGAATTCACAAATCATATTGTAAAATTCTGATTTTGCACCAACATCAATCCCTTTCGTTGGCTCATCTAATATCAATACTTTCGGGTTTGTCGCCCACCAACGTGCTACAATACACTTTTGTTGGTTCCCTCCTGATAATTCAACAATTTTTTTATGTCTGGAAGGTGTTTTTATCTTAAATAGTTCAATACCTTTCCTAGCTTGCGCCTCTTCTTTCTTCGCATCCACAATGCCTAACCTGTTGGAGTTCTGGTCTAGTAACGAAATATTGATATTATCACTTACATCTAAATTCGCCAATATTCCCTGCATCTTACGATCTTCTGGAACAAGAACGATTCCATTTTTCATCGCCTCATAAGGGGATGCATTGGAAATTTTCTTACCTTCCAGATAAACTTCTCCACTTTTTAACTTATCTGCTCCGATAATTGCTCTCATAAGTTCCGTACGCCCAGCACCCACCAAGCCAGAGAATCCAAGAATCTCACCTTTTCGCAACTGAAATGAATTCTCAAACACATAATCTGATGAAACGCCCTTTACTTCCAGTAGCACCTCGCCAATTTCCTTATCTCGATCTAACTCATCAAATATATCTCCTAAATCACGTCCAACCATCAGTCGAATCATCTCTTTTTCTTCGGTTTCCTTGGTGATAACGGTATCTACATATTTTCCATCTTTGAAAATGCAAACCTTATCCGTCATCTCCTGTATCTCGTTCATTCTATGCGATACGTAGATAATAATTTTCCCCTCTTTTTTCAACTTTTCAATAATTTGAAAGAGACTCTCAATTTCAGCATCACTTAAACTAGCGGTTGGTTCATCAAAACAAATAACCTTCAGATTTTCTCTGCTATACGCTTTCATAATCTCTACCATTTGTTGATATGCGATGCTTAAATCTTTGACTTTTGTCGACGCTTGAATTGGCAAGCCAAAGTCTTCGATAATCGCCTGCGCCATTTTGTTCGCAGTCCCCGTATTGATGACACCCAATTTATTCGCGGGCATTCTGCCTAAATATATATTTTCTGCGACAGATAACTCCATTAATATTTGGCGTTCTTGATAAATAACACTCACACCTTCTGCAATCGCCTCGTGTGGTGATTTAAAATGTTTCTCCACACCATCCAAAAGGTAATCCCCCTTATTCGGTTGATAATCCCCATTTAACACCTTAAGTAACGTTGACTTTCCCGCACCATTCTCTCCAAGAAATGCCAATGTTTCTCCACCATAGGCCTTAAAACTAACATCATCTAATGCTTTCACACCCGGAAAATATTTCGATATTCCTCTGAATTCTAAGACACTTCTCATAGGATTCTCCTCCCAATATTTATAATATGCACTTAGTATAAATTGCTTTTTCTTCCTTTTCATTACTTGAAGTTGCTCTCTTTTTTATATAAATTGCTCTTTTTTCCATCTTTTCCTTCACGATGTTGTGCATTATATACAATGTTTTCGCTTTGTATCACGGAGTTTTCCTATTGTTTCTTCGTATTTTTCGGAAAGCAATTTGCGACATCTACATTTTTAGAAAAAAAAATACTCTCAAGGCATATTACCACCTTAAGAATATTTTTTATAGAATATTTCATCATTTCTTTATTATTTCCAAATACTACACAATCAACATTCTGCAATAACTAACTCCTCTATCGTCTCCATTTCTACTGTAATATCCGGATTGCATTCCTCCGACGCAAGGTATTGGTATATAGAAGATAACAACGCTCTCGCTTCTGGATAAGCTTGTAAATTTTGTAATTCCATAGAAGATAAAAGCAACGTTCCATTCCCACACCGGCACTCCATTAGTTTTGTCATCGGTCGTAAGTACGCATAACTATCTATTTCTGTAATAATCGTCTTCATATGTTTCGGTAAGATAATTGCTCGACTCGAAGCCATTGCCCACCACTGCCAGTTCGAGTGCATTTCTGTTGGAAAATTCCGAAAAATCGGATGGTCAACATCTATCAATTGTCCCATACCACCTGCCTGTGTGGAAAATGTTCCAACTGACCAAAAATCTGTTGTAAATTGAGTTTTAATAGAATGTGGAAGCTGCTCTTTTGTAGCCGCTGGTGATAAATAGACCTTTCCGCCTTGTTCCAATACTTCCTTCGCATGTGCATCCAGGCTTTTTGTTTCATATACGCCCTTTGGACACACTGGTGTTACAACCGGATACACCCAAATAGGATATGTATTGGAAGCTGTGTCTATTGTCACCTCCAAATTTAACTTTGTTGGTCTTGTGATTTTCTCTAAAGAGACCTCCAATGTACCAATAGAAGTAAGAGTTCCGCAGGGGCACACAACCTCCGAAAGGACACCACGAAGCAAAATATCTTCTCCCGTTAATGTAAATTTCGGAATTCCTTTTAATTTTGCTTTTCCATAATTCGCCACCTTTACTTCCGCCTTCAAAGTTTCCGAAGATTCATAGGTATATTTCTGTAAATGAACAAGCGGTAATTGCGCTCTAAAGAAAGCGCAAAAAGCTTCTGGTCTGGCAAAATCAAATGGCTTCGATTCGAAATGTGCATTTAACATCCCCACCAATGCAGTTCCTTGTCCTGGAAAATCTTGCAGTCCTAATAAAGAAATCCCTGACATTTCTTGTGTGCGCATGACTGCTTCCACTTCTTCTCTATAAGCAAGACGAGAAAGTTCACCAGTTGCCTCTACATATTGTTTCCAATCATCTTGTAAGGCAAGTTCTTGCACTTTTTCTCGAATCAATTGATAGTTCACCGGTTCTACAACACCTCGAAATTTTTCTAATTCATCAAAGTCTGGCAGAATCTCATACTGACCTACCTCAAAGCTAAATACCGCACCTGCATATGATTTTCTAATATATGCCATTTCTGTATCATAATTCGTCATAGCACTTGGATACTGCCCCCCCCCCCCCGCCATATGTTCCACGAATCTTATGATCAAATAACTTTTGGCTCGTGTAAAAATCGCTTTCTTGATGACACGCAATCTGTCCATAATGGACATTCGATCCTGTCGCATAAAGTCTTGTATTATCTAGTTCTTTTGCATATTTCACTAAGTAGTCTAGTCGTTTATGTCCCACTTCACTTGCTTGCAACTCATTTCCAAATGTCAGCATCACAAAGGAGGGATGATTCCCGTACACCTGCAATATCTGTTCTAATTCTTGTCGATAATATTGGTAACTTTCTTCTGACTCCAATGCATTTTTCGGATTCCAGTGCGATAATTCTGGTTGCATGAGTACGCCCATTTTATCTGCCGCTACAAATGCCGCCTCTGGTGGACACCATGAATGAAAACGCATACAATTTACGCCATAAGATTTATAAATGTTCAATATTGCTTCCCACGCTTCCACATCCATTGGCGGATGCCCTTCTTCTGGAAAAACCGCACAATTCGACTCACTTCTTAAAAAGATTGCCCGCTTATTTAACGAAAGTCGCCCTGCCACATCCACCTCAAAATCACGAATACCAAATGCAACCGTCTTCGTATCCATACCCTTCAATGTGGCTGTCAATTCGTACATGTTTCCTTCGTACTCTTCCCACACTTTGGCATCTTTGACGCACACTAAATCTTCTAACACAATCTTCGTTCTTCCTCTTTGCACCTTTACCATAACCGTCTCTGGTTTTTCAAGCACTCGAGATTTGATTTCTAGTACGCCTGTATAATCTGCCATTGCTGCTATTTCCGCCTGGATAGTAAGCTTTTTCTTTTTTGGATAAACGAGAACGGAGGAAAGAAAGGTGCTTTCCTCCGTTCTAATTCTGAAATATCCAAGAATTCCATTCCAATTTGTCTGTGTCTCATCCGTTGCTGCCGAAGAAAATAAAATAGCTTCACGAGGAAGGTTCGGATAGCTATTATCTATAATAATCGTTATTTCCGTTTCTTCATTTTCTTCATTTAATAGATTGGTAATCTCAAAAACATGAGGCGTGCTAAGTGATGCTGGTACAAAATGCGACACTTGCTTTCCATTGATAAACAACTGTACACATCTACCTCTCTCAATATCCAGAAAGGTTCGTTTCCCAAAGCAGCAAGGAACTTTGATTTTCTTAGTCAGCCTTACGGGACCTTCCTGCACATACTTTCTTGTAAACCTAGTTGCGATTGGTTTCTCTAATTCAAAAGTATGATTGGCATTCCCAAGCTCTGCATCAGGGTGCCATTGGTTTGCACCTGTATCTTTACCACCAATCTTATTTTCATCCAAAGTACCTGGCAATACTATCTCATGCTTCGTCCCATCACTAAGTTCTAGTTTCCATAGGCCATGCAACGTATAGTCCATTTGCACTTCCTCCTTTTAGACTTCAAATTGTTGTTGTCCGTAAGCATCTATTTTCGCATGGATGCTTTTTCCATTTGCTTCTACTGTACATTCTTGTTGTGAATCTGTATTATTGATAACTACAAGTTTGTTTGCTGCTGGATAATATGCGCATTCCACATTCGGATTATCCGGAAGGTATTGCGTCTTATCTTTCACATTNAGCAAGATAAGATTCAATANCATTCTTGCATTTACCGGCGTATATTCAAAGTGCGATAGATAAACACCGACCCCNTTGCCATATTCATTCACTGTCAATAATGGGGTTTCTTCGTGAGCCGCAAGTACCTTTGTCTTGCCCGTTGTCAAATACAAATTATCTTTGCCTTGAATCGTAAAACCAATTGGCAAAGTCTCTGGTGCATCCTCCACTTCAAATGCCCACTTTCCATGACAAACCTTTGCTCCTGTATCTTTATCAATTCCCAAAACATCTGCCATTCTAAAATAGTAATTGTATCCTTGTGTGGCAGATGGTTCGTCAATGCCGATCAAGGTACCGCCTTCATAAACCCATTGATTTAAAGTTTGAACAATCCCTTCTTCTTTCCATGCATCTCCGCCACTCCATGCACTTTCAGCTCTACCTGCATTAATCACAACATCATATTGTGACAACACGCCCGCTTTCACATCCTCAAAGCTAATAAAATCAACATCTAATGGCAAACCTGATAATGCTTCGTTCACATGAATCAAGTCATGCATATATGTTTCATGAAAATGTCCCGAAAGCGTCCATGAACGCAGTTTCCCCCAATAATGAAGAACTGCCACTTTTGCTGGAAATACATAAGGCTTTCCACTTGTATGATAGTCTTGAATTTGGCGAAATTCATTTGTGATTTCTTCAATATAGTCCTGAAATTCCGGAAAATCTTCTGTGAGATGAAGGTATCCACCAAGTCCGATCCGTTCTATCTTCGCACGCAACAGCGCACGACGTGCACTAATCCAATATTTCTTTGCATCTGTTGTTGGATCACCACCTTTTGCAAAGGTTGGCGCACCACCAAGCCCTACTGGGAACAGATACGGGTGTAAACGCAATTCATGTGTTGCAATCGGCACTCCTGCACACATTCTGACCTCATATCCTGAGAAAACACACTTAATCAATCCGTCAAAATGAAACTTTTCAAATTGCTTGCCATAAGGTTCCATTCCTACCCAACTATCATCATAGAATACATAAGCTTTCTTATCATATTTATGTGTAATATCAATCAACTTTCTTGAGAAATCCACCACAAAACTTCCTACAAATTCCATCCAGTCTCGCTTTCGCTTTGTTGCTGGCATGTGTGTAACTTGATATTTCCCTTGGTTGACAAAATCTTCTGCAGCAAGAGTATATCCATATTTTTGTGCAAAGCTATCCAACGCCTTTGGACTTACCGTGAAATCATAAGAACCCCAATCGGTAAACAAATGTCGATTACGCGCATCATTTCCCCATATCCACACAAAATTATAAAACAAAGATGTAAAACGCACTACTGTTGTATGTGGATGTTCTTTGCACCAACACTCTAGCCATTCCAGCATATACTCTTGTGTTTCCTCATATATCGGGTCTATCTGCAACAAATGTTCCTTATCCCAATGATTGGTCGTATGATTATACATGGATATTTCTTCCCAGATACGATATGCCAGAAAACTAACCGTATAAGAATGATATCGTGTGCAATCTTCGATGACCACCATTTCTTCCTCTGGAACATAGTGCCATAATGCATTGTTTATTCGCGTATCTGTTGTTCTATCATACACTTCCCAATACTTCTTGCTCTCTTCACTGCTATTTATTTGAAATTGTTCTGTAAAGAATCCTTTCATAAGTGGAATCTTTAACTGTTCTTCTGTCGCTATGCTCGGCTCTGTCATTAAAAAAGTTTGCTGCAATTTATCCGTATGTTTCTTCGCCCACTCATTGTGATCTCGAATAATACATATCGTAGAATATATGCCATATCCTGCTTCTAAAATCTCTGGTGACAATTCCGTACCGTCACTGTCACGAATAACATCCGCCCCCCATTTCTCCGCCATACGAATCGTTAGTTCTTCATATCCCGATTCACCCGGCAGTGT
>JGI994J12354_10001065_pt1 | contig 27872 bp, 17 predicted proteins | sample IntmicLarv3ML3BL_FD_12354 | JGI IMG/M metagenome (IMG submission 12354) | reverse complement strand
CAATAAATCAAGTAAAAGCACACACGATCATCATTTCGTGTGTGCTTTTACTCGATTTTATGTCATTGCAAATAAAATACAAACCACCCGCAACTACTCAAACTCCACCGTCCCAGGCGGCTTACTAGTCAAATCATACAACACTCGATTAACTCCATCGACCTCATTAATAATTCTCGTCATACTCCGCTGCAACACACCCCAAGGAATTTCAGCCGCTTCAGCGGTCATAAAGTCACTCGTCATCACTGCTCTAAGTGCCACAGCATAATCATAAGTTCTAAAATCCCCCATAACCCCCACCGAACGCATATTAGTAAGTGCCGCAAAATATTGACCGATATCTCCATCCATACCCGCATTAGCAATTTCTTCACGATAAATCGCATCCGCGTCTTGCACTATCTTAACTTTTTCTGGCGTTATATCACCGATAATTCGCACAGCTAACCCTGGCCCTGGGAATGGTTGTCTGAACACCAAATAGTCAGGTATACCCAGTTCTAATCCTGCCTGTCTAACTTCATCTTTAAACAAATCTCTTAATGGCTCAATAATCTCTTTAAAATCCACATAGTCGGGCAAACCACCAACATTATGGTGACTTTTAATCACTGCCGACTCGCCAAGTCCACTTTCAATAACATCGGGATAGATAGTTCCCTGCACTAAAAAATCCACTGTTCCAATTTTCTTTGCCTCTTCTTCAAATACTCTAATAAATTCTTCGCCAATAATTTTTCTTTTTTCTTCTGGCTCTTCTTTGCCCGCGAGTTCCTTATAGAAACGCTCCTGTGCATTAACGCGTATAAAGTTTAAATCGTAATCGCCATTTGGTCCAAATATTTCTTCGACTTCATCACCCTCATTTTTCCGTAATAATCCATGGTCTACAAAAACACAAGTCAGTTGCTTGCCGACCGCTTTTGATAGCATAACCGCTACAACCGAAGAGTCTACTCCCCCAGAAAGTGCAAGAAGAACTTTTCCCTTACCAATTTTTTTACGAATATCGTTAATGTTATTTTCAACGAACGAATCCATTCGCCAATCACCCAAACAGCCACATACCTTATAGATGAAGTTACGTAATATCAATATTCCATTATGCGTGTGCATAACTTCTGGGTGGAATTGAACTGCAAACAATTTACTGTTTGTATCTTCCATCGCTGCAACTGGGCATACTGGCGTTGTACCAGTTATTTTAAATCCGACCGGAACACTCTTGATATAATCCGTATGACTCATCCAGCAAATCGTCCTTTCATCAAGCCCCTCAAACAAAACTGAATTGGTATCTAAACTAACTTCGGTTTTCCCATACTCGCTAGTAGGTGCTGTCTCAACAACTCCCCCTAGCAAATGCGCTATCAATTGTGAACCATAGCAAATACCTAAAATGGGAATTCCTAAGTTTAATATTTCCTTATCATATTGCAATGCTTCTGAGCCATACACACTATTCGGACCACCAGTAAAAATAATTCCTCGTGGTTTCATTCTTTTGATTTCATCTAAACTCAATGTATACGGGTGAACTTCGCAATATACATTGTCTTCTCTTACTCTTCGTGCAATTAATTGATTGTATTGCCCGCCAAAATCGAGCACAATAATCAGTTCATTTTTCATCTTGTCCCTCCCATGAGTGTGTCGCTGTTTGCGCCAATAAACTCTACATCGTCTCTAGCTTATTTGTACTTAAATAATACCATGATAACTATCAAAAAACCACCCTCCCGAATGGTTTCAAACACAATTATTTGCCATCTATCAATAAGCCTACCCACTCTTTCTCTTAACCACATAACTGAAAACAACCTGCCCTTAACTCCCAAAATGTGTTATGATACCCATAGCACCATAAGGTGTATATTATTTTACACCAATACAACAAAAAGGGGGCTTCATTTTGCGAGAATTTAATGTAAACAGTTCATTTCTTTACACCTTGACGATAATTGTTATCATCTTTGTGCTTGCTCAATCCACATTTTTCCTAATTAAAGCGTGGCGACAGGCCAAAAAGATTGGCATGGATTTATCTGTTTTAAAGGGCACCATTACTTCAAGTGCCATATTTAGTATCGCACCGTCTGTTTCAATATTATTAGGGGTTATCACTTTAAGTAAGTTTATCGGCTTACCGCTTCCATGGCTTCGCCTAAGTGTTATTGGTGCCTTAACTTATGAATTGCCAGCAGCAAGTGCGGCAGCGGCGGCAGCCCACACCAGCATTGCTACAACAGTAACTAACCCTATCGTTTTCTCAACCATCGCATGGGTTATGACTTTGGGAATTATCCCTGGACTAATCCTTATACCAATAGCCTTAAAGAAAATCCAAAGTGGGGTCTTAAACATCGGCTCTAAAGATAAAAAATGGGGTGAAGTTTTTATGTCCGCATTATTTCTGGGCATGATATCAGCATTTCTTGGATTGGTCTTTAAAGATGTTAGCATTGGCATTGTGGGATGGATTCCAATTTTTGTTTTAATTTGTTCTGCGTTACTAATGGCTGTATTTGGAACATTGGTTAAAAAATATAAAGTCCAATGGTTAGAAAACTATGCGCTACCATTTAGCATGCTTGGCGCCATGGCACTTTCTATCCCTATTACTAACTGGATTGTGGGGTGATGATAATGAAAAAAGAACGTAATTATATAGACTCTGTACATTTTTCTGGACGTATTTGGATGCTCGTGGCTCTAGCACTACTAATTTCGGTGCCCGTGGCAATTTGCGTCTACTACAATTCTTGGCCTAAGGGAAACGAGTTGCTACAAGGCCTACTTGGCGTTGCTCCTATCTTTTGGACAGTGGGTATAATCGAGGTGTTTACCTTTGGTCCAATGCTTGGTGCGGCTGGCTCTTATTTGGGTTTTGTAACGGGAAACTTAACGAATTTGAAAGTTCCCTGTGCTTTAAATGCGATGCGTATTGCCAAAGTAAAACCCGGCACTGATGAGGGCGAAATCATTTCAACAATTGCCATTGCCTCTAGTTCTATCGTAACGACATTAGTAATTGCTACTGGAGTTCTTTTGCTTGCGCAATTGCGGCCAATCCTTGAGGCACCACTTCTAGCCCCAGCCTTTAACAACATTCTCCCAGCACTATTTGGAGCATTGGGCGTAGTATTGATTGCCAAAGACTGGAAAGTAGCCGTTGCGCCAGTGGTTTGTATGTCGTTGTTATTTATACTTGTTCCTACGCTATCGTCAGCCGTCGGAGTACTTGTCCCCGTCAGCGCTTTAATCGCTATCGGCGTAGCACGCATTTTATACAAGAAAAATTTACTGTAACTGTAATGAACTTATCTCATCGACCAGAAAGGATGTTTTTATATGTTGTGGCTTACTCCAATCATTATTATTTTAGGACTTATCGTACTACTTTGTACTCGTGCCATACTGTTCAAGCCCAAAAACTTCACTCGCCCAGAATCAACTCGCGTAAATTTTGATGGCGAGGCTGCAATAAATGCCCTACAACGCATGGTGGCATGCAAAACTATCTCTGACCGCGACGAAACGCTTGTTGATGATGCTCAATTTGATAAATTTCAAGCTCTGCTACCAACACTTTTTCCACTATTGCATAAAGCATGTACGCTTGAACACATCGGCAAACGTGGTTTACTTTACCATTTGAAAGGCCAATCCGCTGAAAATCCAACTGTTTACATGGCTCACTATGATGTTGTGCCTGCCGATGACTTGGCATGGCAACATCCGCCATTTGAAACTTTACGCGTTGATGGTGAGATTTGGGGACGTGGCACTTTAGATACTAAGGGCACACTTTGCGCTGCTTTAACAGCTACTGAAACCCTTTTAAAAGATGACTTCGTGCCAGCAAATGACATTTATTTTGCCTTTGGCGGTGATGAAGAAATCGCTGGATTAGACGCACCAGCGATTGTCGATGCCTTATATGAACGAAATATTCGCCCAGCCCTTGTCTTAGATGAGGGCGGTGCGGTTGTCGAAAATGTCTTTCCTGGCGTATCTGTGCCTTGTGCTCTTATTGGTACTGGCGAAAAGGGCATGTTGAATTTGGAATTTTCAGCAAAAAGTTTGGGCGGTCATGCTTCAGCTCCACCTCCACACACAGTTGTCGGATTACTAGCAAGTGCCGTTTCACGCATGGAAAACACCCCATTTCCACCCCATCTTTCACAACCTGCTGCCGAAATGTTTGATACACTTGGTCGTCACTCTTCATTTGTATACCGCTTGATTTTTGCCAATCTATGGTGTTTTAAACCACTCTTAAATGCCCTATGCAAAAAGACTGGTGGCGAAATGAACGCTCTTTTGCGTACCACTTGTGCCTTTACTAAAATGCAAGGTGGTACTGCTCTTAACGTGCTACCATCTAGTGCCACCGTAAATGCCAATCTAAGACTGATGAACCCCGACACCACAAACTCTGCCAAGCAGTACCTAGAAAAAATTATAAACGATAAAAATATCAAAGTTGAAATTATCAATGGCAACGACCCTTCGCCGTATTCGCCAAGTGATAGTGATGGGTACGCTCGTGTCCGCTCAGCAATTGAGCAAACGTGGACGGATGCCATTGTTTCGCCATATTTAATGGTGGCGTGTAGCGACTCCCGCCATTTTTCCAAAATAAGTGACAATGTTTTACGCTTTTCGGCAATGAAATTATCAAGTGATGACCGTAAACGTATTCATGGACATGACGAACGCATCAAGGAAACAACATTTTTTGAGGCTATTCAATTTTATCTACGGATGATACAAAATAGTTAAGCTTCATATATTTATTCTGATAAGGCTGGTACATTGACCTAACCGAAACCTCCATTGTTAAACTGGCTTGGGGTAAGGGATTGACTCAACAAGCGAGCTCGCATACAACGGAGTATTTTTATGATGCTCAACTTCTACACCACTTCGCTGGCAATATCAACCAAACTCAATTTTTTCATATTAGTATTCTCTAGACTGGTAACTAATGCCTCGGCTGTATCCAAAGAGGTTAACACACTCACCCCTGTCTCAATGGCATTTCGCCTAATCAAAAATCCATCTTTAGCCTTTTTGCTGCCTGGCTCCAAGGTATTAATAACCAAATCTATTTTATGCCCTAATATCAGGTCTAATAAGTTCGGACTTCCAGCTTCTATTTTATTAACCTGTATCGCTTCTATTCCTACTTTTGCTAATGCTTCTTGCGTTCCTGCGGTTGCATATATCTGATATCCTAAGGCGCTAAAACGTTTTGCCAATTTGACCGCCTCTGCCTTATCGTCGTTTTTAACTGTCATAATCATGTTTTTATACCTTGGCAAATTAATCCCCGCTCCCAGAAATGCTTTATACAATGCTTCATTGAAACTCTTGGAAATACCTAGACATTCACCCGTCGATTTCATTTCCGGTCCTAAATCAACATCAGCACCCCTAATTTTCTCGAAGGAGAACACTGGCATTTTAATAGCAAAGTGCTCAAATTCTGGCTGTAACCCCGGCCTATAACCCATGTCTTCTATCTTATGCCCCATAATCGCCTTGGTCGCCAACGAAACAATTGGTATTCCCGTAACTTTGCTAATATATGGCACCGTTCTACTAGAACGTGGGTTGACCTCGATAACATAGACTTGGTTGTCACAAACGATAAATTGGATATTAATCATACCGACAACATGAAGCGCCTTTGCCAATCTTTTGGTATACTCTTCAATCGTTGCCTTTACTTCCTGATTTATCGTCCGCGTTGGATATATGGAAATACTATCCCCTGAATGAATTCCCGCTCTTTCAATATGTTCCATAATTCCTGGGATAATAATATTTTCCCCATCGCATATTGCATCAACTTCTATTTCTTTTCCCACTAAATATTTATCGACAAGAATAGGATGTTCTTGGGTGATTTGGTTGATAATTTCCATATATTGTCTAACATCTTCATCATTGATGGCAATTTGCATTCCTTGTCCGCCCAAGACATACGATGGGCGCACTAAAACTGGATAGTCTAACTTATTGGCCGCCTTGATTGCCTCATCGACCGTATATACTGTATCCCCTTGTGGTCTAGGAATTTGGCATTGTTCTAAAATCCTGTCAAATAATTCTCGGTCTTCTGCCGCATCAACATCCTTGGCCGAAGTCCCCCAAATTGCCACGCCCATATCCATCAAGGCCTTTGTTAGTTTAATTGCTGTTTGTCCACCAAATTGCACTACTGCTCCATCTGGCTTCTCCACGTTGACAATATTTTCAACATCTTCTGGGGTAAGTGGTTCAAAATATAATTTGTCAGCAATATCAAAATCGGTGCTGACGGTTTCGGGGTTATTGTTAACAATAATCGTCTCAAAGCCTTCTTTGGCAAAGGCCTGCGTGCAATGAACTGAACAGTAATCAAATTCAATTCCTTGTCCAATCCTAATTGGTCCTGCGCCAAGAATTAAGACTTTTTTCTTATCTTTACTACTATTCGCTTCATTTTCCCCTCCATATACCGAATAATAATATGGTGTTGACGCCGCAAACTCGGCCGCACATGTATCCACCATTTTATAAACGGCCTTAATATCATATTGCTTTCTTAAGCTCTTTATCTCATCTACAGTTTTATTATTCAATCTAGCAATAACTTTATCAGGAAATTCCAAACGCTTAGCTTCTTTAAGCAATTCTTCGCCTAACTCATTTTTCTTAAGCGCAAATTCCATTTCTGTCAAAATCGCAATTTTATCAATAAACCATCTGTCTACTTTCGTAATTTCATGAATTTCTTCTTGTGTAATTCCCATTCTAAATGCTTGCGCAATCCGCCATATTCGCATATCATCGACAATTTTTAGGGCACTTAACATGTCTTCTCGTGAACAATCAGAAAAATCATATGACATCAAGCTATCAACATGTTGCTCAAGTGAGCGAATTGCTTTCATTAACGCTCCTTCGAAGCTATGGCAAATACTCATTACTTCGCCAGTCGCTTTCATTTGCGTTGTCAAAGTCCTTTTCGCACTGATAAATTTGTCAAATGGTAGTCTTGGTATTTTCACAACACAATAGTCAAGGGTTGGTTCAAAACTAGCAAATGTTTGCCCTGTTATTGCATTGGGTATTTCATCTAAGGTATAACCTAGGGCGATTTTAGCTGCCACTTTGGCAATTGGATACCCTGTCGCCTTACTAGCTAGGGCCGAAGAGCGTGACACCCGTGGATTTACCTCAATTACACAGTATTCAAAACTGTGTGGGTTCAATGCGTACTGAACATTACATCCGCCCGTAATAGCCAACTCCGAGATGATGTTCAAAGCTGATGAACGAAGCATCTGGTATTCTTTATCAGCTAGTGTCTGTGATGGCGCTACTACGATACTATCGCCAGTATGCACGCCCACTGGGTCAATATTTTCCATATTACAAACAGTGATGCAGTTGCCCGCACCATCCCGCATCACTTCATATTCTATTTCTTTCCAACCAGCGATGCAACGCTCAACTAAAACTTCGCCAACTCGTGACAAACGCAAACCATTTTCTAGTATTCCCATTAATTGTGCTTCATTTTCGGCAATTCCACCACCACTGCCACCTAATGTGTAAGCTGGTCTTAATACTACTGGATAGCCAATGATATTAGCGAAGTCAATCCCTGCTGCCACCGTTTTTACTACCATAGATGACGCAATCGGTTCGCCAATTTTTTCCATTGTATCTTTGAATTCTTGCCTATCTTCTGCCTTTTTGATAGTCTCGGTCGTCGTCCCAATCAATCTTACTTGGTGCCTTTTTAAAAATCCTCGTTCCTCTAATTCCATCGCCAAATTAAGCCCAGCTTGTCCACCAAGTGTTGACAAAACACTATCTGGCTGTTCTTTTAAAATTAATTGCTCTAACACCTCTACTGTCAGGGGCTCAATATACACCTTATCAGCAACATCCTTATCCGTCATAATAGTTGCAGGATTAGAATTTAACAAAACAACTTCTATTCCCTCTTCACGCAAGGCACGACATGCTTGTGTACCTGCGTAGTCGAATTCAGCTGCTTGTCCAATGACAATCGGACCCGAACCAATCATTAAAACCTTTTTAATGCTTAAGTCTTTTGGCATTATTTTTCTCCTCTCATCATCGCAATAAATTTATCAAACAAAACTTCCGAGTCTTGCGGACCAGGACATGCTTCTGGGTGAAATTGAACAGTGAAAATGTTCTTTTTCGTATACCTTAATCCCTCGTTAGTACCGTCATTAACATTGACAAACGAAGCAACCGCAACTTCTTCACTAAGATTTTCCGTATCGACGACAAACCCATGATTTTGTGAGGAGATGTAAACCCTATTTGTGCTCAAATCTTTAACCGGATGATTGGCTCCGCGATGTCCATACTTCATTTTGTAAGTGTCCATTCCATTAGCTAACGCCATCAATTGATGTCCTAAGCAAATCGCAAAAATAGGAATGTCCGCATCATATAGCTTACGGATTTCAGCAATTATTTCCGCACACTCTTTGGGGTCGCCAGGTCCATTTGATAACATAATGCCATCGGGCTTGCCTGCCAAAATTTCTGACGCTTTCGTATATGCGGGATAAGTAGTTACTTGGCACCCACGCTTATTTAGCGATTTGGCAATATTATCTTTCGCCCCCAAATCTAATAAGGCCACCTTTTCCCTATCGCCTGATAACACGCTTTTTTGTGTACTGGTTACTGCTTGTACTACTTTTGCTGGCTGATATTCCTTTAATTTTTCAATGACCGCTTTCATATCATAGTTTTCATCGACCGTAATCACGCCGTTCATTGTTCCATTTTCTCGCAAAAGTTTTGTAAGCGCCCTCGTATCAATTCTGGCAATGCCCGTAATGTCAAATCGCTTCAAAACATCTTCAATCGTTTCTCTACTGCGAAAATTACTAGCCAATCTGGATACTTCTCGAACGATGTAGCCATCTACCCACGGTCTTATTGACTCCGCATCTTCACCGCAAATCCCATAATTGCCAATCAAAGGATAGGTCATACAAACTGTCTGCCCTGCATAAGACGGGTCTGTCATCACTTCTAAATATCCCGTCATTGATGTGTTGAAAACAATCTCACTAATAATTTCTTTCGTTGAACCAATACTCACTCCTTGAAATACATGTCCATCTTCGAGAATTAAAAAAGCTTTTTTCATATAACACCTTCCCTCTCTAATTAAATTCTTCGCTTCGCTCAGAATGACAGTGTTTTCATAACTCATTTGACACTACCATTTAATAAGATTTATATTTGGTTACACAGTATATCCCATCAAAGATTTATCCACTGCTTTTGCCACCTTGCGTCCCTCTGCAATAGCCCAAACTACCAGCGATTGCCCACGGTGCATGTCGCCCGCCACAAAAATATTTGATACACTAGTTTCATATGCATCTGGCTTAGTTTTAACATTGCTACGCTCATCTTGTTTTACCTTGAAGTCTTTGGTGATATAATCTTCACTGCCTAAAAATCCTGCCGCAATCAACACTAAGTCCACTTTAATGAACTTTTCCGAATTTGGCACAGGAACCATTTTGATTTGCCCCGTGTCACTATCTTTTTCTACTGTTAAATTAATTATCTTCGCACCCTTAACACTCCCCTTTTCATCCTTAACAAACTCCTTAACGGTCGTCTGGTAAACTCTTGGGTCATGCCCGAACACTGCTATTGCTTCTTCTTGTCCATAGTCAGTCTTGGCAACCTTTGCCCATTCCGGCCATGGATTACTCTCTTCCCTGCTCGCTGGTGGTTTCGCCATCATCTCTAATTGAATTACCGATTTAGCTCCTAGCCGTATTGCCGTTCCTACACAATCATTTCCTGTATCACCGCCGCCAATAACTAAAACATGTTTATTCTTAGCATCTATGAACTTCTTATCCCTTAAATCGGACTCCACCAAGCTCTTGGTTACTGATTTTAGAAAATCCACTGCAAAATAAATATTTTTAGCTTCACGCCCAGCTACCTTAATGTCTCGCGGATTAGATGCCCCACAAGCCAAAACGATGCGGTCAAATTCTTTGAGCAATTGACTAGCTTTAACGTCCTTACCAATATCGGTATTAGTTTTAAAAATGATGCCTTCTGCCTCCAATATTTGCACGCGCCTGTCAATGACGGCTTTATCAAGTTTCATATTAGGAATTCCATATCGTAAAAGTCCGCCAACTCGGTCCTCTCTTTCAAAAACTGTCACTTGATGCCCCTTTTGATTTAAAAGCTGCGCTACTGCTAAGCCCGCTGGTCCACTACCCACCACCGCTACCGTTTTACCTGTTCGTACCTGCACTTTCACTGGCAATACCCAACCGTTTTTGAATGCTGTTTCAATAATTGCCTTTTCATTTTCCTTGGTTGCTACTGGCTCGTCATTAAGATTACAAGTGCAAGCTTCCTCGCAAAGCGCTGGACAGACACGACAGGTAAACTCTGGAAAGCTATGACTCTTTACCAACCGTTCATATGCCTGCTCCCACTTGCCGCGATATACCAAATCGTTAGTTTCTGGCACTAGATTATGCAACGGACAGCCCGATGTCATCCCCTCAATCATCTCTCCTGTTTGGCAAAAAGGAACGCCACATTCCATACAACGAGCACCTTGTTTTTGCTGTTCTTCAAGCAATAGCGATGTTTTAAATTCTTGGAAATCCTTAATTCGCTCAAGTGGTGCTCTGCTTAAGGAATTCTTTCTTTGATATTCTAAAAAACCTGTTGGTTTTCCCATCTCTTACCTCCGATTACTTTTGAAATGCTTTCGTTGATTACTTTTTAAACACTTCCGTAAATGCTTCCATCTGTGCTTGTTGTGTCGTCATCCCTGCTTCTTCTAGTTTTCTACTTAATGTTGTCATTATCTTATAATCGTTGGGAATGATTTTTTTGAACTTAGGCAGATATCCTTTAAAGTCCGCAAGAACCTCTGTCGCCTTTTTTGACTCCGTTAATGCCGCGTGTTCCTTTAGCAATCCTTTAAGCTCACTTATATCGATTTTATTTTCGACCTTTTCAATAGAAATCATTTCCTTATTCAAATTTTTATATAGTGAATTTTTCTCATCTAACACATAGACAACGCCACCACTCATACCAGCGGCAAAGTTCTTGCCCGTTGCACCTAAGATTACCACGCATCCACCAGTCATGTATTCACAACCGTGTTCACCTACTCCCTCCACTACCGCACTAGCGCCTGAATTACGAACAGCAAAACGCTCACCCGCAATTCCATCCATGAAAGCTTTTCCACTCGTAGCACCATAAAGGGCAACGTTACCAACAATCATATTTTCGCCAGCACAATATTTCCTATCCTTTGGCGGATAAACAATTAGCTTTCCGCCAGAGAGACCTTTGCCATAATAGTCATTGGTATCGCCTTCTAATTCAATCGTTAATCCTGACGGAATAAATGCACCAAAGCTTTGTCCTCCCGCTCCTTTAGCCTTAACTGTTAAAGTATCATTTGGCAAACCCATACTATGTTGTCTGGTTAATTCCGCACCCAAAAGCGTACCCAATGCTCTGTCGGTATTTTTCACCGTTATTGCTATCGAAGCTTTTTCGCCTTTGCTTAAGGATTTCCCTAACTTCTTTAACAATACTTTTTCATCTAGTGTTTCTTCTAAATTGAAATCGTATGCCTTATCTGGGTTGAAAATCACTTGCTCCTTATCGCCAACATAGGGATTTTCAATAATGGCGCTCAAATCAATTTTGTTTGCCATTGAATTACTCGCATCATGATGAGGTTTTAATAAGTCACTCTTACCAACCATCTCATCCACCGTCTTGACCCCTAGCTTAGCCATATATTCTCGTAGCTCTTCGGCTACAAAGCGCATAAAGTTTACTACGTACTCTGGCTTGCCCGCAAATCTTTTTCGTAGCTTCGGATTTTGTGTGGCAATGCCAACTGGACAGCTATCTAAGTCACACACTCGCATCATCACGCAACCCATCGTTACTAAGGGGGCGGTGGCAAATCCAAATTCTTCAGCACCCAACAAAGCGGCAATAGCTACATCACGACCACTCATTAGCTTGCCATCTACTTCTACTTTAACGCGATTGCGAAGTCCGTTCATCTGTAATGTTTGATGCGTTTCCGCCAATCCAAGCTCCCATGGCAAGCCCGCATTATGAATGGAACTTTCTGGGGCGGCTCCAGTTCCGCCATCATATCCTGAGATTAGGATAACTCCCGCACCCGCTTTTGCTACTCCTGCAGCAACTGTACCAACCCCAGCCTCGGACACTAATTTAACCGAAATCCCCGCATACTTATTAGCACTTTTTAAATCGTAAATTAATTGTGCTAAATCCTCAATCGAATAAATATCATGGTGTGGTGGTGGCGATATCAAGCTAACACCTGGGGTTGAGTGCCTTGTTTTAGCAACCCAAGGGTACACCTTTCTGGCTGGTAAATGTCCACCCTCACCGGGCTTTGCCCCTTGCGCCATCTTGATTTGGATTTCCTTGGCACTTACCAAATATCTGCTAGTAACACCAAAGCGCCCACTTGCAACCTGCTTGATAGCTGAACAACAATCTCTTTTCGTACCTGCTGAGTCTAAGCGCTCATCACTTTCACCGCCTTCGCCAGAGTTCGACTTGCCTTTAATCATATTCATGGCAATTGCCAAGGTCTCGTGCGCCTCTTGTGAAATCGAGCCATATGACATCGCCCCCGTTTTAAAACGTTTGACTATTGTTTCAACACTTTCCACTTCTTCTAGTGGTAAAGGCTTAGCTGCAAATTTAAAATCCATCAAAGTTCGCAGGCTACCAGTTCGCTCTTCGTCAACCATTCGCGTATACTTTTTAAACATCTCATAATCGCCCGTTTTGGTTGCCTTTTGCAACATATGGATGCTTTGGGGATTATAGCGATGTTCCTCTTTGCCACTTCGCATTTTATGCTTGCCAATGCTATCTAATGTCAAATCAACGGCCCGTCCTAATGGGTCAAATGCTTGTGCATGTGCCAACTCTACCCCGGCGGCAATATCTGCAAGAGTAATCCCGCCAATACGACTGACCGTCGAAGCAAAATATTCATCAATAACATCTTTAGAAATTCCCATTGCCTCAAAAATTTTGGCACCTTGATAAGACTGGATTGTTGAAATTCCCATTTTTGAAGCAATTTTAACAATCCCGTGAATAATCGCATTATTGTAATCATCAACGGCGGCATAATAATCTTTATTTAAAAGCTTTTCATCAATCAATTGCTGAATAGTCTCTAAGGCTAAATATGGATTAACCGCACATGCACCATAACCCAACAGCGTTGCAAAATGATGCACCTCACGAGGCTCGCCCGATTCTAAAATTAATGATAATGATGTCTGTTTCTTAGTATTGACTAGATGTTGGTGGACCGCTGATACTGCCAATAATGATGGGATTGCGATATGGTTTTCGTCTACCTCTCTATCTGAGAGAATGACGATGTTTGCCCCATCTTTATAAGCTTTATCTACTTCGACAAAAAGTCTATCAATAGCACGCTTTAGCTTTGTACTCTTATAATAGGTAATCGGAACTACCGCTACCTTGAAACCTTCTATCTTCATTTTTCTAATCTTAAGCAAGTCTGTATTCGTCAAAATAGGATTGTTAATCTTTAGGACCTGACAATTTTCTGGCGTTTCTTCAAGCAGGTTGCCACCTTTACCTAGATAAATTGTCGTGCTGGTTACTATCTCTTCACGAATAGCATCAATTGGCGGGTTAGTAACCTGCGCAAAAAGCTGTTTGAAATAGTCAAATAACGGACGATTCATCTTAGAAAACACCGCCAGAGGAATATCTGCTCCCATCGCTGCAATTGATTCCGAACCATTTAACGCCATCCCACAAATAGAATTGCGATATTCTTCATAAGTATAGCCAAAGGCTTTTTGTAATCTTGTTAGCTCCTCATGGGTATATTGCTTAACTCTAAGATTGGGAATTTTCAAACCCTTAAGCTCTACTAAATTATGGTCTATCCATTCGCCATATGGTTGTGCTTTGGCATATAATTCTTTGATTTTATTATCATCTAGGATTTCACCTTTGATTGTATCAACTAGCAGCATCTTGCCCGGATGAAGCCTTTCTTTTAGAACGATTTCCGCTTCGGGAATGTCTAACACGCCAACTTCTGAAGATAAAATCACATCGCCATTTTCCATGACATAATAACGTGACGGACGCAAACCGTTACGGTCTAGCACCGCCCCCATAACGTCACCATCGGAAAATACAATTGATGCCGGACCATCCCATGGCTCCATCATCGTTGCATAATATTGGTAAAAATCTCTCTTTTCTTGAGACAAAGTTTTGTTATTAGCCCACGGTTCGGGAATTGTAATCATTACCGCAAGTGGCAATTCCATACCGCTCATAACCAAGAACTCTAAAGTATTATCAAACATCGCCGAGTCAGAACCACGCTGGTCTACCACTGGTAAGACCTTGTGAAGTTGTCCTTTCAAATGCTCCGCTGCCATATTCTCCTCACGCGCTTGCATCTTATCAGCATTTCCTCTAATGGTATTGATTTCACCATTGTGGACAATGAAGCGATTTGGATGTGCTCGTTCCCAGCTGGGATTAGTATTCGTACTAAATCTTGAGTGAACTGTTGCAATTGCCGAAGTGTAATCTTCACTTTGCAAATCCGCAAAAAATGTTCGTAGTTGGTTTACTAAGAACATTCCCTTATATACTATGGTTCTACTCGACATCGAGACAACATAAGTATTATCGTTACTTTGCTCAAACACTCGTCTGGCAATATATAACTTCTTATCGAATTCCAAACCTTTTTTTACTAGCTCAGGCTTTCGTATAAATGCCTGCACAATATGGGGCATACAATCTCTTGCTTTTTGTCCAAGAACTTCTGGGCATACCTCTACTTCACGATATCCTAATAATTCCAAGCCCTCTTTTTCCACAATAATTTCAAACATTTTCTTTGCCTGATTGCGTTCAAGCTCATTTGCCGGGAAAAATATCTGAGCAATGCCATATTCTCTTTCTGCCCCAATATCTAATCCTATTTTCTGACATGCTTTAGCAAAAAATTCATGCGATATCTGGAGCATAATTCCCACTCCGTCACCAGTTTCACCTTCTGCATCTTTTCCTGCTCTGTGCTCTAAATTTTCTACAATTTTAAGAGCATTTTCAACAGTCTTATGGCTTTTTATTCCCTTGCTATTAACTACTGCGGCAATTCCGCAATTTTCATGCTCAAATTGCTGTCGGTACAGTCCCTTATTTTTCATCATTTGCTCCCCTCCTAAAATTCTTCGCTTTGTTCAGAATGACAGTGCTTTCATAAATCATTTGACACTATCATATGTAATCGCCGCCGCAACTAATCCTTTAAATAATGGATGAGCGCGGTTTGGTCTGGATTTTAATTCTGGATGCCCTTGTGTCCCAATAAAATATGGGTGTGTCGGGATTTCTATCATCTCGACAATTTTTCCGTCTGGGGATAATCCCGATAATGACATTCCGCCCTTTTCTAGTTCTTCGCGGTACTGGTTATTGACCTCATAACGATGGCGATGGCGTTCGCTAATTTCCTGACTATTATACAGCTTTGCCGCTTTACTGCCATCTTCTAGCACACAAGGATAAGCTCCTAGGCGTAGTGTTCCGCCGATATTAGTCACTTCGTTTTGTTCCGACATCAAAGCGATAAATTGATGCTTGCTACTTGGATTGATTTCTACGCTGCCAGCATCAGAGTATCCTAGAACGTTTCTGGCAAATTCAATGATTGCCATCTGCATTCCTAGGCAAATTCCTAAAAATGGAATTTGTTTTTCTCTAGCATATCTTATGGCCTCAATCTTACCATTTGTTCCTCGTGTTCCAAAACCGCCTGGTACTAAAATTCCATCGATATCTTTTAAACATTCGGCAACATTTTCATCAGTCAATTCTTCTGAGTCTATCCATCGCATTTTCACACTAGCTTTAGTCTCGATGCCACCGTGCTTAAGAGCCTCAACAATACTTAAATACGCATCATGTAATTGAATGTATTTTCCAACAATGGCTATTTCCACTTCACAAATAGGGTTTTGCAAATTTTCAACCATCTTGGTCCACTCCTTTAAATCAGGCTTAGGACAAGGTATTTTAAGTGCTTCACAAACCACTTGGGCTAATCTATTTTTCTCCATCATTAGTGGCGCTTCATAAAGGTGCTTCACATCTAAATTTTGTAAAACATGCTCTTTTGGTACGTTACAAAATAGTGCGATTTTTTCTTTTAATTCCACAGGTAGCTCATATTCACTACGACAAACTAATAAATCCGGCCACAATCCCATTCCTTGCAATTCTTTTACGCTTTGTTGAGTTGGTTTAGTTTTTAATTCTTCTGAGGACTTCAAGAATGGTATCAATGTCACATGAAGTAAAATAGCGTTGTCATGTCCCACCTCATGTTGAAATTGGCGAATTGCTTCTAAAAATGGCTGGCTTTCAATATCTCCTGCTGTTCCACCAACTTCGATAATGACAATTTGTTTTTTATCAGCTCCATCGCCTTTATAAAACCTTGATTTGATTTCATTAGTAATATGGGGAATTACTTGTACTGTTCCCCCGCCATAGTCACCTTTACGCTCTTTATTTAAAACCGACCAATAAATTTTTCCTGTCGTCACATTTGAATTGTAATCTAAGCTCTCATCAATAAATCTTTCATAATGGCCTAAATCTAAATCCGTTTCCGTGCCATCATCAGTGACAAACACTTCACCATGTTGAACTGGGTTCATCGTTCCCGGGTCAACATTGATATAAGGGTCGAATTTTTGCATTGTAACTTGATATCCTCGTGCTTTTAAAAGCCTGCCTAATGAGGCCGCGGTTATTCCCTTGCCTAACCCAGAAACTACTCCGCCCGTTACAAATACATATTTCACTGCCATCTTAAGGTTCCTCCTTGTATAACAAAAAAACGTCAGAAACCCCTTTCGGTTTCTGACGCCTTTGTCAGTTCTTTTACTTCCTCAACAATTATGTCTCTTTTTGCCTTGTTTGTCAATCATATTTTAGCGCATTTTATTGATATTAATTATTAAGTTAAATATTTCATCTACCCCATATTCAGAAATTTCTAACAATTCCAATAATCTTTTCGCGTCTATCACTTGACATTTCATTTTATAAGAGTATACTACATGACATAAGCAAAGGCGCTTTGGACCATTCCAAGGCGTCTTTTTTTGCTTTATAGAAAGTGTTCTATAAAGCAAAAACGCTCCGCGGGATGCGCACTCGCTTAATAGGAAGGACGCTCGGCGCGGCAAGTCTGCAAGCAGACTCTTTATTCTTTGTAAAAATGTAAAAATATTCAACTACTCACAAAATGCTTCAACAGAAAGGAGTCTCACATTATGAGCGAAAGAATTCCTGAATTATACGGAAGCCTCGTCTTTAACAACAAGGTAATGAAAAGCAAACTCCCTAAAGACATATATAAATCGCTTCGAAAAACTATCGAAAGCGGTACTCACTTGGAGTTAGATGTTGCCAATTCGGTGGCTGTAGCGATGAAAGAATGGGCGGTAGAAAATGAGGCAACTCATTTTACTCACTGGTTTCAACCAATGACTGGCTTTACTGCTGAAAAACATGACAGTTTCATCACTCCATCTGGTGATGGTGAAATCATCATGGACTTTTCTGGAAAAGAGTTGGTTCAAGGTGAGCCTGATGCTTCTAGTTTCCCATCAGGTGGCTTGCGTGCTACTTTTGAAGCACGCGGATATACCGCTTGGGACCCAACCTCACCAGCCTTTATTAAGGATAAAACTTTATACATTCCGACTGCTTTTTGCTCATATGGTGGTGAAGCATTAGATAAAAAAACCCCTTTGTTGCGTTCCATGGAAGCGTTAAATACTGAGGCCGTGAAAATGCTTAAATTGCTAGGCAACACTTCTATCACTAGCGTTTCAACAACAGTTGGACCTGAACAAGAATACTTCTTGGTTGACAAGGAACTCTTCAAAAAGCGTCGTGACCTGCTTTTTTGTGGACGAACCTTATTTGGTGCACCTGCTCCTAAAGGTCAGGAAATGGACGACCATTACTTTGGTTCACTCAAACCCAAAGTGGCTGCTTTCATGCATGACTTAGACAAAGAATTGTGGAAACTTGGTATTCCTGCCAAGACGAAGCATAATGAAGTTGCACCTGCTCAACATGAACTAGCACCTGTTTTTGACAGCGCCAATGTCGCCGTCGACCACAATCAATTAACTATGGAAATCATGAAAAATGTTGCTGACAAACATGATTTAGCTTGTCTTTTACACGAAAAACCATTCGAAGGAATAAATGGTAGCGGAAAACACAACAACTGGTCTTTGACTACTAATGATGGCGTTAACTTACTAAATCCTGGCAGTACCCCCGCGCAAAATATTCAGTTTCTTATTTTCTTAATGGCGGTTATCAAAGCGGTTGATGATTATGCTGATTTAATGCGCATCTCGGCGGCTGGGGCAGGTAACGACCACCGCCTTGGTGGCAATGAAGCACCACCTGCTATTGTTTCCATTTTCCTAGGTGATGAATTAACTGCCGTTTTAGAGTCAATTGAAAATGACACGTATTTTGGCAAACAAGAAAAATTGCAAATGGATATCGGCGCTAACGTTCTACCTCATTTCTTCAAGGATAATACTGATAGAAACAGAACTTCGCCGTTTGCCTTTACAGGAAATAAATTTGAATTTAGAATGATTGGCTCATCAGCATCAGTGGCAAATCCGAACATGGTTTTAAACACCGCCGTGGCAGAGTCTTTGCGTCAATTCTACAAAGAATTGGAGGGAACAAAACAAAGCGATATGGAACAAGCTGTTCATGAATTGATTAAACGTGCCATTAGGAAACACAAGCGAGTTGTCTTTAATGGCAATGGTTACACTGATGAATGGGTTGAAGAAGCGGACAAACGCGGACTATTTAACTTAGTTTCTACCCCTGATTGTCTGCCACAGTTTATTGCCAATAAAAACGTTTCGCTATTTACTAGCCATGGCATTTTTACTAAAGAAGAAATTTTTTCACGCTATGAAATTCTGCTAGAAAATTATGTAAAAACCATCAATATCGAGGCTAAGACGCTTGAAGAGATGCTTCTTAAGGATTTCCTCCCTGCTATTAGTACTTACATCGGCGAGGTATCGAAATCAGCAACCGCAACAAAGGCTTTTCTACCTGATATCTCGACTGCACCTGAAGAGGCATTAGTGAAAAATCTATCTGGTGCATATGCTAATCTTACTAAGATGATTTTAGAACTAGGTGAGTTGAAAACCTTGGTTGACGGCTGTGATGAAGCACAAGAAATGGCAAATCTTACACACGAAAAACTTCTTGCAAAAATGGAAGAAATTCGCACCGTTGCTAGTAATGCCGAAAGCTTAGTTCCTGATTATTTATTAGGCTATCCAACATACAACCAACTATTATTTGCACTATAAAGATAAAAGGATAAACTCATGGGAAATGATACTAGAATAAAAGAAGCTTGTGGCGTTTTTGGTATTTTTAATCCTCTGGGTGAAGATGTCGCTCATGCAATCTACTATGGCCTTTCCTCTCTGCAACATCGCGGACAAGAGTCATGTGGTATTGCCGTGAGCAATACTCTTGGCCCTAAGGGGAATATTGACGTTCATACTGGCATGGGTCTAGTAAATGAAGTTTTTAAGAATGATATTATTGCCTCGCTTCATGGCAACCTAGGGGTTGGACATGTACGCTATTCAACAACTGGGGCAACAACGCTAAATAATGCCCAGCCTCTAGTCCTTAATTATATTAAAGGCACTTTAGCTTTAGCACATAACGGAAATTTGGTAAACACCGAAGAATTGAAACAAGAATTAGCAATGAACGGTGCTATCTTTCGCACCACTACTGACTCGGAAGTCATTGCTTGCCATATTGCTAGAGAACGCATCCATGCTCCTAGTGTTGAAGAAGCTGTCTTAAGCGCCACTCGCAAGATACACGGGGCTTATGGATTGGTTATTACTAGTCCGCAAAAGCTAATTGGCGTTCGTGACCCCTTGGGTTTAAAGCCTCTTTGCCTAGGAAAGCTTGAAAATTCATATATCCTTGCATCAGAAAGCTGTGCCCTAAATGCTGTAGGTGCACAGTTTATTCGCGATATTCGCCCTGGTGAAATTGTAACTATCACTAAAGATGGTATTCATTCAGACCTTACTTTATGTCAGAAGCAACACGCTCATTGTATTTTTGAATATATTTATTTTGCTAGATTAGACTCTCGGTTAGATGGCATTTCCATTCATAATGCTCGCCTAAAAGCCGGAGCTGCTTTAGCCAAAGCTTATCCTGTCTCTGCTGACTTAGTTGTCGGTGTTCCTGACTCAGGAATTACTGCTGCCGAAGGATATTCACAAAAATCTGACATTCCTTTTGGGCAAGTATTCTTTAGAAATAGTTATGTCGGAAGAACCTTTATTAAGCCCACCCAAAAAGAACGTGAGTCCAGTGTTCGTCTCAAACTAAGCGTCCTTGATAACGTTGTAAAAGATAAAGATATTATCCTGATTGATGACTCTATCGTTCGTGGCACTACCATTGCTAATCTAATTCATCTACTTAAACGCGCCGGTGCTAAATCTGTTCATGTACGGATTTGTTCGCCGCCATTTTTATATCCTTGTTATTTTGGCACCGATGTGCCATCTAATCAAAATCTAATCGCCCACTCCCATTCAGCCGAGGAAATATGCCAATTAATTGGTGCTAATTCCCTTGGTTATATGAAAATAGGCGACTTGAAAACTATTGTCGATGACTTGCCTATATGTCAGGCTTGTTTTGATAGTGTGTATCCGTTAGAAATATACAATCCGTTAGAAATTGCAAGATGCTATAGAAAATAATTCAAAATGATAAGCGGTATTTTTTTACTTTTTCAATTTGGCAAGAAGCAACTGATTAACTTTGGTTGCATCGGCCTTGCCTTTCATCTCTTTCATGACATTGCCGACCAAAAAGCCCAAAACCTTTTCTTTACCACTTAGAAATTCTTCGACAACTTTAGGGTTATCTTTAAGGACTTTATCAACTGCTGCCTCAACCGCAGTATCATCTGTAACTATAACCAAGCCATTATCCCTCATATAGGCTAGTGGCTCTATATCACTTTCCATAATCTTTTGAAATACTTCCTTGGCATTGGTCTGGCTGATTTCTTTCTTTTCTATTGCCAAAACCAAATCTGCTAAATGCTGCGGGGTGAATTTAACCTCTTCTGGCTCTAGTTCGTAATCCTTAATATAGCGAAATACTTCGCCCATAAACCAGTTAGCTATCTTTTTAGGCGTGTTGCTAAGTTGTGCCGTTGCTTCAAATAGCTTTGCTAAATAACTATTTTGCGTCAAGACATCGGCATCGTATTTTGACAAGTCATAATCTTGTTCGAAACGTACCGCTTTTGCTTCTTGAAATTCGGGTTGTGTTTGCTTGACTTCGTCAATCCATTCTTTTGAAATAACTATCGGTTGTAAATCAGGGTCAGGAAAATAGCGATAATCTTTCGCATCTTCTTTGGAGCGCATAGAGTAAGATGCTTCCTTATTATCATCCCAACGTCTAGTCTCTTGAACAACCATTTTGCCCGCTTCAATTAATTCTATTTGCCTTGTCTTTTCATTAGCAATTGCCCTCGCGATTGCCTTAAATGAGTTAAGATTTTTCATCTCACTTCTCGTACCTAATTTATCACTGCCAACCTCACGAATAGACAAGTTAACATCGACACGCATCGAGCCTTCTTGTAGCTTACAATCAGAAATATTCAAATATTGACACAACATTCGCAATTTTTCAAGATAGGCAATTACTTCGTCCGCACTTCGCATATCTGGCTCGGAGACTATTTCTAATAAAGGCACCCCACTACGGTTATAATCAACTAATGAACAATCTTCCCATTCATCGTGAATTAATTTTCCAGCATCTTCCTCCATATGCATCTCGTGGATACCGATTTTTTTCGCTCCTGCCTCGGTAGTAATTTCTAGCCAACCATCTATGCAAATTGGTAAATAAAGTTGCGAAATTTGGTAATTTTGAGGATTGTCGGGATAGAAATAATTTTTTCTATCAAAGCGGCAATATTGATTAACTTGACAATTTAAAGCCTCTCCCACCATCAACGCATACTGAACTACTTTTTTATTTAGCATTGGCAAAGAACCTGGCATGCCTGTACAAACAGGGCAGGTATTGGTATTTGGCTCGCCACCAAACTCTGCCGCACACCCACAAAAAATCTTCGTAGCTGTTGATAATTCTACATGAACCTCTAGACCGATTACTGTCTCATATTGCTTAGTCATCACATCTCCTCCTTTTCCCACGCCATTGGAAATGGACCTCGCATTTGCTCAAAAGCTGCTGCAATTTTGAAAATTTTATCCTCCATAAAACAATCGCCAATTAACTGAATTCCCACTGGCAATCCATTTTTATCTATTTCTGCTGGTACACTAATCGCGGGCAACCCTGCCAAATTAATCGCCACTGTGTATATGTCGCTTAAATACATCTGTAATGACTCACTAAGACTTGTCCCGATTTTCGGTGGCGCACTTGGGTATGCTGGCGCTAAGATGCCATCAAACTTGGTAAAAGCTTCATCAAATGATTTTTTAATTAAGGCCTTCGCTTTTAAGGCCTTCAAATAGTAGGCATCATAATATCCTGAACTTAAAACAAACGAACCTAGCAAAATCCGCTTTCTAACTTCTTTGCCAAACCCTTTGGTACGACTTTGTTTATACATATCATGCAGTTCATTATCCTTGCTACGGCGATACCCGTATTTTACACCATCGAATCGCTCCAAGTTAGCCGACGCTTCAGCGCAAGCAATTATATAATAGGCTGGTACCACATAATCAACCATTCCCAAAGAAAAGAACTCTATTTTCACGCCATTTTTGACTAATAAAGCAATGGTTTTCGATAACGCTTGTTTTACTTGCTCATCGACACCCTCACCTAAATATTCCTTTGGCACTCCTATTCTCATTCCCGTGATATCTTGGGGTTTAGTATTTTCATAATAATCATCTGGCAATGATGCTGGCTTCGCAAGGCTTGAACTACTGCTATCTTTTTCATCATGCCCAGCAATCACTTCGTAAAGAGCTACACAATCACTGACATTTTTCCCAATCGGACCAATCTGGTCTAATGATGATGCATAGGCTACCAAGCCATACCTTGAAACCCTTCCATATGTTGGTTTTAATCCCACTACGCCACAAAATGATGCGGGTTGACGAATTGACCCGCCAGTGTCAGAACCCAGTGCTATCGGGGTTTCACCTGCACTCACTGCTACACACGAACCACCTGATGAACCGCCTGGTACGTGTTCTAAATTCCATGGATTTTTAGTCGCTCCAAAAAAAGATGTCTCCGAGGTGCTACCCATAGCAAATTCATCCATATTAGTCTTGCCGATTACTATCATGCCGGCTTTTTCAAGCCTTGTTATGACTTCCGCATCGTAAGTCGGCACAAAATTTTCAAGCATTTTAGAAGCACATGTTGTCTGCTGTCCTTTGGTACAAATATTATCTTTGATGGCAATCGGTACGCCCGCTAACGCCCCCTTGTACTTACCATTTTTTATTCCCGCTTCAACTTCTTTGATGCGCTCCTCTAATTTGGCATCATCTATTGAAATGAAAGCATTAACTTTAGGCTCTTGATTGGCTATCTGATTGCGATATGCTTTTACTACTTCGCGAACACTAAGCTTTTCCTCACGGATTTGTTTGCTTAGTTCTCGCGCCGACATTTTTAATACTTCCACAATGTGTTTCCTCCTTAAACTGTTTTCGGCACTTGGAATTGTCCGTTATTTTTCTTCGGGGCATTCGCTAGAGTTGCTTCTCGACCATTGTCATTGGCGACTTGGTCCGCTCTAAACACATTGACTTCTGGCAAAATATGCACCAATGGTTCAACCTTTTCGGTATCTAGTTCATTTAATTTTTCGACATAATTTAGTATTTTTTCCATTTCCGCTTGAACTTCTTCGCGTTCTTGTGGCATTAGTTGCAATTGAGCTAGAATTTCAACATTTGCCATCATTTTATCGTCTATCTTTTGACTACTCATATATATGCCTCCTGTGGTTCTAATTAGATTCTTCGCTTCGCTCAAAATGACAGTGTTTTCATAACTCATTTGACACTATCAGTTTGCTTTGTTATTACTTGACCTATCATTATGGGCATAGCGGGCGGGCACACAGGCTCGTCCCTATGGTTCTAGTCTGCTCATATCTCTAGGGAACAGCGATGTTTCACGGATATTTTCTGCCCCTATTAGTTGCATTGTCAAACGTTCTAATCCTATCCCTGAGCCACCATGCGGAGCTATTCCAAAACGAAAAGCATCAAGGTATTGTTCCAATCCTTCTTTTGTCATTCCCTTTTGTTCGATTTTATCCACCAACTGTTCGTAGTCATGAATTCGTTGTCCCCCTGTCGTAACTTCAACGCCTTTAAATAATAAGTCAAAACTTAGAGTGCAACGTGAGTCGCTGGGGTCATCCATTGCATAAAAAGGTCGCTTCTTTGATGGGTAGTGTGTAACAAAAACAAAGTCCGCTCGGTATTCTTCCTGAAAATATTTGCCAATCAATTCCTCTTCCTCTGGCTCTAAATCAAAAGGATTGCGGATTTTACGATTGTATTTTTCTGCTACCAAATGCTTTGCCTCCTCAAATTTTACATATGGTATTTGTTCCACATTTGGTAATGTAATACCTAGCAGTTTTAATTCCTTTTGATAATCGCTTTGCAATAATTTCATGGCATACTTTAAGTACCCCGCTTCCATTTTACATATATCAAAAAAACTATCAATATATCCCATCTCAAAATCTAAGCTGATATACTCGTTTAAGTGTCGCCTCGTGCTATGTTTTTCTGCTCTAAATACTGGCCCTGTTTCAAAGACACGCTCAAAAACCCCAACCATCATTTGCTTATAAAGCTGTGGACTTTGTTGCAAAATCGCTGGACGATGGAAATACGAGAGTTTGAACATATTTGCTCCACCTTCGGCACTTTTAGCCCCGATTTTAGGAGTGTGGATTTCGGTAAATCCTTGTTGGTAAAGATACTCTCTAAAAGCTCTTACCAATCCCTCTTGAATACGAAAACTAGCACGTTCTTTGACATTACGAAGTGCTAAAGCGCGACAATTAAGTTTCGCCTCTAGCGATGTATTTAGTACCCATTTTCCAATTGGTAATGGCAGTGGTTCACTCGCTGTCGATAGGACCTCTACACTCTTAATTCTAAGCTCCTTCTCATGTGGTGCGCGCTTTTCCGTCTTCGCTATCCCCGTTACTTTAAGACAATCACCTTCGTGGATTTTGTGACTGGCACTGGTAGCAACATCTTTTTCCCAAACGGTTTGGATTAGTCCTTCTCTCGTTCTTAAGATAATGAATTCAATCTCACCCATATCACGAACGCTATGGACTGCCCCTTCAATTATCGTTTCTTCACCATCTGCTTTTTCCAAAAATTCTTGAAATCTAGTTCGTGTTATCCCTTCTAGTCCTTTAATAAATTCCATAATTCCCCTCTTTTATAACTGCCTAACATTCATCATAAATTAGTGTCAATACCATCTGTGCCGTCTCAACCATGTTAGTTCCGCTATCCATACTGCTTTTTTGAATATAGCGAAACGCCTCTTCCTCGCTTAGATGATTTCTTTCCATTAACAAAAACTTTGCATTCTTAATATAATTTTCTTCTTTTTCAGTCCTTTTTTTAGGCCTTTTATTGACATTTTTATATTGTCTTTCAAGTTGTCTTTGTACTAATTCTACGGTATTTACTAAATCATAAACCTTTACCGGGGTCGTAATCGACATGAGGCCACTGCTCGCTTCACTAACGACATTCGCCGCGCCAATCAATAGTAATTCGAAGAATTTGGGGATGCAGTCATTAAGTTCAATGTAATGCATATCAGGGAGTTTATATCCGCTGATAATCAAGCCACTTTGATGTCTATTCGCTTCCGTCAAAGTAGCCGCGGCAGTGCTACAAGCTACAATACTTTCAAAGCCGTGCTCCATAAGTATTTTACGTATCCGCTTGGCATCTTCAATTTTGGGTAATGCCACAATGATGACGCTCATATACTGCTCCTTAGTCATTTTCCATTAGGTTTCTTGTTTAGAAACGCCCTTATGGACTATTCCGTCATTGCGGGCGTATCCGCCATCACACTTGATATAAGTATTGATTTAATTCCCATTCCGAAACTTGCTTAATATAACTATTCCATTCATTTTTCTTCGTTTTTTGGTAATGCTCGTAAAATGTCGCGCCTAAAACTTCTTGGACAAATTCATCATTATCAAGTTCCCATAATGCTTCTCGCAAATTTCGAGGCAATGATTTGATGCCTTTACTTTGCTTTTCTTCACTCGACATATCACGAATGTTTTCATCTAATTGTTTGGAGATTTTCAATCCTTTTTCAATACCCTCGATGCCCGCCGATAAACACAAAGCAAACACCAAGTATGGATTGGCCGATGGGTCTGGGCTTCTAAGTTCTAGTTCTTTTTCCTTTTGCCCCGCCATCGGTACTTTTATCAGTGCCGTCCTTTGCCGTGACGACCAAGTAATCTCTGCTGGCGCCTCAAACCCCGGAACTAATCGTTTGTATGAATTAACTAACGGATTTAAAACCGCCGTCATTCCTTTTATATGTGCCATTATCCCCGCCATAAAAGCATACGCTTCCTGACTAAGTCCTAACTTATCATTTTTATCCTCAAAAATATTTTTGCCATCTTTGTATAAGGCCATATTAATATGCATTCCCGAACCATTTACCTCTGCCTTTGGTTTTGGCATAAATGTTGCATGTAAGCCATGTCTTTTAGCAATCGTTCGCACCGCGTATTTAAATGTCATAAATTGGTCGGCATTTGCTAACACATCGGTCATCGCAAAATCTATCTCATGTTGACCTGGAGCAATTTCATGATGTGAAGACTCTACATCGTATCCCATCTCATCCAATGTTAAGACCATATCTCTTCTAGCATTTTCGCCCAAATCCACTGGGCTTACATCCATATACCCTGCTCGCTCATGCGTAATAGTGGTTGGAGTGCCATTTTCATCTGTATGAAATAGGAAAAATTCACATTCTGAATTAACCATAAATGTGTATCCTTTTTCGCTCGCTTTTTTTATAGCTTCTTTAAGAATGTATCTTGGACTTTCAATATATGGCGTCCCATCCGCTTTACAAATATCGCAAATAAACCTCGCCACCTTACCACGTTGTGGTCGCCATGGCAAAATGCAAAACGTGTCCAAATCCGGATAAAGATACATATCCTCTTCCTCATTCCGATAAAACTCTGCCATTGAAGAAGCGTCAATTACACATTCATTATTCATTACCTTTTCTAGCTTTTTTAAAGGAACGGCAATGTTTTTCATCGTTCCAAACATATCCACAAATTGCAGACGGATAAACTCAATACCCTCCTCATCTACTTTCTGTAAAATATCGTACTTTGTGTACTTCTTCATAGTATTACGCTCCTTTGCGATATATAGTTTTTGAAAGAACAAAGTGGACAAGTCCACTTCAACTCCCTAATCCCTCACTCATGAGGGACTTGTTCACTTTTGCACCACTGTGTGGCTACGCAGTAGCCTTCC
>JGI994J12354_10001064_pt1 | contig 27872 bp, 28 predicted proteins | sample IntmicLarv3ML3BL_FD_12354 | JGI IMG/M metagenome (IMG submission 12354) | reverse complement strand
AGGGGTGCTGCGGACCCATGATGACCCACATCTTGTCCGTGTTCATCATGGACATCTCGGATTTCTCGTCGATTATATCTCTTGACATCACTGCTGCCCCCTTAACTTATATGATTTTCTGAAGGGATAGAACTCGTAGGTATCGGGTGTGAGCAATCTCTCAAGTTTAGGGTGCCCGTCAAATACTATTCCGAAAAGTTCGTGTGTCTCCCTCTCGTGCCAATTCCCGCCGGTCCATATCGACGCTGTGGATTCCACATGAAGGTCGTCTGCCGGAAGAATCGCTGTCAACTCGATCATCACTCCGTTGAAGTAGTTGGAGATGTGGTAGACCACTTCCATGTTCTCTACCATGTCGTTGCCCAATATGGAAGACATATGCTCGAATGTGAGATGGTCGTGTATGTAGGTGCAGACCTCGAATACAGCATCTCTTGTCACTGTTGCATAAACCCTTCTTTCTTCGGTCCCGGTCACGTTGACCTTTTCTCCGAATCTTTCTTTCAGAAGGGTGCATATCTCTTCCGTCGAGGGTTTTTGATAAACTGAATCCGTATCCATCTTCAGTCCTCCAGGAATACTCCTCTCTTGAAGTAATCGTCAATCTTTCTTTGCAAAAGCATGAATCCGTCTATCATCGCGTCGGGTCTTGCCGGACATCCGGGGATGTAAATATCCACCGGAACGATCTGATCGAGCCCTTGAACGGTGTTATACGAGTCGTACCAGGGGCCGCCGGATATCGCGCATTCTCCCATCGCTACAACCCATTTGGGGTTGGGGATCTGCTCGTACAGGCGCCTGAGGTCGGGACGGATCTTTTTGGATATCCATCCGTTGACCAACAGGACATCGGTCTGTCTGGGCGACGATCTGTAGATCATTCCGTAGCGTTCCGCATCGAAACGGGGTGCCGAAGCAGCAGCCATTTCAAGCGCACAGCATGCCAGTCCCCAGTGTAGGGGGTGAATGGAATTTCTCATTGCCCAGGACCATATCGGCCCGGTCAGTTTGTCGACGGTCTTCTTCGTGCCTGCACTCAGAAGATCGTTGATCATGGCGGTCGACCATGACATGAATTCGTCTTTACTCATTGCAACTGCGTGGGGGTAAAGGCTCATATCCATACGTTCTCCTCCTTTTTGAGAGCGTATGCGACACCCAGAATAAGTATACCCAAGAACAAAAGCATCCATACGGTCGCCATGGTCGAAAGACCGGAAAAGGCGACGGCCCAGATCATCAAAAATGTTGCGACAAGGTCGAATACCACGAAAATGATCGCAAAAGCGTAGTATTGGAACCTGAATTGTACATGAGCATCTCCGATGGGTTCTGAACCGCATTCGTATGTCGCTTCCATCCACTGTGTAGGCTTAGTCGGTCTGACGAACCTTGAAACCATCCACGACAAAGGTGCAAAGCCGAGGGCAATAATGCCCACGACAACCAATGGTATGTAGGACACAACTAGTGACATTAGGATTTCGCATGCCTTGTTAATATATAATGATTGCAGGCGTCAGCCACGCTCAGTTTATATACGCTCATTCGACAATTTATTAACACCCAACTGTGTTTCCATTTCGGTTACCAATGGCTGGAAAAATAGGATTCATCGGAGCGGGAAGAATGGCGGAGGCCATGATCGGCGGACTGATATCGAAAAAGGTGTATTCAGAGAACGACATCATCGCATGTGCTCCGAGCGAGGAAACAAGGAAAAGGATCTCGGAAAGATACGGCATCCAGATGTACGGAACGATTAACGAGATATCGCCTCTGGCCGAGACATTGGTACTCGCTGTCAAACCCAAACATGTGAAGGGTGTGCTGGTCGATGAATCCCCGAAACTGAATTCGGACCACCTTTTGATCAGTATCGTTGCCGGGATAAAAATAAAGACGCTGAATTCCTATGTGCCAGACTGCAAAATTGTAAGGGTTATGCCGAATCATTGTTGCATGGTCCTCGAAGGAGCGGCGGGGTACACTCCTGGAAAAGGCATCAAAAAAGAAGACATGGTCACCGTAAAGAATATACTGACAGCTCTAGGCCTTGCCGTCGAAGTCGAAGAAAAAGATATGGATGCCGTAACGGGAGTGTGCGGAAGCTCTCCCGCATTCGCATACATGTTCATCAGAGCCATAGCAGAGGTCGGAATGAAGAACGGCCTCTCGGAAGAACAATCCCTCGAACTTGCGGCACAGTCGATGATCGGTGCAGGCAGGATGGTACTGAATTCCGACAAGACCCCTGCCGAACTCGTTGATAACGTATGTTCCCCCGGAGGAACGACGATCGAGGGTGTAAAAGTACTGAATGATCTTGACTTCGAGAACACTGTTTCCAAAGCTATCGAAGCGGTGATAAGAAGATCGAAGGAAATGAGTGAACATTGATCATTTTCTTGATCTTGCCCTGATCAATCCTTTTAGAACGCGCGGAGAATTCTTCCATATCGATCCCGCGTCCCAGTCGAGATTGTTCTTGTTGCACACGGTGGAGTTCATGAGACGTTTGCCTTCGTCCTTCACTTCCCATAACATGTCATTTCTTGCGTTCGCATCTTCAATGAGCATTATCTCATCGATGCGGTGCATCAGGGACCTTGCGATATCTGTTCTTTCCATTCTGCTCTTGAGATCCTCGGCGGATATCCTTCCGACCTCGTATTCCGATCTTGCCAGTTCTTCCGCTGCGTCGTACGATGTTTCCGCTATCATGTCCCGGGTCATCCATTTGGTCTCATAGGACAGAACGTGCTTCCACGAGGGATTATCCAGCATTCTCCTGTGCTCCTCCAATGTTCTGGCAAAGAATTTGTACCCCCATTTGTCCGGTTCTTCGAAAGCCCTGCTTCCGGGATCCACAAAGGGGGCGAAAGGAGCACTATAAATGAAAAGATCGTCGTCCATATCCACCATTTTCCATAATTTCCTCGAAGCTCTCACGCTGTCGAGCGCAGACTCTCTGGACTGGAACGGAAGTCCCGTCATGTAGAACAGATCGAACCTGCTGCATCCGCTCTCGAATGCCGATGCCACGGAATTCTCGATATCGGCGTTGGTGTATCCTTTTCCCAGTGCTGATCTCACTTCCTCGTCATGGGAATCGGGAGAGAACTCGATGCTCCATCCTCCTTCGAATGCTTTGTCCAACTTGCCGAAATAATCCTTTCCGGCACCGCTGAATAATTCGACAACAGCATGATTCTCGATCTTTCTCTCTTTGACCTCTTTGAGGAACTCGTCCGCATATTTCGTGCTGTGCTGCCTCAGGTCCCCGACTATGAATATCGGCGTGTCGAGGTAGCTTTGTATTGTCTCCATATCCTCGGCCAATTTCTTGGGGCTCCTGTACGCCGGTCTGTTCCTGCACACCACCCTTTTGTTTGCGTAGCCGGAACCTCCGCATTCAGCACAGTTGAGCGAACATCCTCTCACCGTGAACACCGACGTTAACGGCAGTTTATCCCATCCGTACCACGGAAGAGCGCCTTTGATGTCCATGCGCTTCATCACGTTGCGGATCATAGTTCCGTAATCGAATCTGATCTCATCCAGATCATCAAGGGAATAGGTTATTCCGTTGTTCCTTATCTTCCCCGTACTGTCCTTCCAGACCAGATTGGGGACCTGCGAGAGATCGCCTCCTTTCTTCAAGACCTCCATCATCCTGACCGTCGGTTCTTCCGTGGTGTCGCCGCACATGACCAGGTCTATCTCCGGTCTTGCGATGAGTTCCTCCGCGAAGTAAGATGAGGTCAGTCCTCCGAATTCGACCTTTGCGTTGGGATGGTATTTCTTTACGATCTTTGCGATCTCGATCGCTCCGTGAACATGCGGCATCCAATGAAGGTCTATCGCAAAAACGTCTGCGTCCAATGTCCTTATCCTCTTCTCGACATCGAATTTCTCGCTCTGCAGCATCCTTACCGCAAGATTCACTATTCTTGTACTGAATCCCGCCGCTTCGAGATGGGAGGATATCGTCATGAATCCTATGGGGTACATCTCGAACACCGGCGATGAGGGTACCACATCGCTCACGGGACCGTAGAATATCGGCTTCTTCCTGAAGTCATATACGCTCGGTGCGTGCATGAAAACAATATCGGATCTCGACAGGGGATCACTTCCCGTAACGCCTTACACGCTGCTGATAAGATCTTATCGCTCTCAGGAAATCTATGTGCCTGAATCCCGGCCAATAGACATCGGTGAAATATAATTCTGAATAAGCGATCTGCCACAGCAGGAAATTCGATATCCTGACCTCGCCTGATGTACGTAATATCAGATCGGGGTCGGGCATATCCGAAGTATAAAGATGCGCGGATATCGTTTTCTCGGTGATGTCATCGATCTCCATTTCCCCTTCTTTCGCCTTCTTTGCTATCTCTTTGACCGCAAAAAGGATCTCCTGTCTGCTGCCGTACGCCATTGCCACGTTGAAACTGTAATCGGAGTATGATCCTGTCTTTGAATCTGCGTATTTGATCGCCTCTATCACTTTCAAAGGAAGTGCTTCATGATCTCCCAATACCCTTATCCTGACCTTCTTTTCGTGGATCTTCGGATGATCCGACATCCTGTAAAGGGCTGCTTCGGACAGATCCATCAAAAAGTCTACTTCATCCTGTTCCCTGTTGAAATTCTCTGTGGAGAAGGCATACACCGTAACATACTGTATTTCGAGGTCCAGACACCAGTCGAGCATCTCTTCGATCTTCTCCTCGCCCCTTTTATGACCGATGTTGGCCTCCGACTCCAAGATCTCCGCGGCATATCTCCTGTTCCCGTCCATTATCATGGCAACATGTCTCGGCATTGGCCCTTCCAGTATCTCTTTCGCAAGCCCTCTCTCATAACGGGAATATGCCTTTCTGGAGAGTATCTTGGGAAATCTCATAAGATCACTTGAAATCCTCAGGTATCCCCGCGGCCTCTCCGCCCATATCGAAACATCCGATGGCGGCAACGGCCCCGATCGTTCCTTTCATTCCCGTGACGCCGATGACCTGTACCTTGTTCTCGGCGGCCGCTTTAACGGCATCGTCCTGTGTCAGCAGTTCGGTCTTCGCTTTCAGTCCGAATTCTTTCAGGGACTGCGGGATACTCAGTCCTTTGTACACTGTCACCACCGATTCGCCGGAATACGATTCGGATCTCACAAAATCAACACAATATTCGATGAGTGCGGGTATATCTTCTTCCCTGACGGCGAATGATACCGCGGTCGAACAGCAGTTCGTGGTCTTAGTGGGAACTTTCGGATTCAGTTGTATTATCTTGTGGTCGATGAATTTTCCGACGGGTGTTTGGTTTCCCATCTTCAGCGCGGTTACCCAGGATGCACCTTTTTCTTTAGTGTCGGTATCATCAACACCGACGATCACTCTGACCATCTTCGGAGTTATTATGTCCACGTGCGCGACGTTCGCGCCTCCGATCTTAAAATCATCCGGATACACCGTTTCAATAACGTCTTCACACTGGGGAATGCACGCACCTATTCCGACCGATGCTCCGGCTATCCCGTACCATGTTGTGCGAACACGATCGCCTTCAACTTTCAAAGCGGCGAGACCCTGTCCACCCACATCGCTGGATACCGGACCGAATGTCAACTCCTTTTCGCCGATGATCGTATCCATTATCAGAGTGTGTCCGTTCATGCGGATGTCCTTGATCACACCGCCGGATCTCTTCCTGTTGACGACGTCCCATTCTCCGGGACCTCTCGCGATACACTTCTCCACTATCTGAGCTATACCGTTCTCCTCATCCACCATTGTCAGGAATCCTTTGCAGAACAGCTGTCCGTACTTATTCCTGACCTCATCCGGCCTGAGGATCTGGGTCATGATCATTCCTCTTGATCTTCCTCGTCCTCGTCCTCTTCCACCACAGATATGAATTCGGAAGGGACCTGGTCGCAAAGGAACACCGTTTTTGCAGCTCTGCCTATCTCGATCCCCGCATCGATGCACCCTACGGTGTCTATTGCGAGAATTATCGGCTCATCCAACCTCATGGATCCTGCTTTCACCGCGTCCTTGAAAGAACGTGAAAGGTGCACCAGAGCCCTGTCGGTGGGGAAAAGTCCCTCCTCGAGTATTGCTTCGCATTCTTCCTCCGAAACGGGGTAATACAGCGTCTCGGGGATGTTATCGACCGGCAATCTGAGACTCAGCTCTATCGTGTGTCCGTATGTTGCCCTCACTTCGGAACCGGAGATCTGGTATCTTCCTTTGGGATCGGTCTCGACCATCGCCTCCAGGTGATGCGGTCTCAGCCATTTCATACGGGGATTGCGTTCTCTGACGATCGCAACGATGTCCCTCATATCCACAAATCCCTGGTCATCCATATCGGGCTCGTACTTGCCGTGTCTGAGGATGGCGGCCATTGTCCTTCCCATCCTCTCTACCTCGTAGTCGCTCATAAGGAACTTTCCTTCTTCCCCGCAGATGGGGCAATATTCATCACGGTAATATCCGTGCTCCTCACACTCTCTGATCATCTTCTCACCTTGTCGCAGCGGATATCTCCGCTGCTTTGACTGTATTCACCATCAACATGCAGATGGTCATTGGCCCCACTCCGCCCGGTACCGGGGATATTGCCGATGCTTTTTCCTTGACCTTCTCGAAGTCCACATCCCCGACCAATCTGGAACCGTTGGTTGCTGTGGGATCCTCTATCCTATTGGTCCCCACATCTATCACGACCGCTCCTTCCTTCACCATGTCCTCGGTGACGAACAGCGGTTTTCCCATTGCAACTATCAAAATGTCTGCCTGCCTGGTTATCGACGGCAGGTCGTTCGTCCTCGAATGTACCACCGTCACGGTGGAATCCGCGCCCAGTCCCTTTTGGACCATCATCGCCATCATCGGTTTTCCGACAATGTTGCTTCTCCCGACAACGACGACATGTTTCCCTTTCGTGTCGATGCCCGATCTTATCAGCATCTGCTGGACTCCCGCAGGCGTTGCGGGAAGGAACATAGGCTCTCCGATCAACATCCTTCCCACATTGACGGGATGGAAACAATCCACATCTTTCCCGGGATCGATAGCGTTGATCACTGTTTTCTCATCGATCTGTGACGGCAGGGGCAGCTGAACAAGCATTCCGTGTATTCCCTTGTCTCTGTTCAATTCATCGATCTTCTTCAAAAGTTCGCTTTGTGTCGTATTTTCCGGAAGGATGACGGTGACAGACCTCATTCCGAGTTCCTCGCACTTCTTTCCCTTCATCCTTACGTATACCTGAGATGCCGGGTCCTCGCCCACCAACACAACTGCCAGCCCAGGAATGACCCCTTTTGATCTCAAAGCGTCGATCCTGGCCTTTAATTCAGCATAAATGCCCTCCGATACGTTCTTCCCCAGTATCAGTTCAAAGCCCAAAATGTCACCGTCCACTTGAAGGGAACACTATTATATTATGCTAGCGCGACCGCTCCATATTTCACCCTGCTCTGTTCACCGCATCCGGTATCGTCAGAGGACAAAAACCGTTGTCGATGATGGATTCTATCACTTTTCTGACGTTTTCGGTATTTTCCTTGATACGTTGAGAAGACATCACTCCGGCTGATCGTGATTCAACGATGTGCCAGCTGTGTGTAGCTATAACGAATATCCCTTCATTCACACAGGATGACAACTCGGCGAAATCCCGGGGTTCTCTTGTCATCTCATGCATAGGCCAAAGGTATGCGGATATTTTCTTCCCGTTTCTGTCGATACCTTTCGGCACCGGTATCCTGCAGAGGTCATTTTTCGTCACGGGAAGCATTGTGCCGCTTGCGTCAGCGTAATCGGAAGAATCGTATCTTATTCCGAATCCGGGGAGGATCACCCGCATCTTTTCGTCTGTCCTCATGAACGGTGCACGGAAACATCGGGGATCCTGTCCGGTCACATCCTTGACCGCGGCGATGGACCGGCTTAGTATCTCTGCTCTTTCCTTCTCGTCCGAGATCGTTGTGAGATCTTCGTGATCATAACCGTGGATCCCCACCTCATGACCTGACAGACATTCTGCGTTCCTTATCGTTTCAAGCGTCCTTCCTTCGGCGAAAAAGGTTGCTTTAACTCCCATTTCATCCAAGAGCCCGGACAATATCTCGAGCCCGTGCTCGGAAGACGAGAACCTGGGTTCGGTACCTGCTCCTCTATCCAAGGAACCTGCCTGTGTTTGCCCGGGCATTTGAATATTGGAATCCCGGTCCAGATCGACCGTGAAACACAGCGCCTTCATTTACCTGACCTTTGTCGGAGCCACCTTGTTCAAAAGCATGCCTTCGATAGAGAACGGCTGGTATTTTTCCGCCAGTTCTTTCGCCCTTTCGGCCTTTGCCTTATTATCTCCGTATATCTGGAACAGGATCTCTCCTTTCTCCACTCTCTGTCCCTTCTTCTTGAACAGCACGATCCCCGCACCTTTATCGGACGGTGCGCCTGTCGCCTTCGCCACCGATACAAGATCCTTGTTGTTTATCGAGTGAACGTATCCCGCCTTCTGGGATATCACATCGATCACATATTCGCCGGGAACGAGATCGTTCGAGCTTATGTTCCTGTTGCCCCTCTGTGCCTCGACTATATCCCTGAATTTCGCCATGGCCTTTCCGGATTCCAGGATCTCCCTTGCTTTGTCCCCGCCGTCGAACATTCCGCCCATCTCAAGTATCATTCCGGCGATATCGCATGCTTTCTCAACGACACTGGCGGGATGTTTGTTACCTTCCAGTATCCTTATGCATTCCCTGGCTTCCAGTATCGGGCCTATCGCGTTGCCTACCGGCTGATCGGCATATGTTATCGCACATTCGATGTGCATTCCGAGTTTCTCGCCGAGGTCCATGAAATCTCTGGCATAGGCTCTGGCAACCTCTATCGTCGGGACTTTGGTCCCGGATCCCATTGGGATGTCGACAACAAGATGCGTCGCGCCGATCGCTACCTTTTTGCTGAGAATGGACGCCAGCATTTGCGCCCTCGGATTTATTCCGAGAGGATGTTCGACCTTTATGACTATGTCATCCACAGGTGCAAGGTTCATGGAACCTCCCCACGCCAATACTCCTCCGACCCTTTCCGAGATCTCTTTGAGTTCCGATGCTTCCAGCTCGACATCGCAGAAGGTTTCCACGAAATCCGATGTACCGCATGCACTGCTGATCGCGCGGGATGATGTCTTCGGGAGCATGAATCCCGCCGCGGCAACGATCGAGACCACGATGGGAGTTATCTTGTTGCCCGGAACCCCTCCCAAACTGTGGAAATCAAAGACCGGTTTATGATCGAACTGTATCCTGTCGCCGGTGTCCACCATCGCTTCCGTGAAGAACGCTATCTCCTCGATGTCCATTCCGTTGATGTACAATGCCGTAAGCCAAGCGGATATCTCGATCTTCGATAATTTGTTCTCGAGAATATCATTAACTATGGCTGATATCTCATCTTTGGATAATTTGTCGTTATCCATTTTCTTCCTGATGCTTCTCACGGATTCGGGGCTGTTCGAATAGACTATTTCCAACATGTCCCCGTCCTTTGCATCCAGTTTGTTTTTCAGAACGCTTGATAGAACGGCCTCGTTCGGCGTGATGAACGCATCTGACACGTTAAGCAGAGCTGTGATCGACCTCTTTCCTTTCTCTATTCTAACCCTGTCGTTATCCTTTGCGCCTATCTTCGCGGCATCTTCCTCGCCCATAAGAACGGTCGGTTCCGTGCTGACATCCAAAAACTTGACCTTTATCTTCATTTCATTCCCCATTTTTCCAACGCGATCTTTAATTCCGGGTGAGTTCTCGCATACTCTTCCACACCAATGCCCAAATATGCCGCATCTACCGCCTGGCACATTCCCATTGCTCCCTTTCTTACGCCTTCCGGATGTCCTGCGACTCCGCCGCCCGCCTGTATCTGTACATTCATTCCGGATGCGGAGATCATCTTTCCGATCATTCCCGGATATACTCCTCCGGAACACACGGGCATCACCGTCTTGTGGATACTTTCCTCGAGACAGGCATCAAGGTTATCGTGATCGCCTTTGACGTCTCCGGTCATCTTTCCGACTCCCAGCGTACCTATGTGTAATGCATCCCCCCCGCACATGCGTACCAATTTCGTGATCGGAAGCATTGCGATCCCGTGAAGGGGATCTTTGGTGAAAGCACCATGCATTGTTCTGTGAACGTGTATCGGAACCTTTATCGCGGGATCCTCGGCCAATGCCTGAACGGCGGCGAATCCGCAAGTTATGACGTCCACCATTATCTGTTTCGCACCCCATGACTGGACCTTTTCCGCCAGTTCCACTATCTTTTCGCCGTTGGTACTCACATTCACGGCATGAACCATCAAATGTCCTTCTTCTTTGAGTTTATCCAGTGCTTCCGCGACGGCGATCGTGCGGTCTTCGATGGGGCAGAATGTCTGATTGACCAAGGTCTCATCGTCCTTGCTGTTGGTGAGACCTCCGCTTCCTCCCTCGTAAACGTATTTCGCAGTCTCTTTCGGAGAAAGACCTATCTTCGGTTTCACGATCGTTCCCACCAAGGGTTTTTCCGGACGATCCAGGATCTTTCTCAGACCTTCCGCTCCGAATTTTGGGCCTTTGTATTTTCTCATTATGCCGGGAGTGAATGTAACATCTTCCAATCTTACTCCCTGAAGGGATTCGAGGCCGAACAGATTCCCCGCAATGACGCTGAGGATCTGGGGGATCCCTCCCACTTCTATGCTGAAATCTTCTTCCGGGAACGCTATCGTTACGATATCTCCGCTGATGTCTGTGACCTTCGCTCCGTATTTTATGAAAACATCGTCGTCCAGTGTGGATATTCCCGTCCATGTTCCCGTCGACTGCTCCGCGGCAAGTGCTTCCGCCGCTTTCTCGATCGGAAGATCTGTTGTCACACGGTATTTGCAGATCACGTGTGACTCTGCATCCACATCATCTTTCAGGTGCATGTATGAATACGATTTCATTTGTAACTCTCCATCACTTTGCTCCCGAACTGCCTTAGGATTATATCGTAGACGGCTCCAGGAGATATTACTCCGACCTCGGTTATCATCGCATCGATGTACTTAGGCGGTGTGGAATCGAAGACCGGATTGAATATCTTCACTTTCCGATCGATCTCGTTCAATTTTGCAACCTCTGAATGCTCTCTCTCTTCAATGGGAACAACATCTCCGGACATCGTAAGAGGAGAGAATTTGTATGTTTCGGTGCAGACATTGAATGCCGAACGCGCCTCATCGGCGGCAAGTGCCAGCTGTGAAGTTCCTATCTTGTTGACGAGTACTCCGTTAGAAGTCACCGTATCCGCGCCCACGAATACCATGTCGACCTTTTCCATTACCATTCGTACAGCGCTATCGACTATCAAAGTAACATCCACACCTTCCTTCGCCAGTTCGTTCACTGTCAGGATCCCTTGTCTCCACGGGCGGGACTCCGTTGCGAATACCTTTATGTCCTTGCCCTGGCGGTGTGCTTCTTTGATCACGCCCAATGCCGCACTGCTGTTGCAGTGTGTCATCAGCACATCTCCGTCGGATATTCTCTTAGCACCGATCTTCGAGATCGTTTCCACCGCTTTCAATGAAGACTCAATGAATTTGTCCGCATTGTCCGATATGAGATCTTTCGCATCGTTAAAGGATCCTGCCTCATCGAGGTCCTTTATGCACGCATAAATGCCGTTTCGAAGAGAGACCGCGGTCGGACGCGAATTCAGAAGGATATCCTTTGCGACATCGATGTCCTTCCTGAGGTCATTCAATGACATTCCCGGATAACCCAGCGCAAAATCCTTCATCGATGCTGCTGCGGCTCTGGCGATCCTGCCCGCTCCGCGTATCCGCATCTCTTTTATTTCCGAAGCTGTACTTTTGATTGCATCAAACACATAGCTGGAATGGTGTTGTCTGATTAAATAAATGCCGTATCAGACTCTTTTATTTGTGTCTATATTCAGTTCACTGGCATAAAAGTGCTTAATGGATCGGCAAATATTCTCAAATGTCAGGATGTATTTTCAAAAAGGCGTACAATTTTTTCATATTGATGCTAATCTAATAAGCACAAAAAAAGGAAAATAATTGGAATGATCCATAAAATATTCTTATATGTTAGCATACATAGATTTTCCTGAAGAGATATTGTTTTATAGAGTGTAATTTCCTGTAGTAGTAATCGCAGATACGCGATACGAAGGAGGTAGCATAATGAAAAAAGCAACCATGAATGAAAATAACAATGGCGTTTCAAAAATTTTGATCGTCGTAGTTATTGCGGTAATCCTTATTGCCGTAGCTGGCGCAGGTTTGTACCTTTTAGGTAAATCAAACAGCGCAGAAATAGACTTCAAAGTAGAGGGGGTTGTCGTAAACGATTCCGATATCCTCATTTACATCAATGATGACGAGATCTCCAAACAAGACGTCAAAGGCCAACAGAAATTCACATTGACGGTAACAGCCCTGTATGGTATTTCGAAAGACGAAACCAAAGATATCACTGTGTCATCAAAAGTAATGGAGAAGAATGGTACCGTTGTGCAGACCGTCAGTAAGGTTATCACAGTTAAAGGTAATGAAAAATACCATGTAGACCTTGTGTTCCCTTACACAACTGTCGAATCTGAAATTACCGTCGAATTGACTTCTGATGCAACAGTAACCGTCTCTGCCGGCGGAGCAGTGCTCGGAACTCACGAAGTAGTGGCGAATGAGAGAGAAGTATTCGAAGACCGCATGATGCTGACGATACCGGAAGGATCGACTGCAATATCTGCCAAAGTCACGGTCAAATTCTCTGACGGAAGCACAAAAGAGATTGAAAAAGCGGTGAATGTTGTTATCGGTGGCACTACCGAAATAACGTTCCTGGTCAATAACTCAACCTTGGTTTAAATCAATTTAATCAATGAGGTCGGTTCCGACCTCAACCTTTTTTATTTTTCAAATAACTCAGCTTCCACTCTGAATAATGACGAAGGTTTGAACCCGATATAATCCTGACGGAAACAATGTTTGAATATCATGAGGGCATGAAATACCCCAAAATAAAGCATTTGAAAAACTTGTATATTATACTCAGGACATAAGATTTCAAGTTACTTCAAACAAATTAACAGAACCGTTTTTGGTCAGGGTCTCAGCTATTGATGTTGGTTTGGACTTATTTTCTCAAATAATAGATATTACGCCAAGCCTAAAGTTGAGAAACGAGAAAAGAAGCTTTGAAACTTCTATTCACATTAGGTATTTATGACGAGAAGAGATTGCGGTATTCATGGCGGGCAAGAAAAGGCTCAGAATGAGAGGGGTCAAACAAGCCCCGAAAAGATTGGAGGAAGAGATCCTTGACAGATCGAGACGGATCGCCAACAATCCCGGGTTACTGAGGCCTCTTTGCGCCGGAAATTGCAGAAAATGTGTTTTTGACAAAGAATTCAAGAACATAGATACTGTGGCTAGGTACAAGGACGATGCCGAAACTCTGCTGAAGCTTGCGTCCAAGGGATCCGACGATCTTGCAAAAGCGTATGCCGGAACAATATCTCTCAGCGCAGCAGGAAAAATACCCCTGCTGGCAACAGCCACCATCGCCGGAGAAAAAGTAGCGTTCGCTGTCAGAGGATCTGTCGGCAACGATAAACTCATCGGATGTCAATATTACGACGATCCCAAGCTGAGACTTCTGTACTACAATTCATTCATAAAAAGAAACAAACTCCATCTTTACTCATTCGAAGACGGTCTCGTATGTTCCGACCACCCCAATATGCCGGAAGATTATCTGTACGAAGCGTTCTGGGAAACGCCCTATGAGTTCAAGGATGACGGCCTCGTGTGCGGGCACAGCGGGGCTCTGGCTCTTGATATTAAGATCAAGTCCCTTGACGAACATATCCGCATTTGTGAAGACTGCGCAAAGGATGTTTCGACCATTCAATATCTGATCATCAGATTATGCGCCGTGGATCCCTTGGATGACATTGAAGTGAATGTTGTCCATACCTATCATTCCGCAAACGAAAGCGATAATGAGAAGATCGAAGGGGACCTGTTCAAAAGATACCTGAGAGGCGAAATAAGCGACAGAACGTTGCTGCAGACAGTGAAAAGAGACAAGCTCGGCACCCTTCGTAAGGGAGAGATCGCCACATTCATTATCGGTGCCAAGAACTACGGTTCCGATGTCGACGCCTTCATTGATGCGGTCATCGGTCCGGATTCCGAGAAATCAACACTGAGATCGTTCCTGACGGCAACTCCCGTTTCCGTTATCATCAAAAGCGGGAAAACGTCAGAGATCCTGACACATCTGTGGGAAGACCATTGGAAGAGCATAATCTCCGTACACACTTCACCCAAGATCGCTGAGACGTATACCGAACGGCCGAAAAATGCTCCGTCGGCGGTATTGGAAGAGGCTTATAACGTCCACATTTCCGCGGATGTTGTCGCTAATTTGCCGGAATTCAAAAAACCGAAACCCGTCACACGGCTTTCGGACACTCTTGCGAAAGCAGCAAAGGTCGGAGGTAAAGACCTTGTTCTCAAGGCAGTGGAATCCGAGACTTTGAAGGATCATAAGACGAGGTCCCTGGCTGCCGCATTCCTGCTGGCATGCGACAGTGCCGTGAAACTTCCTTTCAACTTATCGGCTGAAGAACGGAGTTTTACGGATTTCCTTATTCCCTTTGTGAAAAATGTGATCGACGCATCCGGAGACAAATACAGAGATGCGATGAACACCCTCCTCACGGCAAGCAGCTCCGGTGAATCCGTTTAAAGAATACGAACATCCGCCACGTAATGTGATACCGACGGAGCAAATGATTTCACTTCCACTATCTTCTCAATGGTGAATTTGCTGCATTCTTTTTCGAATATCGATCTTATCTTATCTTCGTATTCGCTCACATAGAATGTATCGTGATAATGGATCATTCCGCCTTTTTTTACCATTTCCAGAGCCTTGGGAAGAAAATCTGAAGTTGTTTGGACATATCCCATCAGAACACGGTCGGCGAAGTCCTTTCCGGGGATATCCCTGTTGTCTCCCAGGAGAGGTATGACCTTGTCGCATACTTCGTTCCTTTTTATGTTCCGCAAAAGGAAATGATAGGAGTCGGGATTTTTCTCGCATGCGAATATCTTGCGGGCGCCGCTGTACTTTGCCATCGGCAATGTGAAATAACCTATCCCTGCGAACATGTCCACGATCGTCTCCCCTCTGCAATCAGTGTTCCCCATACGCTGTCTCTCGTCGACGTTCCCGGATGCGTACATCACCTTGGTCACATCCATTTCGTAATTTATCCCGTTCTCGAGTCTTACGGATTCCGCGGAATCGCCGTAAAGCAATCTCATGCTGGGTCTTCTGAATTCGCCCGATACTCCTTCGACATCGGCACATACCGTTTTGACGTCCAGTATCTTAGCGTAAACCTTTCCTATCCTGTCACTGAACGGTTCGCATTTCTCGTCGATCCGTATTATCGCGATGTTACCGACATATTCCCACCTCATCGGCAATCTGCTTATGATATCATGGGAAAGATCCGACAATTCCTCCAGAATGCGTTCCTGAGGACTTCTTCTCTCCATGGTATATGCGGGACCCTCGACGATCTCGAATCCCATCTCCAATATCTGAGATTCTTTGCCTTCTGTAACGGGGACGAGTCTGAATTCCCCCTCTTTGCTTATCTTGGCGGACCTGTCCACAAGATCCATCTCGATCAGTCTGGGTATTATTTCCTGTGCCTCGGAAGAACGTACTTTTGCCTGCTTCACATTCTTCATAACAACGCCCTGATGATCAATGGAAGAAAACTTGCGGCGGCCTGCGGATTCCTGAGTATGAACGGCGCCACGCCACTCGGTTCGTCTATCGAGATGTCGTTCAGTATCTTCTTCATGTCCTCTCTTTCCAATATACCGTGAACTTTGTTGTAGTCTTTGTCGTTAAGATTGGTGTACATCTTCCTTATCTTATATCCTCTGGACAATTCTTTTCCTATCTCTCTTTTCCACGCCTTTTCGTATGAAGATAAACCTTTTGCCGACATGTTCCCTGAAGAAAGAGCGTTCGAAACCGTGTCTTTCAAGTGCGGTGCGGCTTTCATGATCGGATACAATCCCCCTCCTGATATGGGTTTGACCTGACCCGCTGCATCGCCTATCAATAACAGTCTGTCTCCGAAAGTACGTTTTCTTCCTCCCAACGGTATCTTTCCGGAATACTTTCTTATCACTTCCGAATTCTGAAGACCGTTTTTGTTCAAAAGTCTCTTGAGATGGTCGTTCGGACTGCCCGCCTGCGAAACGCACAATCCCACTCTTATGAAATCTCCGAAAGGTATCTCCCAGCTGAAGAACCCTGGTGCGAATTCCGACCCTATCCTCAGATCCATGATGTCCGATTCTTCTTTTCTGCAGCGGATATCCGCCTGTATCCCGTAGACGTATTCTTTGGGACCATTCTTCGGAAGGGACAATGCCGTTCTTGATCCCTGGCCGTCGGCCCCTACCATTATCTCGGCCACTATCTCTTTTCCATCCACTTTTGCGGATATCCCGTTTCGGAGAACGTTATGACCTTCGTAGGTCTTTCCGTAAAATATCTCCGCGCCCGAATCGATCGCTTTCTCGGCCAATTTTCGATCCAGATCCTCTCTGTCTATCAGTACGGCTTTTACATTCTTTGAACGTACTTCGATGGACTTTCCGTTCGGAAAAAAGACATTCGCTCCGTATATCTTGTTGAGTACATCAGGAGCCACGCCCGACATGTCCGCGACATCCTGTGTGATCAGTCCCGCACATTGCGTGGGTGTTCCCGAAACCTCATGGTTTTCGATCACAATAACATCGTGATCCTTTGCCAATAGTCCCGCCGATATCGTTCCCGCGGGTCCTCCGCCTATCACGACGACGTCGTGCATATGCCGATTCACTTTTTGGATTTCTCGTAGTCCGCAATGAAGTTCTTTATGCCTTCATCGGTCTTCGGATGAGATACCATCTGTTTCAGCACGCTGTACGGTATGGTCGCGATGTCGCATCCCATTGCCGCCGATTCCAGAACATGAGCGGGACCCCTTATGCTTGCGGCAATGATCTCGGTGTCGAATCCATAGTTAAAGAATGTGCCGATGATCTGTCCCAGAACATCCGTTCCCTGAAGGCCGATATCATCCAGACGTCCTATGAACGGCGAAACATATCTTGCTCCTGCCTTTGCCGCAAGAAGGGCCTGCTGAGCAGAGAAGATCAAAGTCACATTAACATCTATACCTTCTCCCGAAAGGACCTTCGTTGCTTTCAAAGCGTCAATGCACATCGGAAGTTTCACGTTGATATTCGGGTGTATCTTTGCCAATTCGCGGCCTTCTTTTATCATGCCTTCCGCATCCAAGGACATTGCCTCCGCGGATATCGGACCGTCCACTATCTCTGCGATCTCCTTTACGCGGGTCGCCGTGTCCGTGCCTTCCTTGGCGATTAAACTGGGATTGGTCGTTACTCCGTCCAATATTCCCCAGCTGTTGATCTCTCTTATCATGTCCAAATTCGCGGTGTCTATGAATATCTTCATTGTGTCACTTCCTTGCAACGGCTCTTTTTGCTGCCTCTGCGATACTGTCTGAGGTCAGCCCGTATTTCTCAAAAAGCTGTTCCGGAGAGCCTGACTCCCCGAATGTATCGTTGGTACCTATCATTTCCAGCGGCGAAGGGATCTCTTTGGAAAGAACCTCGGAAACTGCCGATCCCAGTCCTCCGAAAATACTGTGCTCCTCGGCTGTAACAACGCAGCCCGTCTTGGAAACGGATTCGATGATCGCTTCCCTGTCGATGGGTTTTATCGTTGCCATGTTTATCACTTCGGCTTTGATGCCTTGCTTTGACAGGGCCTTTGCCGCCTGCAGACTTTGATAGACCATCTGCCCTGTTGCGATGATGGTCACATCGTTCCCTTCTTTCACGGTGGTTGCCTTGCCTATCGTGAACTGAACATCTTCATCCATGACCGTCGGGAATTCCGCACGGCCCATTCTCATGTATACCGGACCGTCATATTCCGCTATCGCCATGGTTGCGGCGTAGGTCTCATGCGCGTCCGCGGGGGAGATCACCACCATGTTGGGTATCGCTCTCATGATCGCCATATCCTCGAGCGCCTGGTGGGACGCTCCGTCCTCTCCCACGCTTATCCCGCAGTGAGTGGCGACGATCTTGACATTCATTCTCGGGTACGCCACCGCAAGTCTGATCTGTTCCCAGCATCTTCCGCTGGCGAATACCGCGAATGTAGATGCGAACACCGTCTTTCCGGATGCCGCCAGACCGGATGCGACACCTATCATGTTCTGTTCCGCTATCCCGATCTCTATGAATCTTTCCGGTGCAACCTTTCTGAATTCGGATGTCTTGGTCGATTCCGCGAGATCCGCGTCCAATACGACCACTTTGGGATCGGACTCCGCCAGTGCGGCCAGAGCCTTTCCGTAATAATTGCGTTGAGCCAGCTTCTTCTCGGTCATCCCATCACCTTGCGAATTTCTTTGACCGCCAGGTCGCGTTCCTTGGCTTTGCAGACCTTTCCGTGGAACTCGGGGTTGTTCTCCATGAACGACACGCCCTTTCCTTTGATAGTTTTTAGGATCACGACGGTCGGGTTCCTTTCCGAATTCTTTGCCTTTTCGCATGCGGCCAATATCTGGCAGACGTTGTGTCCGTCAGCGATTATGACATTCCATCCGAAAGACCTCCATTTCTCGGAAAGAGGGTCCAGCGACATCGTGCATTCGGTATCTCCGTTTATTTGAAGACAATTCCTGTCGACGAAACCTATCAAGTTATTAAGGCCGTAATGGTGCGCGAGCATAGCGGCTTCCCAATTCTGTCCGCTCTGCAGTTCTCCGTCTCCCATCAGGCAGTATATTCTGTGATCTTTACAATCCATTTTGGCGGCAAGGGCCATCCCGCACGCCATGCTGAGTCCCTGACCGAGCGATCCGGTGGACATTTCCACTCCGGGAACCTTGCCCCTTACCGGGTGGCCCTGAAGAATGGACCCCATTTTTCTCAAACTCATCAATTCCTCTTTCGGGAAATAGCCCGCTTCCGCCAGCGTCGCATACAATATCGGCGCCGCGTGCCCTTTTGAAAGGATGAATCTGTCCCTGCCGTCCCAAGAAGGATCCTCCGGATCGTGATTCATGACCTTGAAATAAAGTGCAGCCATGAGCTCCGCAGACGAAAGCGAACCTCCCGGATGTCCCGACCCGGCTGCCGCGGTAGCCCTGATAACGTCTATCCTTAGCGTGTTCGCTTTCTTTTCCAGATCTTCTATGCTGCAGTCCATCGCACCCACCGAGACAGTATCAATCGCTCTCGATCCTTGGCGCCAGGAAATATTCAACTTTGACCTCATCGTTCGAAAGTCCGAACACAAGCCTAACCGGATAATCGTTATCCAGTTCCACTGTGATCATCGTACCCGCAGGTATCGCCTTTATCAAATTCGAAAAGTAATCCAAGGGAAACAGACTGCATACTTCGGACGATGCGACGAGTTCCTCATAATCTCCTTCTTCCAATTTGAGATTGGCGTCATCCGTGTCTCCTTCACAGGAAAGTTCGAAACATTTTGAATTTGCCTTGAGAGCTATGTGATCGGATATCGACTCCGCCGCACGTATACCCTTCTGAAGCTGGTCCACGACCACTCTGACCTTTGTTGACAGATTGAGCTGCGGAACCTTCGGGTCATTCATGCTTGATGTGTCCACAAGATTCATCGACCTCGTGATCTTGCCTATCCTGAAGACCAGTCTTCCGTTGCCTTCATCCTGTTCCATGGCGATGATATCACCGGGACCTGCGAGTTTCAGTACGGTCTTGACCTTATCGAGATCGAGTCCGATCTCGGTATTGCTTGCCGAATATGATTCGAAGGCTTTTGCTCCCACTTTCAATTCGATCATGGCGACATGTGCTGGATCCACAGCCTTCAAGACCATTCCGTTCTGATCGATCGTGAATTTTACCTCATCGATAAGCGTTGAGATCACGTTGACCAACCCCTTAAGGGTCTCTGATTTTATCTCTGCTTTAAACATCTGTTCACCATCACTGTTATTGAATTCAATATTCTCTCCAGGAGTGGTTGCACTTGCAACACCTGTATATTCTGGTCTCAGGCTCATCTGCAGAACGTGTCTGTCTTAGAACGAAATACGCCTCCGAATGATTACACTCGGGACAAGCTATCCTGGTCTTCGGGAGGGTGGCTATATTTTCGGTTATGACCATGGTCTCCCTCTCTTCGGAATCGGTCACAAACACTTGGGCTTTGCCTCTGGTCTCCGTGGTCACTCCACAAATATTACAGGAATACACCCCTTCCTTGGGGAACATCATTGAACCGCAGGTAGAACAGAACAAATTTACAGCCTCTCTATGTCATACCACAACGGATGTCAATATTAAAATATTGTCACGCGCGCGACAACCTTTACTCTTTTCCCGATTTTCTGTGCTCGGACCTTTGCAATATGTCAGAGAAAGGACTGCTGTCCCCTCCTTGCTCCTTTGTGTCCGAAGTTTTGGATACGGTTGTTGTAACTGTCTGAACCGTGGTGGATACGGGTCTCCGTTCTTTTTTGGTATCGGCGGATCTTCGATCAGCGCATGCTTTCGATTCCGGATTTTCGTTTGTCATCATATCCTGCATAGCGATACAGTCATTAAAACATTCGAATCCTATTTTCTTGTTCTTCCGGTAAAGTTCGACCGATCTGGCGGGCGATCTCACCGCACCGTCGGTCGCGCCCACGGAGATAAGATGCGCGGTTTCCCTCCTTACCTGCCCGGATAATATCCCTCCGACTCCTCCGAACACTGTCAATAAGCCGAATGCGGAAAGGTCCAAAGCCGACGTTCCGGAACTGAAGAACATCTCCAAGTATGATGCGAGCGCGCCTGCGACACCTGTCAATGATGCCGCCGCTTCTTCGGCAGATGCATCGGGATATCCGCCGGCCGTAAGTATGACACCGGCCAGTGCCCAGATCAATATTGCCATGAACACTCCGACGGACAGAGCGCAGACCAGACCTTTTACCAATGATCCTGTCTTTCTTCCGCATACGTAACCTGCGACGGCGGGACCCAATATCGGGATCCACCATAACATCGCAGCCAGCAGCAAACAGAATACCGCTGCCGCTCTGATACTGTATGTCTCATTACCTCCATCCAAAGCATTGGACAAAGAAGTGCACAGAGTGCCTACTCTAATTCCCATCCGCCCCCGTCATTGGGTTTGGTGTTTAAAAAACCTGTGCAGAGAAAGATCAAACCTGACATCGGGAATGTCCCGATGTCAGTAAATAGTTTGTAAATCGAATTTTACTTCTTTGCTTTTGACTTCTTCTTCGCGGCGCGTTCGGCCCTGAGGTTGTCCTTCACGGCCTTGTTTATATCTTCCGCCTGGTCCTTTCCGTCGGTTATCTCCGACTCGAGGTAGCGGAACACCGTCCATCCTTCTGCCCTGAGCACATCGTCGCCGGACGTGTTCCCGAACTCGGGAACAACATAGACTGCGACCTTTGCCTTGACGAATGCTATCGGGATCTGGTATTCTCCGTAATCCCTCCTGCATCTGAGACCCTTATTCCAGGTAGCTCTTCTGAGCAGCGCGTCCGGAGTATCTTCGAACATCTCGAATTCCTCTCCGGAATACTCCTCCTCCGCTTCTGTTTCCTCTTCCGCGACCGCAACGGATTCCACCGCCGATTCCGCTACTGGTTCCACTGCGGACTGGACCATAGGTTCAGCCTCTTTGAGACCTTGTTCGGGTTCCGGCTCTTTTTTGCGCGCGGACTCTCTTGCCAAGGCTGCTTCTCTGGAACTCATTACCTTGAGTTTGGGCAGTTCCTCTTTCTTAGGTTCAGGCTGAGGCTGAGGCTCGACCTTTTTTGGTTCAGGCTGAGGCTCGACCACTCTGGGCTGCTCTTTCACGACCGGCTTGGGCTCTTCCACTTTTTGGGGAACAGCGACAGGTACTTCGGCCTTCTTCGGTTGTTCCTTCACAACAGGCTTGGGCTCTTCCACTTTCTTGGGTTGAGCTTCCGGCCTCTTTGCGGGGTATGGCCTGGGCGCAGGCGCGTTCTTCTTGGCTTTTGATTTATCTTCTTTCTTCTTCGGAGCGCCTTTGACAGGTGCTTCGGCGACAGGTGCAAAATACATTGCCGCCACGAACAGGACCCATGCCGCCACGAACAATGCGAACACCAAAGTGATTATCACATTGTCACCCTGACTGAGGATCCCCGTGAGAACTATGATCAGCAGGAATGCAGCGGACATGATCATCAAGATCTTTTGATCCGTTACCCAGTCGTAGCCTACGTCTGCGAGGATCGTCAGGGATATGAGTGCGATGAATACCCACTCCAGCCCTTCAATATCCAAGACGCCTATTACGATCAGGACTGCTCCTGTCGCGATCATCAAAATACTTCGGATCTTCTCGATAAATGTTTTGGATTTGGCCTTACGCATTGAGACCAATACTCCGAACAGTGCACCGAGAGCACCCGCGATCACACACCCGGCGATGTATATTATCTCATCACCGAGCTCACTTATCTTCATGGTAGCGAAATCGAACCCATCCGTCAGGAGTGCTGCTGTGAACATACACAGCACATACGCGGCAGCAGCAACTATGCCGACGACTCCTGTTATTTTACCGTTTTCTAAAGCTGTTGCCATGCCTACATAACCAGCTTACTTATTTTAGTAGTTTCGCATTAAAATACGGTTTTTTCGACATTACCCACGTCGGAGAATGTCAGGAAATTAAATATATCGTGAGTAGATAACCTTAGTTATCATATCACATATCGGCAGATTGTACCTGCCTATTACACAGTCAAAGAGGCCGCAAACGCGCCCTCTTTTCACAAAATCCTTCATAAGAAGGTCAAAAACAAAAAAAGGAGAAACCATTAATGCTAATGAAATTTAGATTTTTAGGCGGCGCCGATGTGGTCGGCCGCATGGGGATGACAATAGAGGGGAACGGAAAGACCATGCTCGTGGAATACGGCATGGGTCCCACCAAGCCTCCGGAGTATCCTCTGAACGCACCGAGGATCGACCACCTGTTCCTGACACATTGCCATCTGGATCACTGCGGAATGATCCCCGTCGTATGCGGCAGGGATCGCTGCGAGTTGTTCACGACCCCCTTGTCCGCGGAGATATCGGAACTCATGTTGTACGACAGCCTCAAAATAGCGAAAGCGGAAGGTTACCCGGAACCGTACACGACCTCGGATATCGAGAAAACCATGGAATGCGTGGTGCCGTTCACTTTCAGAGAAACGATAGATGTCGGAAAGACCGACGTCACACTGTACTCCGCGGGCCATGTTCCGGGTGCAGCAATGTTCAACTTCAGCCAGGATTGCAATACCCTATACACGGGAGACATGCACACCGCGGACCAGAGACTGGTCGCCGGTGCCAAACCGATTGACTGTACCAACCTCATAATAGAGGGAACATACGGCGGACGCAACCACCCTCCCAGAGAAGAAACGATCAGAAAATTCATTGCGAAGGTGGATGAGGTCATCGACCGCGGAGGAGTTGTCATTGTCCCATGCTTTGCCGTGGGAAGAACACAGGAGATCATGCTTGTCCTGAAAGATCTGGGATACGACATGTGGGTCGACGGAATGGGCCGTTCGGTAACGAACTTCTTCCTATCCTACCCCGAATACCTCAGCGATCCCAAAGCTCTGAAAGCCGCGAAGAGATCGTTCACCGAGATCAAAGGGGCTGGAATGAGAAAACATGCGGCGAAAGGTCAGATCATCGTGACCACCGGCGGAATGCTCGACGGAGGGCCCGTCCTCGGTTATCTGAGAATGCTCAGAAACAACCCCAAGAACGCCATTCTGCTGGTCGGATACCAGGCAGAGGACACGAACGGAAGAATGTTGGTCGAGAACAAATGCATCTCCCTCGACGGCGAGATCGTTAAGATCGAGTGCGAGGTCTGCAGATTCGATTTCTCGGCGCATGCCGGTCATGACGAACTCGTGGAGTTCGTAAAAGAATGCGACCCCGACAACGTGATCATCATGCATTCCGAGTCAAGGGAGTTATTCCTTCCGGATCTCAAAGATTACAATGTCATACTCCCAGAACTGGGTAAGGAATTCGAATTGGACGTTTGATATGGACCTCAGGAGATTTCTGGAAGAGGATGTCGGGAACGGCGACATCACCGCCGAGATATTCTTAGACGACCGTGTCGGGAGAGGTGTGGTCCTCTGCGAGGAGAATGCCGTTGTTGCGGGATTGGAAGAGGCTTCCGAGATCTTCCGTCTTCTCGGCGTCACGGCACACGCTCTCGTAAAAGACGGCTCCCGCGTTACAGAAGGAACAAAGGTCATGGTCTTGGAAGGGGGCATGAAAAACATGCTTACCGGAGAGAGGACCGCCCTCAATTTCATAATGAGGATGAGCGGGATCTCCACCATGACCTCTGACCTTACAGCTGTCATCAGAGAAAAAGACCCAGATACGAAGGTCGCGGGCACAAGAAAGACCACTCCGGGATTCCGAATCTTTGAAAAGAAGGCGATCGCACTGGGAGGCGGATGGCCTCACCGCAACGGCCTTTACGACATGGTAATGATAAAAGACAATCATATCGCTGCCATGGGAGGCATGTCGGAAGTTCTTGAGAAGATCGATTCCGTTCCGAAAGGAATGAAGATCGATATCGAGGTCACTTCTGTGGAAGACGGTGTGATCGCCGCAGCACGCGGTGCAGACATCATCATGGCAGACCATATGTCTCCGGCCGATACGAAACTTCTCAGAGAGAAAGTGAAGAGGATCGATCCCGATATCCTCATCGAGGTCTCGGGTAACATAACTGCGGAGAACATCGCAGAATATGCGGGATGTGCGGATATCATCTCGATAGGCGCTCTGACCCATTCTGTGAGGGCGATTCATTTCTCGATGGATCTGGAAGCAAATAATTAATCCGTTAAGTGCGATGGTGTTCCCATGAGTATTGATTTTAACGACTACCTCTGCCAATTCTGCGGCAAAACGAGTAAGAACTTCGCGTTTGCCGCCTTTGTATGCGACGATCCCGAATGCGTCGAAAAGGCAAGATTGGAAAGAGGCGGTCCCGGCGGACACATGAAAAGGAAAGCCGAGGGCAAACCTATACTTCCAGACTTGCCCGATGACGAATGATCAGTGTCTGAACACCCGGCAGCCCGTGAACACCATTGCCATGTTGTGCTCGTTCGCAGCGTCGATCACTTCTTGATCCCTGATACTCCCTCCGGGCTGGATTATTGCCGTTACTCCGGCTTTCGCGGCTTCATCTACACCATCCCTGAACGGGAAGAACGCATCGGATGCCATTACCGATCCCACTGTGGATTCGTTTGCCTTCATGGCGGCTATCTTCGCGGAATCGACGCGGCTCATCTGGCCCGCGCCTATCCCTATGGCCCTTTCGCCCTTCACGTACACCACTGCATTCGAGGTCACGTGTTTAGCTAATTTCCAAGCGAACAGTAGTGTCTTTATCTCCTCTTCCGTGGGAGCACGTTTTGTCACCACTTTGAGAGCTTTCGGATCGATCTCCACATCCTCGCTTGTCTGGATCAGAAGTCCGCCCTGGACTTTCTTCATCTTGTATTCATTGCGTCTTCCCGCCGGAGATATCACGGAATTTGTTCTGAGAAGACGTATGTTCTTCTTCTTGGTGAGAAGATCTATCACTCCTTCCTCGTAATCCGGACATATGACCGCCTCAACGAAGTATTGCGAGATCATCTCCGCAGTCTGCATGTCACAGTTCCTGTTCAGACATATCACACAGCCGAAGGCCGACAGAGGATCGACGTTGTACGCTGTCTCGAATGCTTTGAATATTGTATCATCGGATGCCAATCCGCAGGGATTCGTGTGCTTCATAACGACCGCTGTCGGTCTTTCGAAATCCATTGCGATATCCAGAGCTTTGTCGAGATCCAGTATGTTGTTGTATGACAATTCTTTCCCGTGCAGCTGCTCGGATTTCGCCACTGTGGTGCCTTCGGCGAACGGCTCTCTGTAGAATGAAGCGGATTGATTAGGATTCTCCCCGTACCTCAGATCCTCGACCTTCTCCGACGGCATCGGGAATGATGCCGGGAACCCTTCGCAGAATCTCTTCTGCATGTATGATGCTATCATCGCATCATAATTCGCGGTGTTGATGAATGCCTCCGCCATCAGTTTTTCGAGCAGGGACTGGTCGATCTCACCCGTTGATCTGAGCTGTTCGATCACTTCCGGATATTGCCCCGGATCGGTTATGACGGCAACAGAACGATAATTCTTCGCTGCGGCGCGGATCATGCTGGGGCCGCCTATGTCTATGTTCTCCACGATATCCTCGAATGTCACTCCTTTTTTGAGCACGGTATCCTTGAAAGGGTACAGATTCACGATCACCATGTCGATCTGCTCGATCCCCTTGTCCTTTATGGCTGCCATGTGTTCGGGGATGTCTCTTCTGGCAAGAATTCCTCCATGGATCTTTGGGTGCAATGTCTTCACCCTTCCGTCCAGCATTTCCGGGAACCCGGTAATGTCCGAAACCTCCTTTACGGGCACATTGTTCTCCTTGAGAATTTTGTATGTTCCCCCGGTGGAAATCAATTCAACACCCATTGAAGAAAGTTCTTTCGAAATGTCAATTATGCCGCTTTTATCCGAAACGCTGATCAGCGCCCTTTTGATCTTGACCACTTACACATCCCCCTTTGATATCACTAACGAACTGATACAGGGTTGTAAGAACTTTTTGTTAGATAAACACTTGTCAAGCGTACTTGGATCGGAAATTAAAAAATTAAAAAGAAGGCCCCGAAGGGCCGTTGAGTTTAAAGCAGAGCTTTCATGACCCTTGCCGCTCTTGCATCAAGTGTCTCGACACCGGATACCTTGCTTGCATATTCCGACAAAGCAACGATATCCTCGTTCTCTATGCACTCGAGCTTGAACTTACGGGTTCCCGCCATCAGCTGTTTGAGACCTTCTCCCAGTCTGTCGTTGAAGAACGTGTAGAGACTCAAAGCGCCCCACGGGATGTCTGTACCGATCTTCTTGCCGGGGAATTTCTCCTGCATTCCCATCGCGCCTATGAAGAACTTGTTGGGATCCGAACCGTACTGCTCGGTGAATGATGCGGGCAGCTGGTTCTTTGCCGCAAGGTTCGCGAAGTGCTTACCTTTCGTTGCCGCTGTTATCGGGCCTCTGGACATTCCTATGGATTTCACGAGAGGACCGTTTCCCAGATCCGACAATGCGAACGCTTTGTACATCTGGGTCTCATTGATGAATCCGCCTGCGAACGAGAGGTCGGGAACATATCTTCCCTGTTTCTTGAGCTCTTTCGCGCATGCCATCACCTGACTGAAAAGCCAGATCCCGGGGGAGCTGAGCTCATTCATGTGGCTGACCGGCGACATGCCTGTTCCGCCACCTGCGGCATCGAATGTCAGAAGATCTATCTTTGCCTCGGATGCACATTTCATGGTGAATGCGACCACTTCGGGTTTGTATGCTCCCGTCTTCAGGAACACGTTCTTGGCACCTTTGGATCTGAGCTGATCTATATCCTCGACGAAAGACTTCCTTTCCGGGAATCCGACACGGCTGTGTCTCTCGAAGGTCTTGAACACACCTGCTTTGAATGCCGCCTGAACCTCCGGA
>JGI994J12354_10001063_pt1 | contig 27884 bp, 36 predicted proteins | sample IntmicLarv3ML3BL_FD_12354 | JGI IMG/M metagenome (IMG submission 12354) | reverse complement strand
AAAAATGATCATGGGCCGCAAGGTGGGCATGACCCAGCTTTTTGCTGAAGATGGCAAAGCTGTGCCTGTAACCGTCCTTGAAGTTGGCCCTTGCTATGTAGTTCAGAAACGTACGATGGAACGTGATGGTTATGAGGCAATTCAGATTGGCTACTTACCATACAATGATCGTGATGTAAGACGCGTAGAAGAGTTAGAAGAGCTCCACAAAGAACGTAAAAATAATAAAGAACACGGAAAAGTGGAGAGAAAGACCAAAGGCAACAGCAAACTCAATCTCGCTACATTCGGTCACTTCAAACGCGCTGACTTAGCCCCGTTGCGTCACTTAAAAGAATTTAAAGTAACTGCTCCCGAGAACTTTACCGAGGGAATGGAAATAACCGCTGAAATCTTCACCGAAGGTGAGAAGGTTAATGTTTCCGGTACTTCTAAAGGTCGCGGATTTGCCGGCGTTATCAAACGCTACGGCTTCCACGGCGGTAAAGCTACACACGGTAGTATGCACCACAGAAAAGCAGCTTCCGGCGGCGCAACTGATGCCGCAAGAGTTTTTGCCGGCTCACGCCGTCCTGGACATATGGGCGCTGAAAAGGTTACCACTAAAGGTTTAACCGTTGTGCGTGCTGATAAAGATAGAAATATGCTCGTAATTAAAGGTGCTGTTCCCGGTCCTAACGGCGGTTTAGTTACCATTACTTGTCCTGAGCGCCAGAATATTGAGCGCGGCAAAGGCAAGTTCATCACCTTTACGGAATTGGAGGGATAACAGATGACAAAAGCACCTATTTTTAAATCAAACGGCTCTGCTGCAGGTGATATTGAACTCAATGCAGAAATCTTTGGTCTTGAATTAAATCATGATTTACTCCGCCAAGCTGTAATGGTATTTTTAGCTAACAACCGTCAGGGAACGTCAAGCACTAAAACACGCGGTGAAGTAAAGCATACAACCAAAAAAGTATGGCGCCAAAAAGGTACCGGTCGCGCTCGTCAGGGTATGAAGAGTGCTCCGCACTGGAAAGGCGGTGGTATCGTGTTTGGTCCGACTCCACGCGATTTTTCTATGAGCTTTCCTAAAAAGATGAGAAGAAGCGCACTTTTGAATGCTATGAGCGCAAGAGCTGCTGAAAACGCAATCGTTGTTGTTGAAGAGTTTGGCATTACCGAAGGAAAAACTAAACAGGGCGTAGAGTTCTTAAAAGCTCTCGGTTTAGAAAATACTAAATTATTATTGGTATTAGATGAGCCGACTGAAGAGATTATCTTAGCTTTTAGAAATATCCCAAGTGTATATATGGCAACAGTTGACAGCGTAGGAACATACGATGTTTTGACCAGTGAGAAGGTTCTCTTTACAAAAGCCGGTCTTGACCTCTTTGCTGCGTTAAAGCTTTCTCCGCTTGGCATTGACAATTGGATTGACTTAAGAACTCAGGAGGAAGACAATGACTAAATCCTTATATCAGATTATTATTCGCCCGGTGCTCACAGAAAAGAGCGTATCCGGTGTTGATAGCAAAAAATATGTCTTTGAAGTGGCTAATGACGCAACAAAGATTGAAATCAAGAATGCTGTAGAAGAGCTTTTCAAAAAAGAGAAGATCAAGGTAGCATCTGTTAATACCTCAACAGTTCGCGGTAAAAGCCGCAGAATGAATCTCCGCAGTGGTCGTCGCCCGTCTACCGGTATGACCCCATCATGGAAAAAAGCTGTCGTTACACTGACTGCTGATTCACCGAACTTGTCGGTATTAGAAGGGGTATAATATATCCTTATTAAGGTTATGACCTTAATTAATATGGCGCATACAGCCGAAAAAGTATGAAAGATGGTAACATACACCGCTAAGTATGTCAAAAAATTGGAGTTTATAAAAAGATGGCATTAAAAAGTTATCGTCCAACTTCACCGGGTCGCCGTTTTATGACAACGGCTGATTTTAGTGAGTTGACAAAGAAAAAACCTGAAAAATCTTTAGTGCGTCCGCTTAAAAAGAGCGGAGGACGTAATAATACAGGCCGTATTACTTCACGCTTTAGAGGCGGCGGAGCAAAACGTGCTTACCGTATAATTGACTTTAAACGTCTTAAAGATGATATTGCAGCAACCGTTATCGCTCTTGAATACGACCCAAACCGCTCTGCACGCATCGCTCTTTTAGAGTATGCTGATGGCGAACGCCGTTATATCTTGGCCCCTGTTGGCCTTGTTGTCGGCGCAACCGTATTTTCCGGCGAAAAAGCTGACATTAAGCCCGGCAACTCTTTGCCACTGTCTGCTATCCCTGTTGGTACTACAGTTCACGCAGTTGAGTTATCTGTAGGAAAGGGCGCACAGATGTGCAGAAGCGCGGGAACATCAGCCCAGTTAATGGCTAGAGAAGGCAAATATGCTACACTTAACCTCCCATCCGGTGAGATGAGAAGAGTTTTATCGGCATGTAGAGCTACTGTTGGTCAAGTTGGAAACGTTGAGCATGCAAATATCGTTTTAGGTACTGCGGGTCGTATGCGCCATAAAGGCAAACGCGGTCACGTTCTCGGTTCATCCATGAACCCTTGCGATCACCCGCATGGTGGTGGTGAAGGTCATACATCTATAGGTCGAAAGTCAGGTCCTGCGACCCCATGGGGCAAGGCAGCGCTTGGTCTTAGAACTCGTACAAACAAACGTACTGAGCAGTATATTGTTAAACGCCGTGATGCGAAATAAGAGGTAAATAAAAGATGGGAAGATCACTTAAAAAAGGTCCATTTGCTGACGATCATTTATTAAAGAAAATTGATGAATTGAACCGCACTAATGAGAAAAAAATCATTAAAACCTGGTCACGCCGTTCGACAATTTTTCCTGATATGATAGGACACACAATTGCAGTATATGACGGTCGAAAACATATTCCGGTATTTGTTACCGAAAATATGGTTGGTCATAAATTAGGGGAGTTCGCTCCAACACGTCACTTTCGTGGCCATGCAGGCAGCGACAAAACATCAAAGGTTCGCTAGGAGAAAATAATGGGTAAAAATGCAAGAATACGTAAAGAGGCAAAGGTAGCGTTAAAAGAGCAGCGCAAAGCTGAAGGTCTAGCTAAAGCCAGTGCCAAAAACGTTAGAATGTCGCCACGTAAAGCGCGTATAGTTATAGATTTGATTAGGGGTAAAGAGCTTCAAGATGCTATTAACATCTTGTCATTCACCTCAAAAATGGCAGCCGATCCTATTCGCAAAGTTGTTGAGTCAGCTGCTGCAAACGCAGAAAATAATTACAATTTAGATCGCGATCGCCTATATGTTAAAAGTTGCTATGTTGACAACGGTTTTATGTTTAAAAGAATGCACCCAACTACACAAGGGCGCGCTCGTATCGTTAAAAAACGTACCAGCCACATCACTATAGAACTTGCTGAAGCACGCGGCGCAGGAGGTAACAATTAATGGGTCAGAAAGTACATCCATATGGATTTAGATTAGGAGTTATCCGCGATTGGCAGAGCCGTTGGTTTGCTGATAAAGAGTACAAAGAGTTCGCTGTGGAAGACCACAAAATCAGAACTTTCCTCCGTCAGAGACTTCCGGGTCTTTTAAACGCCAACAACAATCGCCGTGGCGCACGCGGTTCAGGTGGTGACGCAGGTGTTTCAAATATTGAAATCGAGCGTATGGCTAATATGATTAAGGTTACCCTCCACACTTCTCGCCCAGGTGTTATCATCGGTCGTGGCGGCAAGGGCATTGAGGACTTAAAGAACGAGCTTGAAAAAATCGTTCCACGTAAAGTTCAGTTAAATGTTTTGGAAATCAAAACCCCTGAGCTTGACGCACAACTTGTAGCTGACTCTATAGCTTCACAGATTGAGCGCCGTGTATCATTTAAGCGTGCAACCCGTTTAGCTATCGCAAGAACTATGCAGCGTGGCGGTAAGGGAATCAAAGTTTTGGTTGCCGGTCGTTTGGGTGGTGCTGAAATTGCTCGTGGTTACGGCGATAAAGATGGTAAAATCCCTCTTCATACGCTCAGAGCTGATATCGACTACGGCACATCAACCGCTCGTACACAGTACGGTCAGATTGGTGTTAAAGTGTGGATTTATCGCGGCGAGATTCTGTCCGGTTATGTTGGCGCTCCTGCAGCACAAGCACAACGCGACAGTCGTCCGCAGCGCAGCAGAAGAGATCGCGATTCCGCTCCGTCAAAGGGTTGGAAGAGAGTTGAAAAGAGCGCTCCTGTAGCAGAGAATGCTCCGGTTGAAGCAGCTCCAGTAGAGACTACTTCTGAGGCGTAAAAGTTAGTTTAAAGTTTATTTAGGTAAAAGTTTTGGTTCGTTTCTTATATATGGAAACGGAAAATTAAGAAAGTTAAAGCGCGATAATATCGTGTTTTTATGGAGGCTAGAAAAAAATGTTAATGCCCTCAAAGGTTAAATATAGACGTTTACATCGTGGTCGCAGAAAAGGTGTTGCACATCGCGGCAATGTAATTACGTTGGGCGAATTTGGTTTGCAGGCAAATGAAGGCTGTTGGATGACTAACCGTCAGATAGAAGCTGCTCGTGTTGCTATGACCCGTCACATTAAACGTCAAGGTCAAGTTTGGATTAAGATCTTCCCGGACAAAAGCGTTACTGCTAAACCTGCAGAAACTCGTATGGGTTCCGGTAAGGGCTCACCTGAGTATTGGGTAGCAGTAGTAAAGCCGGGTCGTATTCTTTTTGAGATGGCCGGCGTTACTGAAGAGTTAGCAAAAGAAGCTATGCGTCTTGCGGGTCACAAACTTCCTATTAAGACTAAATTTGTGACTAAAGCTGATACAGACAAAATTGCGGAGGATAAATAAATGAAGTTAGAAGAACGTCGCCGTCTGCATGGTTTGGGCAGCGAAGAGCTCAAAAAAGAGCTTTCAAATGCTGAAGAAGCCATGATGCAGCATAGATTTGACCGTGGGTTAAATAAGAATGTTACTTCATCATCTATCCACAATACAAGAAAGATGATTGCTGTATTAAAGACCCTTATCCGTGAAAAAGAGTTGGTCTCTGAAGCCGGTTTTAGCAATATCGAAGAGTACAAAAAGTTTCGTGCTGTTGAACGCAAAGCTTACAAGGCAGGTAAATAGGAGAATATGAATATGTCCGAACAACGCAATCTTCGCAAAATACGTGAAGGATTAGTGATAAGCGATAAGATGGATAAAAGCATTGTTGTTAAAGTTCAAGACTTAGTACAGCACCCGCTTTATCGCCGTGTTATCAAACGCACATCTAAATTTATGGCGCATGATGAAGCAAACGCATGCGGTATCGGCGACAGAGTTCGTATTATGGAATGCCGCCCGCTCAGCAAGAACAAATGCTGGCGTTTAGTTGAAATTTTGGAAAAAGCCAAATAACATTTTAATGTCAAGATAGGGTTAAGGTTCAAATAAATAGTACCCGAAATATAAGAGGTATATTGCTATGAATAGTTTTGAAACCGCAAAATTGCGTAATATCGCTATAGTAGGTCATGGTGGATCAGGTAAAAGCTCCTTAGCAGAAGCGTTTTTATTCCAAAATGGTTTAATCGGTCGCTTGGGAAGAACTGATGCCGGCACTTTGATGTCCGATACAGATCCGGATGAAATAGCACGTAAAATATCTATAGGCACATCATTTTTGCCTATCGTACATAAAGGCGTAAAATTAAACATATTAGACACCCCCGGTTTTTCAGACTTTGTCGGTGATGTTACCGGTGCGTTAAAGGTTGCTGAAACTGTGATGGTTGTTGTTGACGCCCTATCAGGAGTTCAGGTTGATACTGAACGTTATTGGAGAATGGCTGACGCGCAAGGCAAATCTCGCGTTATTGTCATCACCAAGATGGATAAAGAGACCGCAAAGTTTGAAGACGCGTTCAGCTCTGTTCGCGCTCGTTTTGGCAATAATGTTGCCGCGGTTTATCTGCCAATAGGTGAAGGCAATGACTTTAAGGGATTAGTCGACATTATAAAGATGAAGGCCTATCTCGACACCGAAGGCACAGAAAAGCCAAAAGAGGCAGATGTTCCTGCTGATATGGCTGATGCTGTTGAAGAGCACAGAATGGTTCTCATGGAAGCTATTGCTGCCGTAAACGATGACTTAATGGAAAAATACCTTACCGATGGCGAACTCAGCAGTGAAGATATGGCAAGCGGCTTGGCTGAAGCTATCAAGCAGAAAATGCTCTATCCGGTTATCCCGACAGGAGCATTTAAGAACCTCGGTACAGACACATTGCTTGACTTTCTGTCAGCAAGCTGTCCGTCTCCGCTTGATGCTGAGCCGGCAATAGCTGTTAAGGGCGGCGAAGAAGTTGAAGTATCTTGTGACGCGAGCGCTCCGACAGCAGTATATGTATTTAGAACAACAGCTGACCAATTTGCGGGTCGCATAAACTATTTACGCGTTTACTCCGGAACTGTAAAGTCTGCGAGCGAGCTTGTAAATATGAGCAAGAGCTCAAAAGAGCATATCGGTAATCTTTTTGTTATGTATGGCAAACAGCAGGACCCACAGCAGAGTGCTGTAGCAGGTGATATTGTTTTGATTGCTAAATTGCATGACACAAAGACAGGAGATACTTTAGCACAAAGTGGCAGCGATATTGAGATTGCAAAATCTTCATATCCGGAGCCAATGCTTAACTTCTCTATTACTACTGCCACTAAGGGTGAAGAAGATAAGCTCGCGCAAGGTATGCACAGATTTACCGATGAAGACCCAACATTGCGCTTTGAGCAAGATCCTGAGACTCATGAGGCGATTATCGCCGGTATGGGTGAGCTTCAGCTTGAAGTAACCCGTGAGAGGTTAAAACGTAAGTTTAATGTTGATACCATTCTCGGTAACCCAACTGTTGCGTACAGGGAGACTGTTAAAGGATTTGCCGAAGGTCACGGACGACATAAAAAGCAGTCCGGTGGTGCAGGTCAATTTGGTGATGCTAAGATTAAACTTGCACCAAATGAGCGCGGCGAAGGTTTTGAGTTTATTGATGAAGTGGTTGGCGGTGCAGTGCCTCGTCAATTCATCCCATCAGTTGAAAAGGGCGTTAGAGAGGCAATTAAGCACGGTATTTTGGCAGGTTACCCGGTGATTGACGTGAAAGTAACACTATTTGATGGATCTTACCATCCGGTAGACTCTAAAGATATCGCTTTCCAGATGGCAGGACGTATGGCATTCCAGGACGCTATGCAGAACGCTAAACCTATTATCTTGGAACCATTTATGGATGTTGAAGTTATCATAAATGATGACCAGATAGGTGACGTGATTGCGAGCATTTCCGGCAAACGCGGGCGTGTTCAGGGTTCAGACTCTATTGGCGGCGGCAATTCAGTGGTGAAAGCCCAAGTTCCGCAGTCAGAGATGTTCCAGTACTCAAATGAGCTCCGCGCTATGAGCCAGGGCAGAGGAAGCTTTACAATGCACATCTCTCACTATGAAGAGGTACCGGCAGTGGAAGCTGAGAAGATTATAGCATCTTCAACCAAAAAACGTATAACAGAATAATTTTTTCCGCTTGGGGTTATAAAAAAAAGCGCCGAGCGGAGATAAATAGAGGGATAATTTAATGATACAACTTAGATCTAGATTAAATGTAGCGGACAACTCAGGCGCTAAAATCGTTGAATGTATTAGAGTTTTAAAAGGTTCAACAGGTGCGACTGCAAATATTGGCGATATCATCGTAGTATCTGTAAAGCAGATAACTCCGGGTTCAACAAACGTCAAAAAAGGTGAAGTCGCAAAAGCTGTAGTAGTTCGCACTAAAAAGCCGTTACGCCGAAAAGACGGCACTTACATCCGCTTTGATGAGAACGCTGCTGTGCTGATTAATGAGCAGAAAAATCCACGCGGAACCCGTATTTTTGGCCCTGTAGCTCGTGAGCTCCGTGACAAAGATTTTATGAAAATCGTTAGTTTAGCTCCGGAAGTTTTATAATTTTATTGTTTAATCTTTAAATATTTTGTAAAACTCCTTGACAAGATAGTCGAAATATGATATAATTACAAATTGTGGCGTCCATTTTTAGCGATTTGTTAAGATTGGTCGTATCACAAGTACAATTGGTAGGTTAAAATGAACATAGTAAAAGGTGATACAGTTTATATACGCGCCGGTAAAGATGCTGCTTCCATAAGCCGTCTTCCGGAAAACGCTAAGGGCAAATCAACAGCTGAGCAAATAGCAGCTGCAAATGATAATCCCGGTATTCGCGGTGAAGTTTTAAGAGTAATTCCTGCGAAAAATCAGGTTATCGTTAAGGGTGTGAACATGGTTACAAAGCACCAGCGTCCGCGCGCAAGCTCAGGCGCAGGAGCTATACAGCAGGGTGGCCGCATACAGTTTGAGGCACCACTGCCAATGTCCCGTGTTATGCTCGTATGTCCGAGTTGTCAGAAACCTACACGTGTTGGCACAACACTTAGAAAAGAGATTCGCGCAACTCTAAACGGTGAAAAAGAAAAGACAGTTAGAGATCGCGTTTGCAAACAGTGCAATCAGGTGATTGCTAAACCAACCGCTAAAGGTTAATTTAACGGTTTGCCGCTCTCCAAGGGGTGTAAGTATAGGGCAAGCGTAAAAAATAGGAATTGATGCGTAAAAGAAAAGTGGCTCAATGGTCGCGAAAATGGTCAGGGGTGATTTTATAAAACACGCAAACTATATATAACGTAAGCAGGAAAAGTCCTTGTGGAGAGGATGGCAGACGACTCTTAACAATTTTAAGGAGTATCTATTTAAATGGCACAAGCTAAAAAGAGCGCACCGGCAAAGGGCGCACCTCAGGGACAGAAACCCGGGGCAGGTGGAAAGAAGGACTTGGTAGCATTTAACGGTACAGAGACTAAGGGTGTAGCCCCACGTCTTAGAGACCGTTTTAACGCTGAAATAGTTCCTGCATTACAAGAGGAATACAAGTATGTTAATATCATGCAGATTCCGAAAATCGAGAAAATCGTTGTAAATATGGGCGTTGGTGAGGCAGTCGGCGATTCTAAACAATTAGAAGCTGCAGTTAAAGAGCTCGCTTTGATTACAGGTCAGAAACCGCTTGTTACGAAAGCTCGAAAATCTATCGCGACATTTAAACTTCGCACAGGTTACTCAATTGGTGCAAAAGTTACTTTGCGCGGTGTTAGAATGTGGGAGTTTTTAGATCGTCTCCTCTCAGTTGCGATTCCTCGTATTCGTGACTTCCAGGGATTACCTTATAAATCATTTGACGGTCGCGGCAACTATAGTTTAGGGCTTAGAGACCAGACCATATTTTCTGAAATTAATATTGACACTGTGAATAAAGTTCGCGGTATGGATATAACAATCGTTACAACTGCAAAGACTGACGATGAGGCACGTTTCCTCTTGACAAAACTCGGTCTTCCTCTGAGAAAGAGTTAAGCAGGTATTTAGGAGATAATAAATTGGCTAAAAAAGCAAAAATTGAAAGCTGGAAGAAAACCCCAAAATTTGGTGTGCGCGCGTACAACCGCTGCAACATTTGCGGTCGTCCACACGGTTATTTCCGCAAATTCGGTATGTGCCGTATTTGTTTACGTAATTTTGCTCATCGTGGTTTACTACCGGGCGTAACAAAATCAAGTTGGTAAGAAGGAGAGAAGTATAAATGCCAGTTACCGATTCCATAGCAGATATGTTGACCCGTATTCGTAACGGTGCAGCAGCAGGGCACAAGAATGTTTCTATGCCCACATCAAAAATTAAAGTAGAAATAGCTCGCATCTTAAAAGAAGAGGGTTATATACTAGGTTATGAAGTTGTAAAAGATGAAAAGTCTATTACTCCGCTTTTAAAAGTTGAATTAAAGTACGGTGTTAAGGGTCAGTCCGCTATCCGCGGCATCCGCCGTTATTCAAAACCGGGACTTCGCCAATACGTTGGTTATGGCGAGATTCCTCGTGTTCAAGGCGGTTTGGGTGTAGCTATTTTAACAACCTCAAAGGGTATTATGACAGACATGGCAGCTCGTCGTCAGAAAATCGGCGGCGAAGTCGTTTGCTTTGTTTGGTAAAAATTAAAACTAAAAATGACGCAATCTCAATTGACAGAAAAGATTGCAAAAGGGGAATACAATGTCACGTATAGGACGTATGCCAATACCGGTTCCAAAAGGTGTTGAAGTACAAATAGATAACAGTCTTGTGTCAGTAAAGGGTCCAAAAGGTGCGCTTTCTCGTACACTCAATGACGGAATAAGCGTGAGAATGGAAGACAATACACTTTATGTGGAAAGAGCTTCTGACTCAAAAACTCACAGATCTTTGCATGGTTTATCAAGAACTTTGGTTGCAAATATGGTTACCGGCGTATCTGAAGGATTTTCAAAAACTCTTCACTTGCACGGTATCGGCTATAGAGCACAGGTTCAGGGCGACCGCTTAGTACTTGGTCTTGGTTTTTCTCATGATGTTTTCGTGATTTTACCAAAATCTATCAGTGTTACTGCTGACTCATCATCACCAAATATGGATAACACCTACAGAACAGCAATCATTACCTTCTCAGGTATAAATAAAGAGCTTGTAGGTCAAGTTGCTGCTAAAGTAAGAGCCCTAAGAAAACCTGAGCCATATAAAGGCAAGGGCTTGCGCTATTTGGGCGAGACAGTTATCAGAAAAGCCGGTAAAGCCGGCAAAGCAGGTAAGTAAGTAATTTAAACTTTTCGTCATAATAACGAGAAGTATCGTTAAAATAAAGCTGAAAGGCAGATTTGGATTGACGGCAAAATCCGTGTAATCAAAAAAGGTAAATCTAAAATGAAATTAACAAAGGAACAAGCACTACAACGTCGACACAGACGTGTTCGTGGAAAAGTAAGTGGAACAGAGGGGCGTCCTCGTTTGGCGGTTCACCGCAGTTTGCAGCATATATATGCTCAGATCATTGATGATGTCAATGGAAGGACATTAGTTGCAGCGTCAACGAATGAACCTGCGTTTCGTGAACTAATCTCTGATACTGTGAAAGCATCAAACATTGCCGGCAGCAAAGCTGTTGGTGAAATGCTCGCAAAAAGAGCTAAAGATGCCGGAATCAATACAGTTGTATTTGACCGTGGCGGTTATCCTTATCATGGTCGCGTAAAAGCTCTCGCAGACGGTTCACGCGAGGGTGGATTAGAGTTTTAAGAGGACGGAAAATATAGTATGGCAAAAATAGACATATCTGAATTAAAATTAGAAGAGAAGATGATCTCTTTAAACCGCGTACAGAAGGTACACAAGGGCGGTCGTACGCTTCGTTGGAGTGCACTTGTTGTAGTTGGCGATGGCGAAGGTTACGTAGGCGTTGGTCTTGGTAAAGCATCTGAAGTTCCGGAAGCTATACGTAAAGGTGCTGAGGCAGCTAAAAAAGCGCTTATCAAAATTCCTTTGGTACACGGCACTATTCCACACCCGATAACAGACTCTGCAGGAGCAGCGCGTGTTATGCTTCGTCCGGCAGCTCACGGTACCGGTGTTATTGCCGGTGGCGCAGTTCGTGCCATATTGGAAGCAGCCGGTGTTAAAGATATTTTGACAAAATCTTTAGGTTCTGCAAACCATGTCAATATCGCCTGGGCAACCATGGAGTGTTTGACTAATTTAAGAACAGTTGAGAGTGTTGCAGCGACTCGCGGCATCTCTGTTAGTCACATAACAGGAAGAGCTGAAGAGGTAAGCGCGGCACCACAGATTGAAGGAGAAGAAAGTTGAGCGGCAAGTTAGCAATCACATTAAAAAGAAGCGTTATCGGCTGTCCGAAATCTCAGCGTTTGGTAGTTGAGAGCTTGGGGCTTAAAAAGCGCGAGAGCACAGTAATTTTGCCGGATAACCCGGCAGTTCGCGGAGCAGCGTTTAAGGTGCGCCATCTGCTTGAAGTTAAAGAGGCATAAATATTTATCTCTTGAGAGTAATTTTAAGCGTAAAATATAAAGTTTTTACGGATCAACATTTAGATCCATAATAAGGAAAGATAAATGATAGGTATACATAATTTAAAATCATCACCTTTAAAAAGTCCAAAGCGCGTAGGTCGCGGTATCGGTTCCGGTCACGGTAAAACCGCTACTCGCGGTATGAACGGCGCTCGTCAGCGTGGTACTATCCGCCCCGGTTTTGAAGGTGGTCAGACCCCTATTCAGCGCCGCTTGCGCAAATTAAAAGGTGTTAGCCAGAGCGCTATGAATATTGGTGTTTTTCGCCATGAATATTCAATTATAAACGTATCTCAGTTAGAGCAATTTGAAGCCGGTACAGTTATTACTCCGGAAATTTTGTTAAACAACAGAATAGTAAGCGATCTTCGCGATGGCTTGAGAGTTTTAGGTAACGGCGCATTAACAAAATCATTAACAGTTAAAGCTAATCATTTCTCAAGTTCTGCTATTGAAAAGATCAAAGCAGCAGGCGGGAGTGTGGAGGTAATTTAATCGTGGCAGCAAACGACGCAACCTGGAAAAGCCCCATAGATAAGATACAGCAGGCATGGCAGATACCAAATATCAGAACCCGCTTGATCTTTGTTTTAAGCATGTTCGGTATTTATGTGCTCGGTCTTCATACACCGGCTCCATACGTAAATTCTGAAGCAATAGAGCAGATCGCGAGCACCGGCGCGTTAAGTCTTATGGACATAATATCCGGCGGTGCATTTAAGCGTTTATCAATATTAGCTCTTGGCATCATACCATACATTAACGCTTCAATTATTATGCAGCTTTTGGGTATTGCTGTTCCGGCTGTTCAGAAATTGCAGAAAGAAGGAGACAGCGGAAGAAAAGTTCTCTCATTCTATACAAGAATCGGCACAGTTGGATTGGCAATTTTTCAGGCAGCAGGTATTGCTTATATGCTCTTAAGAATGGGGGGCATTGATACAAGTGTTGGATTTGGTTCTTTGAATGTTATTCCGGTCATTTTAGTTATGGCTGCGGGTACTTCATTCCTCATGTGGATGGGTGAGCAGTTGACCGATAAAGGCATCGGCAATGGCGTATCGTTGATAATCTTCGCCGGTATTATGATTGGTTTACCGAGCAATATCGTCAATATTTTTGAGACTGCTATGCTGAACTCTGAAAGCGGTATGGGTGCATTCACACTTTTGAGAATCATTCTTATTATAGCCGTATTCTTAGCTATTATCATTTTTATCACATATTTTCACCAGGCGATAAGAAATATACCTGTACAGCACGCAAAACGTGTTGTCGCAGGAAGAACATACGGTGGAAACAACAGCTTTTTGCCCTTGAAGCTTATTACAGCCGGTGTTATCCCTATCATTTTTGCATCCTCAGTAGTTCTGCTTCCGCCGACAATAGCTACATTTTACCGTCAGGCAAACTTTGCGTCTGTTGATGAAGCTCTGGTTCCGACTTGGGTAAAGTTCTGTGAAATGTTGCAACCAGGCTATAACGGTCACTTTTGGGATGTTATGGTAGGCAGCGCAGTCATACCGTTTGGTGCGATATTTGGTGGGCTCTTATACTTCCTTTTAGTTGTATTTTTCACCTATTTTTACACTGCTGTTGTTTATAACGTGCAAGATATTGCCGATAACCTTAAAAAGCAGGGTAGCTTTGTTCCGGGACTTCGTCCGGGCAAGCAGACCGAAGACTATATTGACATGGTTTTGACCAGAATAACATTTGCCGGTGCTCTTTTCTTAGGTGTTGTTGCGCTTTTACCGTACATCATTCCTGTTTTGGTGCAAGACGCTACCGGCTACAATGTTAGCACTGCGCTCTGGGGCGGTACATCACTCCTCATCGTGGTTGGTGTTGCGATAGATACCATGAAACAGCTTGAAGCGCTTTTGGTGACTCGTCACTATGATGGATTTATAAAATAATGAAAAGTTTACGTCTTATATTACTCGGCGCGCCGGGTTCGGGGAAGGGGACACAGGCAAAGTATCTTATTGATAATTTTGGCTTAACCCACATCTCAACAGGCGATATCTTACGCGCTGAAGTGGCACAAGGTACAGTGCTTGGCGCAAAAGCTCAGGAATATATGTCTGCCGGAAACTTAGTTCCAGATGACCTAATTATTAAGATGGTTGAAGGAAAGCTCGCAGAGCTTAAAGACAGCGGATATATATTGGACGGTTTTCCACGTACATTAGCGCAAGCTGAGGCGTTGGACAGCGCGCTGGAGAGCTTAGGACAAGAAATCAACTATATTATCAACCTTGATGTTGCTGATGAAGCACTGATTTCACGCTTGACAGGAAGACGCAGTTGTCCGGATTGCAAAGCTGTTTATCACGTTGAGAGTTTAAAATCTAAAGTTGAGGGCGTCTGCGACAACTGTGGCAGTGAGCTGGTTCAGCGAAAAGATGATCAGCTTGAAGCTATCACAAACCGTTTAACGGTTTACAAAGAGCAGACAGCTCCGTTGCTTGAGTACTATAGCAAAGGTAGCAAGCTCTTAGTTCTGGACGGAAATAATGATCCCAAAGAGATCTCAACGGTTTTGGGAGAGAAATTAAGATAACTATCTTGGGGTGGATATGAGTAAAGGCAATAGGCGCAAACCTCTTTTTCTAAACAGAGGGCTCATCAAAAGTGATAATGAAATCGCCATGATGCGCAAAAGCGGTAAAATTGCCGCGCGCTGTATGGAGACCATATCTCAAATTGTAAAGCCGGGTATATCAACCCTTGAGTTAGACGAAATTGCTGAACGCACAATAAGAGGACTCGGAGCGCTCCCTGCTTTTAAGGGGCAATACGATTATCCTTTCACCTTGTGCCTTGGCATAAATGAGGAGGTTGTCCATGGACTCCCCTCAAAGGACAGAATACTTGCTGACGGTGATATTATCGCAATAGATTTAGGCGCGATAGTTGATGGTTGGTATTCTGACATGGCTGTTACTTTTAGAGTTGGAAGTGTCAGCGATGAGGCAAACGATCTGCTTACGGCAGGCCAGGAAGCACTTGCGGCTGGTATAGATGAGTGCTTGGTTGGACAAGACCTACATGCAATAGGTCGCGCCATAGCGGTAGTTGCGAAAAAGTGGGGTTTTAGCTCCGTACGTGACCTTTGCGGTCACGGTTTGGGGAGAAAATTGCATGAAGAACCCCAAGTTCCGTTGTATCATTTGCCGGACAGCGGATTTAAACTAAAGGCAGGTATGACTTTAGCCATTGAGCCCATGCTCTGCGTTGGCGGTTATGAAGTTATGCTCGCTGATGATAACTGGACATATGTTACACGCGATGGCAAACTGTCCTCGCAATTTGAACATACAGTGCTTATAACCGAGCAGGGTCCGGAGATTTTGACTAAATTATAAGGAATAAAGACATTGTCAAACAAAGAACAGGCAATAGAGGTGGAAGGAGTTGTTAGTGAGACACTACCAAACGCTCAATTTCGAGTTGCGGTAGACACATTGACCGACCCCAATGGCAATCCACACATTGTGCTCGCGACAGTTTCCGGTAAAATACGGATGCACTACATACGTATATTGCCCGGCGACAGGGTGAAGATGGAGCTTTCTCCGTATGACTTGACCCGTGGGCGCATTGTGTACCGCTATAAATAAGCATTTTTATAGCAAACGAGTTTATAAAAAAGCTTGATAAAAGCTTTTCAAGAAAACATAAGGACATATAAAGATGAAAGTGCGAGCATCAGTAAAACGCATTTGCGACAAATGTAAAGTAATACGCCGCGAAGGCAAAATAAGAGTAATCTGCGTCATAGCTAAACACAAGCAGGTGCAGGGTTAATTATCATAGAGGAGTAAACGGATGGCAAGAATTTCGGGCGTTGATTTGCCTCGAGACAAACGTGTAGAGATCGGTTTAACCTATATTTTTGGTATAGGTCTTCCTACAAGTCAGAGAATTTTAGAAGAGAGCGGGGTTAATCCTGCTACTCGCGTACGCGATTTAACCGAAGAGGAAGTTGGTCGTCTTCGTGATATTATAGATCGCGAACTTACTGTTGAAGGTGATCTCAGAAGGTTAGTTTCCGGCAACATCAAACGTTTAATGGAGATTGGTTCTTATCGTGGTCTTCGTCATCGTCGCGGTCTTCCTGTGCGTGGTCAGCGTTCTAAAACGAATGCGCGCACACGTAAAGGTCCAAAACGTGCGATTGCCGGCAAGAAGAAAGCTCCGAAGAAATAATAGTTGAGCGTGTTTTCATGACATTGCCTGTCGTGAAGATGAGTTATGCCGATGTTTCGGTATGCGCTTAATTGTTGGAGAAGGCAAAATTATTAATTGCTCATTAAAATATGAGCGTACCTTGCAAAATAGTCTTAGAACTTTTGCATGTAAAATGGAGGAAAAAATGGCACGTAAAGCCCAAAAGACAAAGAGACGCGAGAAGCGCGTCGTTTCTGAAGGCAACGCATACATCCAGTCCACATTTAACAATAGTATTGTTAGTATTACTGACCTTAACGGCGACGTAATCGGTTGGGCTAGCGCAGGTAGCGTTGGTTTTAAGGGTACAAAGAAGGGTACACCGTTTGCAGCTCAGCTTGCTGCAGAGACAGTATCTAAAAAAGCGATTGACAGCGGTATGAAGCGTATCAACGTTTATGTTAAGGGTCCGGGCAGCGGCAGAGAAACCGCCATCCGCGCAATAAGCGCTACCGGTATCACCGTTAATATGATTAAAGATACCACAGCAGTTCCGCACAATGGCTGCAGACCGAAAAAACGCAGACGCGTTTAATACTTTAAGATTACTTTTTTGCTTTTTAATGTAAAATGCGAGAAAGAGTGATATATTTTTTATTAGGGAAATTAAGGAGAATATCCAATGGGACGATATACTGGACCAGTATGTAAACAATGCCGCAGAGAAGGCATCAAGCTCTTTTTAAAGGGTGCAAGATGTCTCAGTGGCAAATGTGCAATGGCAGCTGAAGGCGGACGCGCTTACGCTCCGGGTCAGCATGGTCAAGGTCGCAAAAAAGTGTCAGACTACGGTCTGCAGTTACGCGAAAAACAAAAAACCAGACGCTATTACAGCGTTTATGAAAAACAATTTCGTCACTACTTTTCTGAAGCTACCCGCAAACGCGGCGTAACCGGCGAAGGTATGTTGCAGCTTTTAGAGCTCCGTTTAGATAATGTTGTTTTCCGCTCAGGAATCGTATCTTCAAGAGCAGAAGCCCGTCAGATGGTATCACATTGTCATTTTCAGGTTAATGGCAGAGTTGTGAACATCCCATCATATCAATTAACACCGGGCGATATCGTTACTGTCAGAGAGCGTTCTAAAAATTATGCAGTATTTACAGCTTCCGGCACTATACGTAAAGCGCCGAGCTGGTTAGACGTTAATAGCGATGCTCGCAAGATTGAAGTGAAAGCAGTTCCGTCACGTGAAGAGATGGAATTACCGGAGATGAACGAACAGCTTATTGTTGAGTACTACTCACGCTAAGCCCTTTTAAGATGACGAGGATGAATTCCGAACGCTTTGGATTTTAGTCCAATGATAGTGAATTCAGGAGTTTAAAATATGTTATTTATGAACAACCAGACCCCAAAAATTGAACGAGTTGATGACCAGTCAGATCAATTTTACGGCAAATTCGTGATTGAGCCGCTTGAGCGTGGTTACGGTACCACCTTAGGCAGCGCTCTTCGTCGCGTTTTGCTGTCATCTATTCCCGGCGTAGCTCTTCGTTCTGTACGCATCAATGGCGTACTTCACGAGTTCAGCGCTATCCCCGGCGTAGTTGAAGACAGTACTGAGATTTTGCTCAACTTAAAAGAGATTGCGTTTTCAATGGTGGGTGATGGATACGATAAAAGTGAGATTAGAGAATTATCACTTTACAGAGTTGGCGCAGGTGAAGTAACGGCTGCTGATATTGATTTGCCGTCTGACCTAGAGATCGCTAACCCTGAACATCACATCGCTACACTAAGTAGTGATGACGCGAAACTTGACTTAACATTTGAACTTTCTTACGGCACCGGCTTTGTTGCTGCTGAAAATCAGAATCGCAAAAATATGCCTATCGGCACTATTCCGCTTGATTCTATTTACACACCTATAAAGCAGGTTGCATACAGAGTTGACCCAACCCGTGTTGGAAGTGAAACTGATTTAGACCGCTTGACTTTGGAAGTTAAAACTAATGGTACAGTCAGCCCGCAGACAGTTATAAGTGACGCTGCCAAGATTTTGGATCGTTACATTCTGCTCTTCTTTGACCTCTCAAACCCGAACTATATGAACGGTTTTGGCGAAGGCGGACAGGCATTACCTGCCGGAGCAGAGATCAAAGTTAGCGAGATTCCTTTCTCAGTACGCACGAGAAACTGCTTACGCAAGCACAATATCGCAACCATTGGCGAGATATTGAGTTTTTCAGAATCTGACCTTATGGGAATCAAGAACTTTGGTAAGAAATCTTTGAATGAAGTAAAAGATAAATTAGTTGAATTAGGTCTCTCTTTGCGCGATCAAGACTCAAAAGACAAGTCAAAAAACGCGGCCGCAAAGAATAACAGCACTGTAGAAGAGACTGCTGAGTAATAAAAAATTAGAGTTTAAAGGGATAATAAAACAATGAGACATCGTGTAGCAAATAACCACCTTGGATTGCCAACAGATCAACGCATTGCAATGCTTAAAAACATCATAGCCGGTGTTTTGGAGCATGGTCATGTTACAACAACTGAAGCAAGAGCTAAAGAAGCTCGTTCAGTTATTGAAAAAGTTATCACCCTTTCTCGTGAAGATTCTATTCATAATCGTCGCCAGGTTCGTCGCTACATCCATATGGGACATGTAGTGAAAACTCGCGAAAAATATGAGAACATTCACGGTGTTGAGCCTTCATACGAAGGTGAATTAAAGGGTGCTGATCGCCGTCCGTATGGTGAAGTTTTACTTAAAAAAATATTTACTGAGATAGGTCCGCGCTACAAAGATCGCGACGGCGGTTACCTCCGCTTGACCCGTCTTGGCGGCGTATCTCACAACAACAAGAAGGGCAATCTTACCATTCGTCCGTCACGCAGAGGCGATGGCGCTACAATGGTAAAAATTGAACTCGTTGACTAGATAAATGTATCGTCAAATAGCGCTTAAGATAGCTTATGATGGCACGGATTGGGTTGGATTTCAACGACAATTACACCATCAAACCATACAAGGTGAGCTTGAAAGGGTGCTTAAAAAGCTGTTCGAGCACGAAATAGAGATAAAATGTGCCGGACGAACTGATAAAAATGTCCATGCTTTAGGTCAGGTGGTATCCTTTTTTACCGAAGTTGATATCCCGACACGGCTTATGCCTTTAGCGTTAAATCGGTTGCTTTTACCCTCCATAAGGGTTAGGAAAGCGTATGTTGTGAGTGAGGATTTTCACCCACGATTTGACGCAAAGTACAGACGATATTGGTATGTTGTGAATACGAGCGGTAAGTTAAATCCGCTAAAGACGCGCTATCAATATTGTGTGCAAGACGATTTGCGCCATTGGGAAAAGTTAGAGCTTGATTTAAGCAGGATGGAGCGAGCGTTAAAGAGTTTAGAGGGCACACACGACTTTACGAGTTACTCTCACAACTCAAGCAGCGACAGTATGGTGCGAACACTTGAAAAGGTACGCTTGCGGAAGACGCGCGAAGGGTTCATAGTCGACCTAAAGGCAGATTCCTTCTTGCGGCAGATGGTTCGTCTGATAGTGGCAAACGCTATAAAAGTCGGACGCGGCATAAAAGGTGAGGATTGGCTATTGGAGCTTTTAGCTTTAAAGGACCGCCATATGGCAGGAAACGCAGCTGATCCCCATGGCGTCTGGCTCATGCAAGTGGGCTACAATCCCGGGCTGGGGCAACAGAGACTGGGACAAGAAGAGTCGGGCGAGCAGCAGTTAAGACCGGACGAGCAAAAATAGACGGAAGAACAGAAGAATAAGGCGAACAGGGTGAAAGCCCAAAAAGCTAAAAATATTGACAATTTTAGAGCCGGAGTTGCAAGCATAAAAGTTGCAGTCGATGGATTTAGAAAAAATGGAGAAAATTAAAAGATGAAATCTTATATCGCAAAACCAAAAGAAGTTGAGCGTGAATGGTTCGTAGTAGACGCAGACGGTATAGTTATCGGTCGTCTTGCGGCAAAAGTAGCCGCATACCTTCGCGGTAAGCATAAAGCAACATTCACCCCAAACGTTGATACAGGCGATTTCGTAGTTATCATTAATGCGGACAAGGTACGTGTAACAGGTAACAAAATGACTGACAAGATGAAATACAGTCACAGTGGTGTTCCAGGTGGGTTCAAGCAAGTTCCTTTTGGCGTAAAGTTTGAAAAAGATCCTGCTGAGACAGTTCGCCGTGTTGTAAAAGGAATGCTTCCTAAAAATCCGCTTGGCAGAAAGATGTACAAAAAATTGAAAGTATATGCCGGCACAGAGCATCCACATGCTGCTCAAGGCCCACGTGATGTGACCGCAGAGGTTAAAAAATAATTTTTTAAATTTGTGGGCGAAAGAGCGGAAATGATTTTGATGCTTTCAATCTAATCAGTACGCACGCCCCTTATATAATAAAGAGGAGACAAGACCCTTGGCTGATAAATTTTATTATGGTACCGGACACAGAAAAAACGCTATAGCTAAAGTATGGCTTCGCGAAGGCTCTGGTAATATTACAATTAATGGCATGACTGTAAAGGATTACTTATGCCGTCCGACTCTCGAGATCTTAGCTGTATCTCCGCTTGTTGCGACTGAGCTCACCGAGAAGTTTGATATAACAGTCAAATGTTTGGGCGGTGGTAACAGTGGGCAGGCAGGCGCAATGCGTCATGGTATTGCTCGCGCTTTGCTTCAGTTTGACGAAGATTTGCGCGCAACCTTAAAACCGCTTGGCATGTTGACCCGTGACGCTCGTGTTAAAGAGCGTAAAAAATACGGTCGCAAACGCGCACGCCGCGGCTTCCAGTTCTCAAAACGTTAGTATCGCTTTTTTTAAAGATTTGTTTTGTCGTGCTTCTTGCGGATTTGCGAAAAGCTCAACGAAATATCCTTTGAAAGCTAAAATATTAACATATTTTAAAACAGATGTCTTTATTTGATATTGAGATATAGTTTTAATTTGTCTATATAATGAAAAAAATGCCCTATTTTAAAACTTTTTTATGTTTTTAGGGCATTTTTTTGCAATTACCCCCCCCCCTATTGACTTTCTGAGATCAAAGGTATATAATAAGATATATCAATAAAATAATAGAGGGGTAACTGTTATGAAAAACTTGGGTTTATTCTTTTTGTCCTTAACTTTTTTGTTTTGCTTTTCTGCGGCAATATATTCACAAGCAGAAGATATAGACACGAAACCAATTGTTTGGCAAGACCCGATAATGGAAAAAGCGATTGACGGATATATGGAGTTTTTGCGTGGTATTGCGGAAACAGAAGAATATGAAAATCGGTCTTGGTATCCCGAAGAAGCTGAGTTAAGAGCCAAAGAAGAAAGAAAACAGCTGGAAAATATTGTTGAGAATAATTTGCTTTCCGCTCTTCCGGGTACCATTGAACAAATAGATTTTATCAAGAGAGAAGATGGTCGAAGTTATCTTCGTTTTTACTCCAATTTACTTGCGGTTCTTGACAGATATACATACTATTTCGATGGTGATATTACAACTTTAGCTGACATCAAAAATTTTACCGAATTAAGATATTTAACGATCTATAATATTGAGTTTAGTGACATTAGTGCGCTAAAAGATCTTAAAAGGTTAGACGCGGTAGCCCTATTTGGGTGTAGTGATGCTTCGCAATATTTAGGCATCATTTCACAGCTGACATCACTTACCACCCTGCTTTTTAAAGATTGTGGCGGCATTAAAGATTTTAGCTTCTTAAAGAACGTTGCTGAGCTAAAAGATTTATTTTTGTGGAATGTCGGATTAACTGATTTAGAGGTTATCGGCACTTTGGAAAACTTGTCTACTCTGTACGTTAATCATAATTCAATAACTGATTTAGAACCCCTTAAAAACCTTGAAAATTTATATTGGCTGGATGTAAGTCATAACCCTATAACCAGTCTTGAACCTTTGAGAAATATGCAAGGGTTAAGTAGTTTGGCAATAGCTATGAATTTTGAAGACAATTTTGAAATAGATGTTACTCCGCTTAGTGGTATAGAAAATTTGTCCTTAACGCACTACGGTGTTCCTATTGCAAATTTGCATGGGCTCAGCACCTTGCCGCGATACAAAACCGAAAGTGTGTATATTACCGGTGTTGACTCAAAAGGTATAGAGATTTTGTCCACTTTTGAAAATTTGACAGAGATTAATTTTAGCTTAGATACGGTTGGTATGTTCGGTGATAATCTTCACCTTGAGAATGCTGACTTTAGTGGTTTTGAGAGTTTGGACAACATTGAGAGCATAACTTTTGTTAAAAGTTCTGATGTAGATTATGAAGATAAATATTTTGAGATGATGGGTATAAGCGCTATGGGAGATATTGACGGGTTAAAATATTTTTCAAAATGGGATTTATCACCGCTTGCAAAGATGAAGAATCTTAAAAAAGTGAGGTTTGAGAAGATGTCATACTCTCAAATTAATGATGATGATAGAACAAGAATAAATATAGACAATATCACGGTTTTATCCAATATAGAGGAGCTTTTAATATCTGCTTATGTTGACTTTCCACCGCTGGATAAAATGGAGGGTTTGAAGGTATTGGACATTACGTTTTTAGAAGATACTATTTCAAATGACAAGATGCTCGTTATATCAAAACTAAATAATTTGGAAGTTTTAAAATTGCCTACTATTGGTGAAGTTGATCTATCACTTTTAGCTACATTTAAAAATTTGAAGCAATTTTCGGCAAGTTTTGAAATTCCACTCACAGCTGAAGATATGAAAACTATAACTTCGCTGACAGAATTGGAGAGTTTAATGTTGTTTCAAAATGAAAAAATTGACCTATCACAGATAGATAAACTGAAAAAATTAAAAACTTTGCGTGTGTATGGCCGCGCTCCGCTGACTAACGATGACGTGAAAGCTTTGGCGCAACTTGAAAATTTAGAAGAATTATTGCTTAGTCCTTATATTTTAGAAGATACCGATATTACGCCTCTACTGGAGTTACCAAATCTTAATGAAAGAAGCAGAGCAAGTTTAAACATGAAACGTGTATGGGAAGAGGAAAAGGAAGAGTTGTAATTTTTTCTGTTACAGATATATAAAAGAATGCCCTATTTTGAAATATTTTTCAATTTACGGGCATTTTTTTGCAAATCCCCCCCCCCTATTGACTTTTTTATTTGATATATGTATAATTAGTGTTATACCAAATATTTAGCATAATATATAAGGGAGAATATAAATGAAAAAAACATCTGGATTACTGCTCGCTGCTGCGCTTTCAGTATTGGTTCTTTCTTGTTTTGCGTTTTCGCAAGAAGAGATAACCGACGATATAGCGATAAAGTGGGAAACGCCCATGTTTGAAGAATATTTACGCCTTACGTTAAATAAACCGACAGGCGATATCACCCCAAAAGAGCTTGATCATATAAAAAGAATAGGTTTGGGTTATCATTCTATAAGTTTTGGCGATGACAATGGCTACGACGTGGGAGGCATGGGTTTTGATAAAGCTAATGACTTGAAATATTTTCGTAACCTTGAAAGTATTAGCATGACTGAGATGGATGTAAATGATATTTCTGCTCTTAAATATTTACCAAAATTAAAAAATTTAGGTCTTTCACACTTGTACGGCATTGATGATGTTTCTGTGCTTTCTGATTTGAAAAATGTAACGGATTTACGCATTAGTTTGGGCAGAGTGGAGGATTTCTCACCTATAAGCGGGATGGATAGTTTGGTTAGTTTAAGTATTTATAATTGCGAACTTGGAGATATTAACTCGCTGGCTTCCCTTTCAAATCTTAAAAATTTAAGGGGGATTATCATTGGAGAATCAGAAGATAAGTGATGTAACTCCGCTTTCGGGATTAACGCAATTAACCTCCTTATCTCTTGCAGGCAATAATATTAAAGACGTCTCACCGCTCGGAAAATTAGTAAATTTAAAGCAGCTTTATCTTTTGTCACGTTTTGATGAATATTACTCTTTTTACGACAATAATCTTTTAGAGGGCGATTTAGGATTTGAAAATTTGGTAAATTTGGAGTTCATATCTTTGCCTTACTATTATATGGTAGATGTAACGTCGCTTAAAAATCTTCCTAAACTGAAAGCTATCAATCTTTTCCTCTATACGCCTTACAATGAGATGTATATTGAGGACTGGGATTTAACTATTCGTCGTCCGGTAGAAACTTTTAAGGAGCTTTCTCCAAAATTTTTCAACGGATTTGAAGAGCTGGACAATGTGGAAGAGTTGTACATAGATGGCACATACGGTTTTGAAGACCTTATAACAAAGATGAGTTTAGAGCAGATAGGGGATATGGCAAGCCTCAAAAAACTCACTTATATTTCAAGTGCAGGAACGAATATTGATAATGTCGCGGCACTGACTAATGTTGAGGATTTGCAGCTTAAAATAAGCTACACCGTTGACTACTCACCGCTTAAAAATTTAACGAAACTGAAAAAACTTAATCTCAATAACTATAATCCAAAGTTAGACTACATTGTGCAAATGAAAAACCTGGAAGAGTTGACGCTGGGTGGCGGAACAAGCAAGAAGGTAACATCGGACATTACGCCGCTTTTGGGATTCACTGAACTTAAAAAGCTGAGCGTGGTAGTTGACCCTGCAGCTGATTTGAGTGGCTTGACAAAACTGAAAAAATTGGAAGTTTTGGATCTTGGAAAGCGCACAAAATTTAAGAACATCTCATTTTTAAAGGGAATGACGTCACTGCGCGAGCTTACCTTGCCGATAGAGGGTACAGTCGATATTACCACAGTAAATAGCTTGCCGAACTTGAAAGTTTTGCGCCTTTACTCCGGCGGTCGTATTAATTTTGCTCCGCTTGGAAATAATAAAGCTATTGAGCATATTGACATTGTGTACCCGACCTATATTGACGACATCACGTCATTTAGTAAGATGAGCAATCTCAAAATTTTCAAAGCATATTTGCAGGTGAAATCTAATATAGCTCCTTTAAAGAATATGACAAAACTGGAAGGTTTCACATTTGGATATAGATATGAGTTTGAAGACTTCTCCCTTTTAGACTCTCTTAAAAATTTAAAAGCTTTTAACGCGCAATTAGATGTCCATAAACTGCGCGAGAAATATCCGGATTTTAGAGAGGGTTACAGAGAAGAGCTTTCAGACTGGTGCTATATAATAAAAAATGACTGATTTGTATAAAATTCCCAAAATAGCTGCCGGAAAAGAGTACGTGGAGATTCTCTTTGAAGAAAACTCCACGCGTATTGAACGGATAACAAGCCCCGTAGGTTTTGTGAGCGGTTGGTATGACCAAGAGGAGAGCGAATGGCTAATCCTGCTGCAAGGCACAGCAACGCTTGAATATGACGACAATACCATTATCACGCTTAAAGCCGGAGACACACTGACCATTCCGCCACACAAAGTACATCGCGTGATTGATACTTCAGAAAATCCGCTATGTATCTGGCTTTGTGTTTTTGTCTAATTATTTTCCTTTTTTTCCTAAAACAACTATTTTTTGACTGTTTTAAGGTTTGCTTTGTATGAATTTGTGTTATAATATAGTTGTAATAAAATATACTATAATTGGTAGTGAAATTTTAATAATAAAGAAGTTGTAGAAAAATGTTTGGAAAATGTAATTGTTTGATTACAAAATATGTGTTTTTTATATCGGAATATAATGGAGTAATCCCCCCCCCCCTCCTTGCTATATTCCAAATAATAAAGCAAGTTGTGTCTCGTTTAGGCACTAAAAATTTCGAATATATAATATTAATAAACCGAGCTTTTGCGTAATATGGAAGTATTGCGCAAAAGCTCGGTTTTTGATGTTTTGTTGATTAAAATATTGGTTATATTGTGCTGCTCACGGCACTGAAAATAACAGAAATAAAAAAGGAGGATGTGATTCTTATGAATTACGGGAAAACAACTAAAAGCAGGTACTTATATCTGCTGGTACCATTACTGCTTTTTGTCTTTATTGGCAGTATATCTGTGTATGGTCAGGATACCATCACTGGTGATGTGACGTATTCTACAGATACGACTTTGACAAGTAGTACTCGAATAATCTATTTGAATACTTCAGGTACACAGACATTAAATGTTAAAGCTGAAGATTGTGCGGTGTCTCTCAATATGAAGAGCACAACAAATGTGCATACTGTTGCTATAACACAAGCGAACAAGACTGTTAGTTTTTCAGGCGATACTATTAACATTAAGGCTGAAAATACAGGAACCGGTATTAATTATGCCTTGCATAATAACTCTGCAAGCGATGTTAATTTCACTGCCGAGCACACGACTTTAGAGTCTATTGGCGATCAAGCTCGTGCTATGTGGGCTTCAGGGGCATCATCTGATTATGCAACAGTTAATTTTAATGGCGGAAAAACTGTTGATTTGAAAGTGGTAGGCAAAGGAGCATCTTCAGGAGTATATGCCGGCGCTCACTCAACGACATCATTTAATAATATTACTGAACATATTTTAATAGATGTTAAAGGGTCAGCAGCGACCGGAATATCTGTTTATCCGACAGCAACCGGAAGCAGTGCAAGTGTTAACTTTAATGACATTACTGGTAATATAAATATAAAAACCGTTGCCGGTACAGGTGAGTCATCAGGTATTTATACTAGGCCGACAGGTAATGGAACTGTATCTGTTAATTTTAATAATGTAAAGAATGTGGTTATTTCTTCAGAAAGTACAAGCGGTAGATCTTTTGGTATCTATGCGTATACTGGTACAGCAGGGACGTCAGAAGTGACAGTTGATTCTCCTTATGTTGACATCACCGCAACATCTGAAACCGACTCCGCACAAGCTGTATATGCTATGAAAACTTCCACAGGAGCCAGCAAAATAACATTTAAGAATAATGGAGGAAGTGCAATAGTGAACCTTACCGCTACAGGAGCTAGTATGGCTTCAAGTGGTACGGAAGAAATTTTTGGCGCACGCGCATACGGCGGGCAGATAGTGTTTGAGAATCTGACAACAAACATTAAAGCTGAAAGAACTGATGGCAACTATAGTACGTTTGGCGTACGCTCTTACACAACTACAGGTAATATCACTTTTGATAATGCTAACGGTAATGTAAATATTGATGTTATTTCAAATGCTACAGTTGATACTGCAGCTTCTATTGGTGCTGCCACTTTTTCAGGCGGTAATGTTGTTTTCAATAATTTGAAGACAAACATTTCCATACAAGAAAATGGCAAAGGTTATGGATATGGTGTGCTTGTGAACAATGGCTATATCAATTTCAATAATGAAAGCGGTGTTTTAGATATTCAAGCTACAGCACCGGACAATGCGATAGGTATAGCTACGGTTGCAACAACAGCCGGCTTAGCATCTACTGTTGATGTTAAAAATTTGACAACTAACATAAAAGCTATTAACCTTAACGCTGACGTTGATGTTAACGTAGAAGCTGATGCTTTCGGTTTATACGCAGCTAATACTGTAAATAGCGAAAGCTCAATAACTTTTTCTAATGAAAATAGTAGCTTGATTATATCCGCAAAGCATACCGGTGACCGTTTCTCTTATGGTGCATATGCTTACGGAGAGCACTCTGCTATAATTCTAAATAATAAATACATTGATATTTATTCTGAAGCACAAGATATGGGGCGAACATATTCTTTATATACTGTTAACGGTGCAGATATGCGTGTTAACGCAG
>JGI994J12354_10001062_pt1 | contig 27893 bp, 23 predicted proteins | sample IntmicLarv3ML3BL_FD_12354 | JGI IMG/M metagenome (IMG submission 12354) | reverse complement strand
CGGTGTCATGGATTTTAACAGCGTTGATTAAAAAATGGAAGGATGGTAAACTTTCAAATTATTTTCTATTTTTTGAATCCGATTATAAATACTTACGAAGTCTATTATTATTTTATGAGCCAAATGTGATTATTTTTGGCATAGGGGTATTAAAATGAAAATGAATGAATCGCATGAGCTGTATGAACCATATGACCCACTCACTGAATTGACGAACATTATCGCTGATGACATGATTCGACCTTTAGAAGCATCCACCGGAAGACTGGATGCTCCCCGAGGAAAAACGGGATATGCAGAAGACTACAATAGTGCTGTCCAACAGGCTGAAAAAGACAAAGAGCATAATTGGGAACAAGCAATGGCGCACAGAAAAAGCGGCAGAACTTCAAAAGCGTCATTGGATAAAGCAAAAGCCAATTTTGAAGACGCAAAAGCAGCATATTTCACGGCCGCAAATAAAAATGACGCAAATTGGTCAAAAGCCAAAAATTTCATGGATCTTGCCCTTTTCGGAGAAATGCCGATATCTGCGGTGGAAAAAGCTGAAATAGAATCTGAAGCAAAAATAGCGGCAAGAGAGTATGAAGCCGCGCTTTTGGTAACCTACTTGTATGAATTACTCAAACATGATGACGGCACATTACTCAGCTTGTGGAGAAAGAGCAACGGACAAACAAACGATTTCAAATCATATATTCAAGCCATCATGGAAAAAATGGAAAAATGCAAAACGGTTTTGGGAATTGCCGACACTGCGACATCGGCAACTGCAAATACCTCAACTTCAACCAGATCGACTCAGTCGGACAGATCGACTCAGCCGGACAGACCGGCATCCTCAACTGCAACCGGATCAACCCAACCCACCAGATCGACCCAGCCATCCAGACCGGCATCGGACAACAAGAAATAAATTATTGTTTATTTTGCATACAGCGAATGGACATTCATTACGGCAATACAACCTGTTTTTAAGGCAATATTGCTCAATATCGGCAAAATTTCGGCTTTCCGGATTTGAAAAAATCCTGAAGCTGAAAAAATGCGGATTTTAACAATTCACCGTAGCAGTCGATGAAAAATAGGAAAAAAGAGAAATATGACAATCGTTGCCTTTGCCGAAAAAAATAAAGCTGCCGAAGAAATTGCAAATATATTAAGCGGCGGCAGCTATTCTCGGGTACCGATTGACGGAATTGCTGTTTATCGATTTAAGCGAGACGGTGCCGATTGGGCGATTACAGGGCTTGCGGGCCACATTATGAATTACGATTTCCCGGCGGAATACAACAGCTGGACGGGTGTTAATCCGGGCGAACTTTTGGATATCGCGCCCGTCAAATTTGTCACGAAAGAGAAATTTGAATTTGCGATTGAAAAGCTGGCGAAGGAAGCCGAAACGATTATTTTGGCCTGCGACTATGACCGCGAAGGCGAGAATATCGGTTTTGAAGCAAAAGAAATTGCGGAGCGCGTTTCAAAAGCGAAATTCAAACGAGCCCGATATTCGGCGTTTTCAAAAAATGAAATTGAAAACGCATTTGATAATCCGGGCGAGCCGGATGCGAATTTAGCGATGGCGGCCGAAACCCGTCAGATTTTGGATTTGAAAATGGGCGCCGCGTTTACGCGCTATGTAACGCTTTCCGTTCGTGAAAAAGCGTTTACGAAAGAAATTTTGTCAATCGGTCCGTGTCAGACGCCGACATGCGGTTTTGTGTATGAAAGAGAGAAGCTGATAAGAAATTTCAAGCCGGAGGACTTTTGGAAAATTACAGCGGATTTCGATTCGGAGGGAACGGTTTTTACGGGAACGCACCGCGCGGGAAATATCAGGGAAAAAGAAGCGGCCGATGAGATAATGAAACGGCTGAAAGGCGAAAAAACGGGAATTGTTCATAAGAAGATTGTAAAAGAACAAAGCACAGCGCCGCCGATTCCTTTGAACACAACGGAATTTTTAAAGCGGTCGTCGGCTTTTTTGAATATCAGTCCCGAAAAAGCGCTTGAAGTTGCCGAACAGCTTTACCTTTCCGGTTTTACGAGTTATCCGAGAACGGAAACGAACAAGTATGCCGATGATTTTGATTTTAAAGCGGTTTTGGCGGAATTGATTAAAAATAAAGATTATACGGCTTCTGTTTCAAAAATAATTTCTTCTGAAATAAAACCGAAAAACGGTCCGAAAGACGCGAAAGACCACCCGCCGATTTATCCGATTAAGGGCGCCTCCAAGGAAACGGTGGAGCAGGCCGTCAAACTGCCGGGCGCTTACAGCATTTATGATTTGATCTGCCGCCACTTTTTGGCAAATTTGATGGAGGCGGCAATATTTGAAAAGACGAAGCTTGAGATGAAAATTAAAGAGGATTTGTTTGACGCCGCCGGCTCAATTAAAAAGTATGCGGGCTGGATGGAAATTTATGATTTTGAAACGAAAAACGATAAGTTCCTTCCGAAAATCGAAGAAGGCGATGAAACCGCTGTTAAGAAGATATTAAATACAGCGTCGAAAACCGCGCCGCCAAAAAAACTGACGGAAGCCGAACTGCTGACGCTGATGGATAAGCACGGCATCGGAACGAAGGCAACCGCGCCGACACATATTGAAACAAATAAGAAGCGCGGCTATTTTGAGACGAACGGAAAGACGATTTCGATTCTGAATACCGGTTTTATGCTGATGGAAAGTTTGGATGACGCGGTCCCAATCGTCATTCGTCCGGAAATCCGCTCCAAAGTGGAAGATTTGATTCAGCAGGTGGAAGACGGAAAAGTAACGCAGGAATTTGCGATTTCGGAAGGCACAGCGTTGATTAAAAAAATGTACGCTGATTTGTCAGAAAATAAAGATAAATTGGTGACAAAGCTCAGCGGCAGCATTAAAACAGAAGCCGCCGAGAGCGATAAAAAGAATTACATCGGCGTTTGTCCTGTGTGCAAAAACGCGCTTCGCATTGTTACGACCGACACCGGAAGATTTGTCGGATGCGTCGGCTATCCGGACTGTTCGCAAACATATCCGCTGCCGAAAACCGGCGCGCTGACGGTTCAGCGGACAAAGAATTGTCCGAAAGGCGCCGCCGCGGTTTTGGATGTCGGGAAAAAGTATGAATGGGCGGTCGGAGTCGGCCCCTGCTTTAATTGCGATCAGAATAACACCTGCAATCCGCCTGAAATTGTCGGCGGCTGCCCGCGCTGTAAAGACGGAAAAATGCAGATGATCGAATACAAGGACGGGCGTTTTTTGAAATGCACGCTTCAATGCGGTCACACGCAATCGCTTCCGGAGAAAGGAAGGTTAACTGTTTTAGATAAAAAATGTGAAATCTGCGGATGGAATCTGTTCAGAGTTAAAGAGCAGAATAAAGACGCGGAAGAGTTCTGCGCCAACCGCCGCTGTCGGGCAATCGGCTTGAAAAAACAAGCAAATTCCGAAAAAGAATAAGAAGCGAAGCTGTCACTTAGTTTGCATGAATCTTTTGCCGTTTTTTTAAAGTGCTTCGATTTCCGACGGGGGGTCGGAAATTCAGAAGCAGGGGATTTAATTTTTGTGTGTGTTTTTTGTACGGATTTTAATGAGATTAAAGTCCGGCACAATTTTTGAAAAAAATGAGAAAACGAAAATTTACGTTTTCTTTACTTCCGGACAAGCAGCCGGAAGTTTGAAAAACCCGCCTAGGGAGGTTTAAAGGGGGGTTTTAGACAAGTAAAATTGTGCAAAAATAAATATGTAAAAGAGATATATAAAGATTGTTCTAAATTGATTTTGTTAATACCCGACAAAAAGACAAGTCGGATTGGGGGTGAACAAATTTTTGACTTCTGATAAATCCATATCCCCAAAAAAAACGATAAGGTAATAAATACAGCATAATTTTACAAAAACACTGACTTTATATACACAACTTCGACACAAAACCATTTTTACACAAAGCCGAATAAAAGACAGAAAAGAACCGTAAAACCAAAAAAAAGGCGGGCAAAGCCCGCCTTTTGTTAAACATATTAGAACTCTCTTCGCTTGAGAAAATCATCGAACCGAAGAGAGACGATATTACAGTTACATCATGGGAGGCATGCCGCCCATTCCGCCCATGCCGCCGGGGGGCATCGGTGCGGCCTTGGCGGAAGCAATCACATCGTCAATTCTGAGAATCAGGATTGTGGATTCCGTCGCGGCGTTGATGGCTTGAGTTTTAATTCTGAGGGGTTCAAGAACGTCATTGGCATACATGTCTTCGACTTTTCCGACGTAAACGTTGAGACCGGCGTTCTTGTTTCCTTTTTCGTGCTCGGCTTTCATGCCGGCAAGCATGTTAATCGGGTCGAGACCGGCATTTTCGGCAAGCGTCTGCGGGATGATTTCAAGCGCATCGGCGAATTTGGAGACGGCCAACTGCTCTCTGCCGGAAAGCGTTGCAGCGTATTCCTGAAGGCGGAGTGAAATTTCGATTTCAGGAGAACCGCCGCCGACAACAATTTTTTGATCTTCGATGGCAACGCCGACAACGCGAATTGCGTCTTCAACGGCGCGGTCAAGCGCATCGACAACGTGTTCTGTTCCGCCGCGGAGGAAAAGGGAAACCGTTTTCGTTCCCGGACATCCCGTCACGTAAATCATCTTTGAGCCGGTCGTTTCTTTTTCAGCGGCAAGTTCGGCGGAGCCGAGTTCTGCTGCGGTGATTTCGTCCAAATTCGTGATGATTTTCGCGTTCGTCGCTTCGGAAAGTCTTTTCATATCGCTTTCTTTAATGCGGCGGGCGGCTAAGATGCCGGCCTTGGATAAATAGTATTGAGCGAGATCGTCAATTCCTTTCTGACAGAAAATAACATTCGCGCCGGAGGCGAGAACTTTGTTAATCATGTCCTTAAGCATCGCTTCTTCTTGTTCAATGAAGCTGAGCATTTGGTCGGGAGATGTAATCTTAATTTCGGATTTGGTTTCCGTCTTCTTATATTCAATCGCAGTTCCCAAAAGAAGGATTTTCGCATTTTGGATGCTGGTCGGCATGTTCGGGTGAACGCGCTCTTTGTCAATAATAACGCCGTCAATCAATTCGGAATCAGCGATGCTTCCGCCGGCTCTTTTTTCAACTTTAATTCTGTCGGTGTCGGCAATAATTTTACCGTGAGCGTCAGTCTTCGTAATCGAGCGAACCGCCTGAACGGTTAATTCGGATAATTTTTCCTTATTGGCTTCAGCGCCTTTTCCGGTAATAGCGGTTGCAGCAATCTTTTTCAGCACATCGACATCGTCAACGGAAACATCAATCGCGATAGATCTGACAATTTCCTGCGCTTTCTCCGAAGCCAAGCGGTAACCGGCAGAAATAATCGTCGGGTGAATTCCGTCTTCTAAAAGGCTTTCCGCATTGGCGAGAAGTTCGCCGGCCAAAACGGCGGCTGTTGTTGTTCCGTCGCCGACTTCCGCGTCCTGCGTTTTAGAAATCTCAACAATCATCTTTGCGGCCGGATGTTCGATATCCATTTCTCTTAAAATAGCGGCGCCGTCGTTCGTAATAATCACATCGCCCATCGAATCGACAAGCATCTTGTCCATTCCTTTGGGGCCGAGCGTTGTTCTGACCGCTTCGGCAACTGCTTTAGCTGCCATAATGTTGTTATTCTGAGCATCAGAACCTCTTGTTCTTTTGCTGCCGTCGCTTAAAATAAAAATAGGTTGTCCTGACAAAATCAAATCCTCCTAAATGTGATAATAATAATACAATAATAAATGTCACAAAACGCCGCTTAAAATCAATCGTTGAAGCAACGGTTTTGCATATCTGTAATGCAGATTTGGAATTAAACTAATGTAAACGCTTCTATATAAAGAAACCACAAAACACATCAATCAAAAAGAACAGGAAGAGAACAAAGAATAAAGGCGAAAATAAAAATTTGTTTTTGATTTTATTCAATACCGCTTCTCTTTGATTATTCAATAACGCAGCCGCATTTAGATTCTTCTTCAGAAACAAAATCGTCTGTTTTTTCAAGCTTCAATTTCAGCACGCGCTGATCATCCGCTTCAAGAATTGTAATTTTGAGATTTTTATATGAAAATGCCTCGCCGACTTTCGGGATACGCTCAAAAACCGCCAGCGCCCAGCCGCCGGCCGTATTGTAATCGCACTCGAAATTTTTGCCGTCAATTTCCAATTCATCGAAAAGGTCTTCCAAATTGGCATTGCCGCTGATTTCATAAATATCATCGCCGAGAGGAACAATTTCATCAACGATTTCATCGTATTCATCCCAAATTTCGCCGACCAATTCTTCCAAAATATCTTCCATCGTCACAATGCCTTTTGTACTGCCGTAGTCATCAACAACGACCGCCAGATGCGTTTTATTTTGACGCAATTCATTCAAAAGCGGAGAAATGTTCATTGTCAAATAAGCAAAAGCCACCGGCTTTACCAAACTTCTCAAAGCAATCCGCTTTCCGGAAGCAACCCGCGTGAGAACGTCTTTTGCATTGATAACACCGAGAATGCTGTCGATATTATCCTCATAAACCGGCATTCTGGTATAACCTTCTTTGAGGATTTTCTGCAGAATTATATCAGGCTCGTCATGAATGCTGATCGCTACAATATTTGACCGCGGCGTCATAATTTCCTGAACAGTCGTTTCATCGAAATCCAACGCTGATTGAACGAGATTACTTTCGGATTCTTCCAAAATGCCTTCTTCCTCAATGGATTCGATAATATATTTCAATTCGTCCTCCGTAACGGATGGGCTTTCCGCCCCTTTTTTCGTTCCGGTTAAACGAATCAGAATCATCAAAATAAACACAATCGGAGAGAAAAGAATGGCAAAAATATCAACAACCCTTGAAAGAGCCATCGCTATCTTTTCAGCGTGAACTTTTGCAATGCTTTTCGGAAGCGTTTCCGCAAAGACTAAAATGATAAGCGTCATCACAACCGTTGAAATCGCCGCCGCCGTTTCTTCGGGAAAGAACCGAGAGAAAAGAATTGCGGCAATAGATGCCGACCCGATATTGACAATATTGTTGCCGACCAAAACCGTTGAAATGAATTTATCATAATTTTCCGTCAGCTTCAAAACACGTTTTGCTGCAGCATTTCCATCATCGGCCATTGATTTCAAACGAATTCTGTTGGATGTCGTGTAAGACGTTTCGGTGGCCGAAAAGAAAGCCGACAGCATAAGAAGCATAAACAGAAGAAAAAACCAAAAAGAGAGAGGGATTTCCATTATTATATCCTCTTAAAAACAACCGAAAGGATTTGAAATTTTGATAATAAAAGTGATGAATAGAATTGATAAAACATAAAACAATGAATAATGAACGGCATTTGATATAAACATATTTAAAAAACATCACAGTTTAATAGCAGTAAATTGATTTTAGTGTAAAGACATAAGAATTAAAAAAACAAAATAAACAAAAGAAATAATATAAATAATAACGGAGGAAAAAAAATGGAACTGTTGACAATGATGTATCTTGGAATCGGCGTTTTTGCCTATTTCACAATTCTTTTCTTAACCTACCGAGACATGCGTATTTTCAGAAGAACGGGATACTTTTCATACCGAAAAGGCGCATTTAAAGGAATTTTAGCGTCCTCATTGGTTTTAATCGGTATTTTTCTGATTGTATCCTGGGAAATCCTCGGCTTAGCATCTATTTTTGTCGGATTGATGGTGAATCAGAAAGGAAAACGCGAACAGATTTTTACGACCGCCGGCACATGGGCCAGATTTATCGGAAAAACCGACATCGTCAGAACGCCCGAAGAAATCCGGGCGGATTATGAAAGAGAACAAGCTGAAAAGAAACAAATGGAAAAGGAAAAAGAGAAAAACGAAAGACGTGAAAAACTCAAAGAACAGAGAGAACAGGACGAGGAATAATCTTCGCCAATTATTTCATTCATTTTTTTTGAATTCCCCCATCTTCAATCTTGTCAAAATTCAATCAAACATCATAAACGACCGCAATAGAGGATTTTATGAGCGAAGCGAATAAAATTCGAAATTGCGGATGACACCCGTAAAAGACAAAACTTTAATTCGTCTTTTCTGTTTTTTATTTAAATCCGAATGTTTTTAGCTTCTGTTTTTTTATTTAAATTCGAATGTTTTTAGTTTCTGCTTTTTATTTTTAGTCCGAATCTCAATTCTCATTTCACTCACTTCGTTCGTGAAACTCGAATTGAGGCGGAAGTTATGTCTTTTGTAAGAACTTCAATCAAAATATTATTGAAGATTGAAAAAACAAAATTGAATAAAAAACAAAAACAAAAAAATTAAACAAAAAATGAAAAGCGGCAGAATTAAGAAGCATCTGCCGTTTTTGCAATAATATCGTCAATGTCTTCTTTTAGAATCTCGGGAATGCCTTCAATGCCCGCACTCAAGAAACCGCGAACAATAAGACTGGTCGCTTGCTGTTCATCCAACCCGCGGGTCATCAGATATTCCACCTGATCGCGCGCAATTCGGCCGACAGAAGCTTCATGCGTCATTTCGACGTCCATCGCATTCGCTTCAAGAGCGGGAATCGCTTGTTGGCTGCCGCGGGAATCCATTACCAAGCCGTTACATTCCAAATGACCGTAAACATTCGGCGCGTTTCCGATAATATCGCCGCGAGAAATCATGGCGCCGCCGATTGTAATCGTTCGGGAAAGGATTTCTGTTTTCGTATTCGGCGCATTCAAAAAGACACGGCTGCCCATATCAAGAGTCGAGCCGGGATATGCGACCGCAATCGTATTGAAATAAGCGGATGCGCCTTCTCCTTCCAAATAAGCGGACGGATTCGTCTGAATAGAGTGAGCCGGCTTCAGACAGACGTAATTATTAATCAGCTGCCCGCCTCTTCAATCCGAATAGCTGTTCTCGGACGGACTTCGACCGATTCATCCCAAGAGTGAATCATGGAAAACGTCAGTTTGCCATTCTTTTTCACATACATTTCCGAAACGCCGACGTGCAGCGCACGCTTCACATCATCATGTGTCAGACAGCCGGTCACAATTTCAAGCTCGGCGTCTTCTTCGACAATAATAATGTTATGAACCGTCTGCAAGCCTTCGTTTTTGCCGATCATCAAACAGGATTGAACCGGAAAATCAATTTTAACACCGGGAAGAACGCGGATAAAATACCCGTCAGAGTCTTCCAAATAGCTTTTCGCCGTATATTTATCCATTTCGGGATCGACCAGCTTCCACACATATTCTTCCAGCCAGTCATATTTTTTCAAAGCTTCCTTAACGGACATCAATTCCAAACCTTCAACGGTTGAGGAGCGATGAGAAACTTGATTATTATACATCAGGAAGTTACCGCTTGTGTCCTTGCTGTCCGCCGTAATTCCGACATTCATCAATGAAGATTTCACAAGAGAATCCAAATCCGTCATCTTATCCACCTTCATGGATTCGTCCGGAATGTGATAAGCCTTCAAATCGACAAAGCCGCCGTATTTGGCTTCTTTATCCAGCGACTGCTGAACACGCTTCGTCTGCTCATTTTTTTCAATATTATTTTCATTCATCATTTAATTTCACCCGATTCATTTTTCACGATTGGCTTAAAGCTGAATCGTATTGATTTTGCATCGGATACATTCCTCATATCCCTGCGTTTTAATTTCCGTCAGCAAACGATTCGGGTTTCCGGAACACATAACGGTGCCGTTGCACAAAATGTATGCTTTGTCGGCATCCAGATAATCCAAAATTTCACCGGTGTGCGTAATGACAAGAGCTGATTTTCGATCGGTGCGGGAATTGCATGCCTTTTGATTGCAAAGGAGCTTACGAATCATCTTACCGACCTGTACCATATTGACAGGATCAACCCCCGATTCGGGTTCGTCCAGCAAATAGAAATCCGGTCTTTGAACGCTTAATTGAAGAAGTTCGGAACGCTTGATTTCTCCGCCCGAAAAACCGACATTAATGTCGCGGTCCAAAAACCGCTCCATGTCAATCGAACGGGAAAGCTCCTCAACATTCAGCAGCGTATCGCCCGCGCTGATTTCAACCAAATCGCGAAGCTTAACGCCGACGATATTCGGCGGGCGCTGGGACATAATACCAATGCCCATTTTTGCGCGCTCATTAATCGGCATGTCGGTAATATCGGATCCTTTGAAAAAGATTTTTCCGCTTGTCACTTTGAAATTGGAAAACCCATAATCGTACTGAGCAGAGCGGATTTTCCGGCGCCGTTCGGACCGAACAGAATTGTTGTTTCTCCCTTTTCCACCGAAAGGGAAACATTTTTTAAAAGAGGACGGCCGGCGACCTCCACACTTAAATCTTCAATTTGAAGCATCGTTTTGTCTCCTGAAATATTGAATTTTGCATTGAATGCACATTTCAATACAATAAATAAATAAAAAGATTCTCAAACCTTTTTGAATTATACTTTATCACTTTTAACACCATCCTATAAAACAAGGCAGTATCAAAAAGATACTGTGTGTGAAGTCATCTGTTAAAAAACGAAAACGGCGCCCGAATTTTAAAAAACGCCCGACGCGTAATACATCCAAAAAATAAAGACGATGTATAAAAATCCGATGAAAATGATAATTGTGAGCAAAACAATGAAGAAGATAATAAAGAAAACAAGATCATACAGCTTAAATTGTAATTCGTTCAAAGAGGTTTTGCCAACGCCTGTATAACCGCGGTTCAGCATGGCCATAGAAACATCATTTGAAAAGGATAAAATCGAATTGATAAGACCTATAGAGATAATACGAATTCCCTTAAAGGGGGGTTTTTTGATTTCAAAAGCACGAGAAGAAGCCGAACTTATGATTTGGAAAGAAATCGAAATTAACATCGGAATGAAGCGAATCGTTAAAAAAATCATTAAAGCCAAATCGTGAGACGTCAAATTTGCCCATTTTAAAGGAATCGGCCGAATAAGTTTTTCAATGCCCTGAATGATTGCGGATTGTTTGGTTGTGGCAGACATCAGCGAAGCAAACAAGATGAGTAAAATGAATTTTAAGGCAACACCGATACCCGTAATAAAGCTGTAAAAGCTGGGCATTATTGAAAAATATGTATTGGGAAACACATGTATAATATGCGGCTGAACCAAGACAATATACTCTGAATCATTGCCGTAAAAATAGAATTGGTCAATAATTTCCGCCGTCATATGAACATCGGCAAAAATAGGATCAGACGTAAACAGAAAATGAAGCAGAAAAACAATCCCGATGAAAAACAGCATAGGGCGGACAGAAAGAAAGACTTTTTTCAGAGGAACGCGAGCAATGGCAGTGGCGGCAAAAAACAGGAAAAATAAGGAAAGTACACTGATCAGATGAAAAGTATAGAAAATCGTAACTCCTAAAATGATCAGCGTAATAATTTTCGTTCGCGGATCCAATTTGTGAAGAAAGGAATTGCCATCGACATAAGTTAAAAATGGATTATACATCTGAACCGTCCGTTTTTATTTTCAGCTTTTTTGGAAAATTCTGATAATTTCTTCTGCCGCCTCTTTCGGGTCAGAAACCGTTTCTGAAATATCGTATCCCTTTTCATGAAGGTATCTCATCATCTCAATGATATCCGGAAGGCGGAATTTTCCGGAAGAAATGTAATCTGTCACATTTCCGTCAAAAGAAATTTCGCCTTTGTCAAACACGACAATACGGTCTGCTTTAAGCAAATGTTTTGGTTCGTGCGTGATGTAAACAATTGTTTTTCCGCGTTCCTGAAGCGAATCAACAATATGAGAAATGCGCTCTTCGGATGCATAATCCAGCATGGAAGTCACTTCATCAAAAACAATACACTCCGGATCCATCGCAAGAACGCCGGCAATCGCTACGGCCTGCGCTTCGCCGCCGCTGAGAGAAGAGGGATCTTGGTAAGCCAACTCTCTTAAAAACAGAGAATCTAAAATCGTATCAATGCGCTTTTGGATTTCTTCGCGGGGAAGACCTAAATTCTCCGGACCGAATGCGATATCTTCCTCAACAGTATTGCCGACAAATTGTGTGTACGGATTTTGAAAAACAATGCCGACTTCACGATGGATCTGAGAAGAGTTTTTATGCTGACGTGTGTCTTTTCCAAAAACAAAAAGTTTACCGGATGTCGGTTTTAAAAGTCCGTTCAAATGGTAAGCAAAAGTCGATTTTCCGGAACCGTTTAAACCGACAATGATTATAAATTCGCCTTTGAATATTTTGAGGTTGATTTCTTTCAATACGGGAGAACTGCCCGGATATGAAAAAGATAAATTAACCGCTTCAAATGCCGTTATTTTAGAATCACTCAAATTCTCATTTTCATTCAAATTCTCATTTTCATTCAAATTCTCATTCAAATTCTCATTCAAATTCTCATTCAAATTCTCGTTATCGAATTCGGAGGAGCCGGATTCAATATCGGCAGATTCGTTTGATTTATCTTTATTTTTGGATTTTCCGAACGAAAACATAATTTTCCTCACAAATTAAACCGATTTAACTTTTTTGCTGACGCCGGCTGCAATAAGAGCAACCGCAATGGATTTAACAACATCTCCAATGACGAATGGAGCAAAGCCGACTAAAACTGCCGCAGCCATCGGAATGTGGGACAAAACGGATAAATGAACGGTTCCGATTCCGAGAATCAAGAAACTGCCGAAAACGGAAATAATGAATAAAGGAATCGGTTTCTTTTCTATTTTTTCACTGAGAAGTCCGACCAAATACGCGACAAGAATAAAAGAATACAGATATCCGCCGGTCGGTCCGAATAAAATTCCGACTCCGCCGACTCCGCCTGTAAAAACCGGAAAGCCGATGAATCCGACAAGCAGATAAACAATAACTGAGGCAACACCCCACTTTCTGCCGAGCGTAACTGCCGCAAGCAGAACAAAGAAAGTCTGCAGCGTAATCGGAACGGCTGAAATTACAATCGGAATTCGGATGTACGCACCAACGGCAATAAGTGCGGCAAACAAAGCGGCAAGAACCATTTTTTTAATCTTTTCAGAATTATCATTAAAATCAATTATTTCAGTCATAAATATCACAAATAAATATCACAAGCAAACACGAATAATAAAATATATGTGTACTGAACAAATGCAAACCGAAAACCCATTGTAAACCAAAACAAACAAAGAGAGTGAACAATCGATTCTTATAAAAACCTATCTTTTTTAAAAAAATAAAGAAGATTATCCGAGAAAATAAAACCCAAAAAATGAAAATGGAAAAAATAAAAAGAAAACCGGAAATGAATAACGGAAAAAATAAAATAGAAAAATGAAAAAAATCAATTCCGCTTCTTTTCAATTGTTTCTATCAGACAGCGGAATTGCATTGTCCATTCGGAATCGCGTATCATCCATTCAATCATTTTGCCTTCTTCCTGCGCTTTTGAAAAAGCCGGATCCATCGGGAGACGCGCTAAAATAGATGTATTGAAATCCGCCGCTGCTTTTTCGATGCCGTCGGAACCGTAAAGATCAATTTTTTCGCTGCAGTGCGGACAGACTAAACCGTCCATGTTGCTGACAATTCCGACCAACGGCGCTTCCAATTTTTGAAGGAAAGTTAAAGATTTGCGGACGCTGGCAAGCGCAATGTCCTGCGGAATCGTAACAATGATGCTGCCGCTGTTTTTCGGCAAAAGCTGCATAATTCCGAGCGGCTCGTCTCCCGTTCCGGGAGGAAGGTCGATGATTAAGTAATCCAAATTGCCCCATTCAACGTCTGTAAAAAACTGACGGATGGCACCGGCTTTTGCCGGTCCGCGCCAAATGACGGGCGTATCGTCGTCCGGAAGAAGAAGACCGATAGACATCACACCGAGATTCAGATTAGCGGCAGGCTTTGCCGGAATCATTTTTTCATCCAGAACTTGAAGGTCATCTCTATTAATGCCGAAAATGGACGGAACGCTCGGACCGTGAATATCGCAATCCATTAAACCGACATGGTTGCCGAGAACAGCAAGACCGGCCGCCAATGCGCAGGCAACCGTACTTTTGCCGACGCCGCCTTTTCCGCTCATAACGACATAAACATTTTTAATGCCCGACATATCAATTTCGGGTTCTGCCGGTTTTTTTTGCGGCGATTTATTAACGACGTTTAATGTTTCAGTCATATTTTTTGACTCCTGAATAAATGATAAAATAAAACAATAAAATAAAACAAATCAAAAATAAAAACAAAAATAAAAACAAATAAATTAAAGATCAACGAGAAGCGTCTTTAAAATTTGAAATATTTCCCGAATCGATTTCTTTAATAAGCGAAACAGAGTTGCAGCCCGGATATTTGGGGCAATTGACACAGTCGGCCCAAATTTTCCACGGAAGATCTTCTTTTGGAATCTCCGTAAATCCTCTTTTTTTGAAAAAATCGGGACTGCTGGTCAGAACAAAGAGCCGTCCTAATCCGATTATTTTAGAATCTTCAACACATGCTTCAAGCATTTTTGTGCCGATGCCCTGACGCATATACGGACGGGCGACTGCAAAAGAAACCACTTCGCCCAAATCTTCCCAATCCGGATGAACGCCGCAGCAGCCGATGATATGTCCGTCTTTTTCCATAACAACAAAATCACGGATGCTTGTAAAAAGGCTGTCAAGAGACCGTGAAAGCATACAGCCTTCCGTTGCGTAAGAATTAATCAAATTTTTGACTTCAAAAACATCGCTGACATTTGCTTTCCGAATCATAAAATTCCCCATCATAAATTCTGCAAAAACAATATACTTCAAATCATTTTAAGAATAAAAACCAATCGAGACATTTGATATATTTTTTAACAACCGGACTGCTTGATAAAACAGCGAGCGCGGGAGGATTCGAACCCCCGGCCTGCAGCTTAGGAGGCTGCTGCCATATCCGGACTAGGCCACGCGCCCGAAGTGAATAATCATTGCCTAATGATTTGGAGACATATAAATTTTGTTAGAATCAAAAATCAGACATAAACCCCGGTGAAAAATACAAACGATAGCAGACAGGATGAAACGAAATGAAATTTATTAGAAAAATTAAAAAATAAAAAACACGGGAATGTCAAATATTTTTATATACATTTTGAAACATCATATTGTTTATCGTATCGGATTTTATCCGAAATAGCCAATCGAATATGATTATTTCATACTGAAAAATAGAGGAATAAAAATGTATTCAAAGATTTCAAAGATTCTGATTTTTTCCGTTTTAATTTTATTGTTTTTAGCCGGCGCCGCTGCCGCTCAGGAATGGGTTGTTACCGTCGCAGGCGACACTGAAAAAGTCAACGTCAGCACAATTGACACAAGCAATATGACATTGCGCCAGGCAATTGCAAAAGCCTCTTCCGGCGATACAATCGTGTTTGCCGACAACATTACAGCTGTAGACATCAGACACGGCTCTCTGAACATTTCAAAGGATTTAACAATCGGCGGACATCAGAAAGTTACAATCAGAAAGGATCCGAGTCCGACGACTCAGGATTTAACGGTTTTTACGGTAATCGGCACCAATGCCGTTTTCCGGCAGCTGACCATTGAAAACGGTTATGTCATGAACGGAACCGGAGGCGCCTTTTTAATTGAAAATTCCGACGTGACCCTGGACTCATGTTTGATTCAAAGAAACAAAGCAGGCACAGGCGGTGCGATATATGTAAACGGCAGCAATGTCAAACTCAATTCTGTCACAATTTTCAAAAATAACGCAACCACCGATGGAAGCGCTATTTATATCAAAAACGGAACTGTCGACCTTCAAGGCACGCTTATCGAAGGACAGTCCGACAAATATAATGTCATTAAATTGGAAAAAGGAAAATTGACAATCAGCGGATCCAGAATTATCGGAAATGCTGTAACTGAAAAAGGCAGCCCGATCAGCGCCGATGCGGGAACAACCGTTGAAATCAGAGATTCAACATTTTCCGGCAACAGCGGAACTGAAAGCGGCGGATTATCAACAATAGGCGCCTTTTTAATTGAAAACGCTGTTTTTGAAAACGGAAAATCCGAAGGATCCGGCGGCGCAGTTGCGATTGGAAACGGCAGCAACGGAACAATAAGATATTCAATTTTCAAAAATAATACCGCAGTAACCGACGGCGGTGCAATTCACCAAGCTGTCAACTCTGTCGTAAGCATAACAGGCTGTACGTTCCTTAACAATGCCGCCAACTACGGCGGTGCATTTTTCGGACGCGGAACATTTACAATTGATTCCAGCACGGCTGTTAACAATACGGCAAGATTCTTCGGCGGCGCAATTGCTTCTTGGAATGACGCAAAAGGAACCATCACAAAAACAGCGATGGCTGCAAACACCGCAAAAGCAAACAACACTGCAAAAGATCCTGCCGGCGGCGGATTAAACATTTCCCGCAGCGAAGTCTTCATCGGAAGCAATGTTATTGTCGGAAACACAGACCCGAGAATGATTGACTTCGGCGAAGAAAACGCAACCGTCAGAAGCGGAGGCAGCAACCTTGTCGGCGTTTACAGAGGAACGACAAACTTCCCGATTGACGGATCCGATGTTATCGGAACGACATTGGAAAGCGTATTTGTAATTGACGGAAACGGACTTCCCGCATTGACGAGATCCACCGGACAAACAGCCGGTTACGACAGAGTTCAGGTTTACACGATTGAATTAAACAGCAGCCCGAACAATCCGGCCATATCTATTCTCGGAGGACAGCAGCAGCCTGTTCAGCCGGAACAGCCGCCGACGGAAGAAAAACCGACGCCGGATATACCGTCCGAACCGCCCGCGGAAGGAACGAAGTGGGTAACATATTTGATGTACGGCATAATTCTTGTCGTTGCTGTCATAATTCTGGCTGTCGGCATATTTGCAGTTTTAAGATACAACAACAAAAGAAAGTACAAATTCTAAAAAAATGAAATAAAACATAATCGTTAAAGATTGCAGCCGCAGTCTTTAACACCTTTTTTTATTTTTTAAAATCCGGCATTTGAGAGCAAACTTGCTCTTTTATTCAGCGCGCTTGAAAGATAGGCTTATATATAATGCACATATTTGTACATTATAGAGCGAAAGGAGACATAGATTATGCTGAATATAACCACATTTTTAGATGCAAATATGCGCAGGCTTTCGAAAAAAGTATTTCATTCCCCCGAGAAAGGAACTGATTATACTTCCGCTGAAATTCTTTCAATTGCATCCGGTATTGCCGGCAAGCTGAAAGAATTGGGAATTCAGAAAGGCGACCGTGTTTTAATTTATTTAAACAATTCACCCGAATATTTAATTTCATATTTTGCGGTTTGGAGAATCGGCGCCGTTGCCGTCCCGACCAACCGCGTTTATACAAAATTCGAATTGGCGCACATGATTGAAAACGCAGGCGTCAAACTTGTGATAACGGATGATGATGGAATTGCCGCATTTGAAGATTGTTCGAATCTTTTGAAATACATCCCGGCAGACATTGAAAGAATGAGGAAAAATCCGATTCTGCCGCCGGCGCCGACAAATCCGGATGATTTGTGCCAAATCCAATACACGTCCGGAACAACCGGAAAGCCCAAAGGCGCGATGCTGACGCACGGAAACTGGGCGGCTGCACTTTCCAACGAATGCGATGTCATGGAATTTACGGAAAACGATGTGTATTTAGGCATCTACCCGATGGGGCATGTCGGTCTCAGCTGGGGAATTTCCGCGCTTTACGCCGGCGCGCTTTATGTCATGATGGAGCGCTACGAGCCGGAAAAATATATTGAGCTCATTGAAAAACATAAAGTAACGGCACTGTCGGGAATGCCTCCGGTCATCCATTCATTGGTTAACTGTCCAAAAGGAACAGAAAACAAAATCAAAACCGTTCGAGAAATTATTTCCGGCGGCGGTACGCTGCACCATGAAATTTGGAAAGCGTTTCATTACCGATACAATATTCCTGTCGTCAACGCCTACGGATTATCTGAAACGATTGTCATCGGAACGGGAACCGTTATCCGCCCCATCGATTACAAAACCGCCGACAAATTCCAAAGCGTCGGCCATCCCGTTTGCTGCTCGGAAGTTAAAATCGTTGACGAAAATGATTCTTCCAAAGAATTGCCGCAGGGAGAAATCGGTGAAATCGCATTGCGTGGTCCCGCTGTTGCCAAAGGATATTACGGTATGCCCGAAGAAACGAAGCAGTCCTTTTTGCCCGACGGCTGGTTTTTAACGGGAGATGTCGGCTATCTCGATAAGGATTTGCGTCTGTGTTTAACGGACCGCAAAAAAGATATGATTGTCATGTCCGGATGGAAAATCTATCCGACTGAAGTTGAAGAAGTATTGTTTAAACACCCTGATGTCGCAGACGCCGCTGTTTTCGGCGTTGCCCATCCGCACCGCGGTGAAATTCCGATTGCGGCCGTCATTTGGCGCGAGGGCTGTGAGAGCCCGCGGAATTAACGGATTTCGCAAAAAAACATTTAGCCGGCTACAAAGTTCCGAGACATATTATTACCGTCAAAGAATTGCCGCGTGTGAACGGATGGAAACTGCTTCGGCGCGAACTGAAAAGCAAATATGAACCGATGTTTTCCAAAAGCAGCGAATGAACAAAAAGCAAAATAAACACAAAATGAAGAAACATTTTAGGAATTTAATAGATTTTACATGAAATCAAGAGATATCGCCCTCGTTGGAATTTTACTTGCCGCAGGCGCAATCGCCCGATATATTTCATTATTCATACCGGGAGCGATTGTCGCCAATTTAACAATTGCATTTTATTGCTTGGCCATCATTTTGGTGGTCCCGAAATTCAAAGAAACGCTTGGGATAGGTCTTATTGCCGGCATTATTTGCGCCGTATTCAGCCATTCCATCTTCCCGCTCGGAAATCTAATTTCCGAACCGGTCGGCGCTTTTGTCGCGCTTTTGATCTATAAGATCATACGCAACAGAACAACGCTCGCGCCTGCAATCACAGCCGTCATTGCAACGCCTGCCAGCGGTTTTACATTCATAACAATCACCTGCCTCGTCAACATTGCAACCGCCGGCGCTTCTCCGTCAATGATGCTGTCCTTTGCAATATCCATGATTCCGATTGTCGCAGGCGCCGCTGTTGTTAATACAATTATCGTTCAGCTGATTGCAATGCCGGCAATGGCCGTTATGCAAAAAACCATTCCGATTCAAAAAGGAATTCATGAAAAACCGGCTGATAAAGACGCTGTCATTGTACTGGATAACGTGAGTTTCACATACGGCACAAATGCCGGCGGCATCGCCGAACCGTCATTGGAAAACATGACTTTAACCGTTGAAAAAGGTGAGTTTGTTGTTGTTACCGGTCCGTCCGGTTCCGGAAAAACGACGTTTTGCCGCGCCGTCACAGGAATTCTTCTTCATTCTTACGGAGGAACCGTCAGCGGAGACATCACCATCATGGGAAAATATGCCGACGAATATGAAAATATGGAAGAATTAAGTTTGAATGTCGGTATGGTTTTCGATGATTCCGATGCGCAATTGATTTTTACGACCGTTGAGGAAGAAATCCGAACCGGTCTTGAAACAAGAAAGCTGACCGACCTCGAAATTGATGAAAAATTGAATGATCTTTTTGAAATGACCAATACGAAAATCATTCGCGATCAAGCACCTCATTCACTTTCCGGCGGTCAAAAACAACGCGTTGCGTTTGCCGCCGCGCTTTCAAAAGAAACCCCGATTTTGGTATTGGATGAAGCCACTTCCGAATTGGATAAAAACGCTCGAACACAAGTTTACTCGGTCCTAAAAACACTTGCAGAAAGCGGTAAAACGATTATTTTGGTCGAACATATGGTTGATGAAACCGTTGATTACGCTACCCGCCAAATTCGTTTGGAAAACGGAAAAATTGTTTATGACGGAATTCCCGTTAAAGATTCGGCAGCGGTTCCCGATTTCCAAAAAACGCAATCCGCCGGAAAAACAATCGCCGCGGTGAAAAATTTGGTTCACGTTTACGGCAAGAGTTTTAAGGCGCTTGACGATGTTTCATTGGAACTTTCCGCCGGCGAAATCGTTGCCGTTGTCGGCGAAAACGGATCCGGAAAAACGACTTTGATTAAACATTTGAACGGGTTGCTGCGGCCGACATCCGGATCGGTGGAAATTTTCGGACAAAATATTGAAAAGCTCGGCGTTTCAAAAATTGCCGAAACGGTCGGCTTGGTTTTCCAAAATCCCGATACCATGCTTTTTGAAAATTCTTGTGAAAAAGAAGTTGCGTTTGGTTTGAAAAATATCGGCAAAAACGATTCGGAAGCAATTATTCGAGCGCTCGGCGATGTCGGCCTTTCGGCAAAAAAAGATATCAATCCGCGTTATCTCAGCCGCGGCGAACGTCAAAAACTTGCGCTTGCCTGTATTTTAGCAATGGGACAGCCGATTTTAATATTGGACGAGCCGACGACCGGACTGGATTTGAAAGAATCATTTGAAATTATGGAACTTTTAATGAAAATCCGAAACGACGGAAAAACAATTTTAATGGTGACGCACAGCCCGAAAATTGCAGAAATTGTCGCGGACCGCGTCATTGAAATGCAATTCGGAAAAATTGTGTCCATAACAAACGAAAATTCAAAATCGAAGTTGGCCGGTGAAATTATTGAAAGCACCGACGTTAAAATCGCAAGAGGTGATTAAGATGGATGACATCATGCAATTTACGCCCGGAAACGGATTATTCCACCGATTGAATGCGATGACAAAAATTATCTTTGCCGTCGGCATGCTGATTGCCGCAGTTTTAACCGCCAATCAATACATTTTGGCCGCAATGATTGTCTTCATTGTGATGCTTGCAGCCGTTTCAGGACTCGGCAAAGCTTTGCTCAAACAATTTCCGATAATCATCCTTCTCAGCATTCTGCTGATTTTGCTGACGATTTTGACAATGAAAGACGGCAATATTTTGTTCAATCTTATCCCGATCGGCGGCGGCTACATTCCGGTAACCGATGGCGCAATTTTGTTTGCCGTGACAATGATTCTCCGCTTTACCGTTTTGATTTCATCTTTCCAGATGCTGGTGATTTCAACAAAGCCGAGCGAACTTGTCAATGCGCTTTACATTCTGCATATTCCAAGTGATTATGCGCTTATGTTTTTGATTGCGATTCGCTTCATTCCGACACTTCAGCGCGAAGGCGTTCGAATCAATGAAGCGCAGCTGTCAAGAGGATACAATCCCGGCGGCGGCGTAATCGGAAAAATCAAACAAACCGGACCGGTTATGCTTCCGTTAATGCTTAATTCACTTGCAAAAGCCGATACGCTCGGATTGACAATTGACATGCGCGGATACCGAAAAGCATCCGATAATAAGAAAAAGATTCGGTACAAAGCAATCGATGTTGTAATGATATTAATTACAACGGCTATTCTTATTTTAATGGCGGCGGCAGCATTCAATTTGATTGTTTTGCCGATTTGAAAATAGAATTGAAATAAAAATAAAAAAAGAATTCGGGAGAAATCCCGAATTTTTTGATTTTAAAATTTGAAAATTATATCTTTTTTCAGTTAAAATCAATTCGTCTCAAACTTCTTTTTCAATTTTTCATAAAACGCATTCTCATCACCCTTTGATGTTAAAAACAATTTTTCAACAATCAGTTCGGGCGTGCTTTTTGCAATGTGATTTTTAACCGGATTTCTGTTGACAATCAGATTCAAATCATCATCCAAGCCGCCGGCTTCAATGCCGTCAACTCTTATCGGAATGCTGCAATTTCCCATGATGGATTCGGCGAGATGGGATACAAAAAGCGATAGCGTTTTCCCGTTTTCACAAAATGTTTCAAGAAGTCCCGCAATGATTTTGGCGGATGCGCCGGGCTCGGTGATGGATTCCAATTCATCGGCGAAAACGGCGCGCTCGGTTCCGCTGCTTTGAGAAACAATGGAGAAATTTCGAAGCGTTGTTTCAAAAGCGCCGGCATCCAGCGTTCCTTTGGATTTTCCGAAATAATAAAACTCTTCAATCGGCGAAAACATAAACGAATCTGCCGGAACCGGAAATCCCATATGCGCTAAAATGAGACATTGTCCGATAAGTTCCAAAAGCGTCGTCTTGCCGCCGGAATTACGCCGCTTAAAAGAACCGCGCTTTCCACGTCATAAGAAACCGGCGTTATAGAATCAACGCCGCATTTTGCGGAAAGGAAAAGGTTGCGGCCGTTTTTCAAATTAAAGAAAACGGATGCGGATTGAGATGTCGGTGAGTTTTTATTTAGATTCAAACCTGCACCCGGATTTTCTTTTGCAAATACGGGGAACGTCATTTGATAAGCGTTTGAAAACCGTGCGGCGGAATACCAACAATCGAAATCGAGACACGCATTGACAAGAACGGTAATATTTTCCTTTTTCGCCGCCAGCTCTTTTGAAATTTGTTTTTTATGTTTCTGCTCCAATTCCGCGTTTTTTCGGGAAATTTCTTTTTTAAACCGTGTCAGCGCTTCCAAATTTAAAGCAACGGGACAGACAATTTCATCGCCGAAAATCTCCGATAAAAGTATTTCTTCTTCCTTTTTCAATGCCAGCGTCTCCGAAATTTCGGCAAGAGCATTCTTCAAAAGTTCCCGATACGGTTTTGAAACATTATTTGTCACAATTTCCTTTAAATCCGCGCCGGAAAGAATATTCATCAATTGAGAACCATCAAGCGTCAGCGTATTTCCGGACAAAACATCTTTAAGCTGTTCGGACAAAACCGCTGCTTGTTTCAAAAGAACTTCATCGCCGACCGCCGAAATCTTTTTCAATCGGTCCGCCTCTTCGTCGGTGCCTGCAGAAAGGCTGCCGTCGGCATTTATTCTTTTTAAAAGTGTTCGAAGCGCAAATGCGTCTTCCGCCGAAAATGAGGAAAAAATTCCGTCAGCCGATCCTGCCGCAAGTATTTCAGCAAGTTTAAGTGAGGCGTCAAAACTTTTCAAATTTTTAACAAAAAACGCGAGCGACATTTCGGGAACAATGTGTTCAATTTCCGCGGTTTCGATGTCTCTGAAATAATCATATTCGCCATCAGGCAAATCGAATTCGGGAAAATCGAATAAAATAACGGAGCGGTAAGAAGAAAATAAATCAAAACATTCCTGCGGATCCGCAACATAATGAATCGGCAGAAAACTTCCGAATTTTTCTTTCGCATTTATAAAAATAACATCGGAAAACGCAATGACGGCGCGGTCTCGGATTTTTGAAACGGCGCCGTGCTTTGCCGGCACGATTTGAGACAGAAGTGTCTGAATCATTTCTCTTTCATCCGGTGAAAACGATTGCAAAAGATAAAGATGCGCCTCGATTTTTTCGCGGACGTCCAGCGCCAAATCTAAACGCCTTTTCGGATACGGAACCAGCCGCTCGATGAAATCGGCGGAATATTCGGTGTGGCAGTATTTTTTGATGAGCTTTAAAGTGTTGATGTAAAGTGTTTCAGCCTCTTTTGTTTTCAAAAAATCGTCAATTGAAACACCGTTCTGTTCTTTGGAAATATTTAAGATTAGAGATTGGGCGGCTTTTCGCGTCATTCCTTCGACATGGCATAATTCGGAAACATCACCTTTTAACAGCGTTTCAATCGCTTTTTCTTCGCTTCCGAAATGAGTTACCAAACGCTTTTCGAGAATGGAACCGACACCCGAAATATCACGCAGACGAAACGGATTTTGAATTTGTTCCGCCGAGATTTCACTTTCCGCAATCATAAATCATAATCGGAAAAAAAGAATATAAGCGTCAAGCAAGCAAGGTGAAAGTATACATAAAATTAAAACCGCAGATTTAATAAACCATAATTGATTTCTAATAAATAAAGAGGAGAGAGATGCAAACCGAAAAAACGTCACATGTTTTAGAACAATTAAATAAATTGCAAAAAACAGGTATTTTTTTGTTTGTTGCATCTCTTTTGATTATTTTAATTATGAATATTATAAGCGGGGATAAATTTCAAATTCCTCAATCGATAGAAAATCTCATAATATGGATTCCGTCGATTTTTTTAGTTTTTATAGCAGCTCTCTCAATTTTGATGTTTTATATGGAATACAAAAGAAAACAGAACTAAAATGAAAAGAACTAAAAGGTTTATAACCCGAAAAATTTAAAAAAAAGAAAAAACAGCAATCTGCTGTTTTTACCCGATTAAGAATCTGCTTTTTCTTCGACAAATTTTTTGTTTGCCAAATCCGTCTTTCCGAGAAGTCTTTTGTAAAGAACAAACCACGGTGTGTCGGCAACGCCGATAAAAACTTTGACAACAATTTGACCGACCATCAAACCGACAGCTGCTTCCCATGGCATTCCGCCGAAAAGGTAGAAGCCGACGAAAACGAAAATAACGGAGTCGAGCGCCAAACTGAACGCATCCGTTACTAAGGAGCGGATCCAAATGTACGGATTGAGGAAAGTATCTCCTTTGAATGCAATTTCTTTGGGGTGAAGTTTGCGTTTCAGGTAGGAGAACAGGTATGTGTCCAAAAAGGAGCAGACCAAAAAGGCGACCCAGCTGGCGATTGTGATACCGATGCTGAGCGCAAAGATGGATGTCCAAGCTTCTTCGTATTCAAAAAACGGCGCGGCCGGAATTTTCAGAGCCATGGCAACGAAAATGATGAAAAGAACTTGTGTCGCAAAAGAAATCATGATGGCGGCGACTGCTTTTTTGCGGCCGTAGACTTCATTTATCATATCCAAAACTTGAGCGATAAAAGGATAAATGATAGAGGCCGTTGTCGTAAATAAAATAATGTTGTAGCCGAACCATGTTCCGAAATTAAACTCGGAAATGCGCGTTGCAATCACTTGAGAACTGAGAAGATAAGCGACATAAAAAGCCGTCAATGCGGCAAAACCATATGCCGGATATTTCTTTACAATTTTAACAGAGCCGACCGTGACAATCGTCATAGCAGCCATCCAAAAAACAAAAACAAATAACAAATCATAATTCATGAGACATTCCTCGATTGACCTAAACAGCCCATTATATAAAAGCGTTTCAAATAAAATCAGAATGAGAAATGAAATTGAAAAAAGCTGAAAAATGAAATAAAAAATAATAAACAATAACTAATTTTAAATATTTTTTAAGCCCATTTCAAATATATTCACGATTTAGGAAAAAGCATGAAGGACGAAATTGATTTGATAAAAATCCGAGAAGAAATATTGCTTCTCGTGCGCCCGACGGATGCGGAAAAAATGAAATTGGAAACCGTCCGTCAGCAAATAATCGCAGATATTGTCAAAATTGCTAAACTGCAAGGGCAATTCGAAATTATTCCCATATCGGTTGGCTCTGCCGAACGAAACACCTGGCTTCACGGCAATCATGACATTGATATATTCATTTCGTATCCGGAAGAATTGACATTTGAAGAATTTCACGAAAAAAGCCGAAAACTTTTAGCGGAAATGGCAAAGACAGGCGATTCTTGGGAAGACCGTCATTCGGAACATCCTTACATTCACATTCAAAAAGAAGGATTTGAAGTTGATTTGGTGCCCTGCTTCCGCGTCAAGAGCGGCGCTGAAATTAAGTCGGCCGTGGACAGAACGCCGTTTCACTGTACTTTCATTAAAGAAAACATAGGCGGCTTGGAAGAAGATGTTTTGATTTTGAAGCAATTCATGAAAGGCATCGGCGTTTACGGCTCGGAAGTCCGAACCGGCGGCTTTTCCGGATATTTGACGGAAATTTTAACGATTTATTACGGCGGGTTTGAAAATGTATTGAGAAACGCCGCCGAATGGAAAGCAAGAACAGTCATAGATTTGGCAAAACATCAAACCTTGAATCATGAGCACCCGCTTGTCGTTGTCGATCCGACGGATCCGAAAAGAAATGTCGCCGCCGCTTTATCTTTGACGAAATTCTCGACATTTATTGACAGAGCGCGCTCATTTTTGAAAAATCCGAACAAAGATTATTTCACAAAAAAGGAATATCCGCCGCTTTCCGAAAAAAAATATGCCGAATTGATGGAAATGCGCGGAACGAAAATGGTCGGCATTTCTTTTAAAACGCCTCAAGAAGCGGAAGATACGCTTTATCCACAGCTGTTTCGATTTGAAAAGTCGATGGAAGAGCTTTTGGTGAGAAACGAATTTACCGTTTTAAACACATTTTCATGGTCAGACGAAACAGAAAGCATCATATTTATAGAAATGACGGAGACGGAACTGCCGCCGCTTCAAAAAAGAGTCGGTCCGCCGGTTTGGAATGAAAGCAACGCGGAATCGTTCTGCAAAAAATACAAAAACAAAAAAGAAACATTTTCATTTTCAATTGAAGAAGACCGGTATGTCGCCGAGATTCCGAGAAAATATAGAACAGCCGAACAGCTGATAACGGATATGATATTCAAAGAAGCGGCGTTGGGCCGCCACGTCAGAGATTCCGTAAAAGAAGGATACACGCTGATGCGGGAAAACGACATCCGAAAGATTCAAAACATCGAATTTTGGAAATTCATGAATGAAAAACTGACGGCTCAAATCGAACCTTAATTTCAAGCCTTAATTTTTAAAAACGAAAAAAACAGAAAAATAAAACAGAAAAATAATTTTTCTGTTTCATTTTTAATTTAAATTTTAATTAAACAGTTCAACTGAAAATTTACATTCAGCTGAGCGTTACATTGACGGTTCTGCCGTTTAAAACATCTTCTTCTGAGACATTAACGGTGCCTTCGGAACTGCCTGATGAAATCGTGTAGTTACCCATCGGTTTCACCGCAAAGTTTGTTTCTCCGTTAATGGGACCTGTGGTCGAATACGGAACTCTGAACGCAAAGTTTCCGCTCGCATCGGCTTTTGTGCTTTGAACGTAGTTGAAAGTACGGTATTGGTTGGTTTGAAGCGTTAAAGTCAATTCAACGGTCTCGCCGGGGGCGGCTTTTCCTGTCAAAACGGCACCTTCGACGTATTCGAAGATCTTAACATATCCTGTGTTGGATGTCGAAATGTTTTTCGAGGCAAACTGGTTGTAAATCTGTTTATAGAGAGTTTCCTGCTGCGCCATAGCCGTTAGGAAAGAATCGGGGATGCCTTCGTAAACCATACGGTACTGTTCCAAGCCGACAGCATCCAAAAGATGGAGACGGACAACCATGGAATTGAAATATCTTGCTCCGCCGATAATCGTTTGATCGACGCCGTTCATGTTAACAACCATTGTATAATTTTCAGTATCCAATGTCCATGCGGTCATCGCATAGAATTTGCTCATGCCCGATGCCATTTCAATGTCCGTTACAATGTAGCGGGCACCGACTTTTCCTTCGCGCGGGTCGATATCAACCAAATATCCGGTTGCTTCCTTTTCACTTTCAGCGACAAAGAAGGGAGCTGCTCCCGGAACCATTTCGTCCGTGACATTTCCGCGGCGGCCGCCGACCCCGAACTGGAACGGATTGGCATTCACCATGCGCTTACCGATAACTTCCAGCCAGTGACCGTAGTCCCACCACGAAAGAACGCCGTAAGCTGTTCCCGGATAATCAAACGGAACCGTACTGACCTGATTTTCAAAGTGTTCGATACCGAGTCCCGAAACGCTGTCTTCAATACCGTCACCGTCAGCATCTTGGAAAGGTCTCTCGTATTTGCCGTACCAATCCAATCCGGGATCAGGCGTGTTGTCGCGCAGCCAAAGGGATGCGCCAATCCAAGCCTCATTCGGACCGCCGGTTCCGGCAACGTATTGCGTTGTTAAAGAGTATGTCGGTGCGAGAATGATGACAAAAATCAAAAGCATACTGACGGCGGCAATAACGATTTTTTCATTGCCGTTGTCTTTTTGACCATGTTTCACTTTTTCGCGTTTGGAACCCGCTTTTTCCTGCTTAGA
>JGI994J12354_10001061_pt1 | contig 27910 bp, 28 predicted proteins | sample IntmicLarv3ML3BL_FD_12354 | JGI IMG/M metagenome (IMG submission 12354) | reverse complement strand
TTTTTTTGTAATACAAGTTGTTTCATCCAAAACTATAAAAAGTATTTTTATCAATTTTAACCACATTTTGTTTTACTAATTTGTCAGAGACTCCGAGAGGCTATTATTTTATTTTTCTTATCTTAAATATAAATTTCTTCTATAAAAGAGTGTCGAGATTCTTTTTATGATTGTTAGTCCTTTCAAAATATGCAAAATGGAAGAAAAGACAATCAATACACATTTTTGTCATTAAAATAATTATATTATTTTTTTTAAATAATTGCAAATAAATATTTCAAAATAAAAATGCTACCAAATTATTTTATTATATAGAAGCTATTATATACTTCTTAAACCAATTTTTGAACATATTTACTATAGCTCAAATTTTATTATAGAACACATTTGATGTGTGGTTTCGTTATAGTGCAGTGGGAAAGTTCAACTATAAATATTTAAAAAAATATTAAAAAAGTTACAAATAAAAAAATTAATGGAAAAATGAAATATATTTCACTTGATATATATTATACATTTGTGTATAATACTAAGTATAGCAATTACATAAGATAAGGAGTATAATATGTGGGTTAGATTAATATTGCTAGTCGGAATAGGAGGAGCAATCGGCTGGATTACCAATTTTATAGCCATTAGAATGCTTTTTAGGCCATACAATCCAATTGGAATTGGGTTCTTTAAGATACAAGGTTTAATACCTAAAAGGAAAGTAGAGCTAGCTAAAAGTATAGGAGAGGTAGTTGAAAAGGAATTATTTTCAATAGGGGATATAAAAGAAAAAATTAAAAATGCTGACATTGATGAAAAAATGACAGAAATAGTCAACCAGCTTTTTGAAAATAAATTTGAAGAAATTATAATGAAAAATTTTCCAATGTTAAAATTATTTTTATCTGGGGAGACTTTGGAAAAAGTCAAAGAAATTATAATAAAGATAATTCTTGACAACAAAGAAGAAATAATAAACGTTTTACTTGATTCTTTGGAAAAGGAAATTAAAGTGGAACAGATAATAGAAGAAAAAATATCTGACTTTCCACTGGAAAAATTGGAAAATATAATATATTCTTTGGTGAAGAAAGAATTAAAGCATATTGAACTTATAGGAGCAGTATTAGGAGCTGTTATAGGTTTTTTCCAGTATGTTATCACAATATATATCTAAGGGGAGTATTGGTGTCGTTATTTTAAGGAGAAAATCGTGTATAATGAAAAATTTGATTTGGAAATGAATATTTCTCAAGTGGAAAAGCTAGTTTTAGATGAAAATGAAGATCAAATTGATATTGAAATTCAGTCTACATTGAGACCAAAGATTTTCTCTGAATATATAGGTCAAGAAAGTTTAAAAGAAAAAATGTCAATATCAATAGAAGCCGCCAAAAAAAGAGGAGGAGCAATAGATCACATTTTATTGTATGGCTCTCCTGGATTGGGAAAGACAACATTGGCAGGAGTAATTGCCAATGAAATGAATGCGAATATTAAGATTACATCTGGTCCAGTGTTAGATAGAGCTGGAGATTTAGCAGCAATTCTGACTTCTTTAGAAGAACAAGATATATTGTTTATAGATGAGATTCACAGATTAAATAGTTCCGTGGAAGAGATCTTGTACCCAGCTATGGAAGATAGGGAGATAGATTTAATAATAGGAAAAGGTCCTTCAGCGAGGTCTATCAGGATAGAACTACCTAATTTTACTCTGATAGGAGCAACCACCAAGGCTGGATTGCTTAGTTCTCCATTGAGGGATAGATTTGGTGTTACTCATAGGATGGAATTTTACACAGACGAAGAAATAGAAACTATAATTTTGAGGGGAGCCAGAATATTAGGTGTTCAAATTGATGAAGAGGGTGCCATAACACTGGCTCAAAGAAGCAGAGGGACACCTAGGATAGCTAATAAATTATTAAAAAGAGTCAGGGATTATTGTGAAATAAAAGGAAATGGCATAATAGATAAAGGTAATGCTGAATTGGCATTAGATTTGTTGGGCATAGATGAAAGGGGACTAGATAGTTTGGACAGGGACATCATCACTGCTATAATTGACAATTATGGTGGAGGACCAGTGGGAATAGGAACACTAGCACTTCTTTTTGGAGAAGATAGAAGAACTTTAGAAGAAGTTTATGAGCCTTATCTAGTAAAAATAGGATATCTGAAGAAGACTAGCAGAGGAAGAGTTGTGACGCAAAAGGCGTACAAGGATTTTAAAAAAGGGAATTATACCAATCTACTTTTTGATATAGACTGAATTAATAACAGGTAGAAAGTCAGAGAATGGAGGAGAAGATGAGAATAAGTTCAAAGGTAAGGTATGGTCTAAAGGCTCTAGCTTATATAATGGCTAATGGAAAAAATGGACATTTTGTGCGAATAAAAGAGATTTCAGAGGCACAGGACACTTCTTCTCAATATTTAGAACAAATTTTGTATAAATTAAAAAACGAAGGAATAATTGAAGGAAAACGAGGTCCCTATGGGGGCTACATAATGAAAAAGATTCCTAGTCAAATCTCTTTACATGAAATATATACCATACTAAATGAAGAAGAGAAAATAATAAATTGCAATGAAGATGAGATAAAAAAAAGCACTTGCAAAGAAGAAAACTGCAGTAATAGCTGTATTTGGGGCAAGATGGACAGTGTTATGTCAGAAATGCTTAAAAATACAACATTGGAAGATTTTGTCAAAGGTAATAAAGGAAAGATAGGAGAAATTCTTGATTAGTGTTGTAATTGGAAAAAAAGATATAAAAAATAATAATTATATAGAAATAACTGATAAAATGGATATTAATCACCTGAAAAACGTATTTAGGGTAAAAATTGGTGATAAAGTAAGAGCAGTAGACAGTGAGAAGGAGTATTTGGGTGAAATTTCTCTTATAGAAAAAAAGGTCATAGGACTCATAATAATAAAAATCAATGAGGACACATATTCTCCAAAAGTGATTCTAGACATGGGGATTTGTCTTATAAAAAATGAAAAAATGGATTTAATAATACAAAAGTTAACAGAAATTGGAATAAATAAAATAATTCCCATTAACTCTAGAAGAGTTGTGGTAAAATTAGGGGAAAAAGAGGAAAAGAAAATAGAAAAGTGGAAAACTATATCCAAAGAGGCGTTAAAACAATGTCAAGGAATAAAAGAGGTTTTTATTGATAAAATAACAAATCTAAGTGAAATTGAGTATTCCCTTTATGATTTAGTCATCGTTCCATATGAGAAAAAAGAAAAAGTGTATCTAAAAGAGATTTGGAAGAAAGTTTCACTTCCACCAGAGAAAATATTAGTTATAATTGGACCTGAGGGCGGGTTTGACAATGAAGAAGTTGATTTTTTGAAAGGCGTAGGAGCCAAAACAATTTCTTTAGGAAAAAGAATTTTAAGGACAGAAACATCTGCCATTGTAGTCGGAGGCATAATAATAAATGAATTTATCTAAAAGGATTGCATTTTACACTCTTGGATGTAAGGTCAATCAGTATGAAACAGAAAGTATAAAAAATTCCCTCTTAAATTTAGGGCACAGAGAAGTGAGTTTTGACGAAAAAGCAGATATTTATATAATTAATACTTGTACAGTTACTAGTATTGCTGATAGGAAAAGTAGAAATATTTTGAGAAGAGCCAAAAAAATCAACAGGAACTCTGTTGTGATAGTTACTGGGTGTTATGCTCAAACCAACAGCGAAGAATTAGAAAAAATACCTGATGTAGATATCATACTTGGAAACAAGGAAAAAAACTCTATTGTTGATTTGATAAAAAAAATTAGCGTGGATTCTTTAATTGATGCAAAATTAAGTTATGTAGATACTTGCCAAGAAAAACCAAAGTTAATTGAAGTAGAAAACATTTTTTCTTTAAAAGAATATGATGAAGAATTGGCAGGAAATATCAATGAAATGACAAGAGCTTATGTGAAAATTCAAGATGGGTGCAACAATTTTTGCTCTTATTGCAAGATTCCATTTGCTAGAGGAAGAAGCCGTTCTAGAGAGAAAGAAAATATAATTGCAGAAATAAAAGAATTGGTTAAGAAAAAATATCATGAAATTGTTTTGATAGGTATAAATCTCGGAGTATATGGGGAAGATTTGAGTGATAAAATAACCTTTGAAGATTTATTAGAAAGAATATTTCAAATAGAAGGAATAGAAAGAGTTAGAATAGGCTCTGTTTATCCAGATAAGATTACTGATAGATTTATTTCGATGTTTAATAATCCAAAACTTATGCCTCATTTGCATATTTCTTTGCAGTCGTGTGATGATACTATTTTACACATGATGAAAAGAAATTATGATTCTAAATTAATAGAGGAAAGGTTGTTAAAAGTGAAGAAAAAGATCTCAAATATAGAGTTTACAGGAGATATCATAGTAGGATTTCCTGGAGAAACTGATCAAATGTTTGAAAATACCTATAATGTAATAAAAAAAATTGGATTTTCAGGACTGCATATTTTCCCCTATTCTGATAGAGAAAACACTGAAGCTTCCAAAATTTCTGAAAAAATTTCTAACAAAACAAAGAAAAAAAGAGTCAAAATAATGGAAGACCTTAGGGATAAAATGGCTTTAGATATTAGAAACAAATATCTAGGAAAAGAATTGGCAGTTTTATTTGAAGAGGAAAAAGAGAAAAGGTTTTATGGTTATAGTGAGAATTTTTTAAAAGTAGAAAGTATTGACAATAAGCAATTGGTAAATAAAATAAATAAGATAAAGATAATTTCAATTACAAAGGAGATGTTGTTGACAGATGGCTAAGAATAGTTCAAGTGTAGATTATGTTCCAAAAAGAAAGAAAAAAAATAGTCCATTGGGATTAATTTACGTTATAATTGGTTTAATAGCAATTGCTGCATTATTATTTTTATTAATAAGAAATTTAAGGACAGAAAAAGTAACAAAATTGGATATGACCAAAAGGCAGTTATTAGTGGGGAAATCCAATTTATTTGCAATTTATGAAGATAAATTGGCTCTATCAATACCTTTCGAAATAAGTGCCAACAAAGATGAAACCTTTCAAGAAATAGTGGATAGAAAGGATGAGTCCGCACTTTTAGAGGCAATAAACAAAATTTTGCCAGAAAAATTAGCTTATGTTTATTGGGTGAATGATGGTGAAATAGATTTATTGGGGGTAAAAGAAAAGAAAACAGTTCCAGATACAAGTATTGATGGGAAAAGATATGTGATAACATCAACAATCAATAATCTTTTTGATGAGTTATATAATGAAAAAGAAATGGTGACTAGAAGTAACGAAAATATAATTGTGGATATTTTAAATGCCAATGGGAGGTCTGGATATGCCAGAAGAACAGGAGAAAAAATAGAAGAGAAGCTTTTGATGAAATATAATCCTGCCAATTACGAGACTCTAATAGATGAAAGCTATATCATAATAAACGATATTTCCAAAGAGAAGGCACAAGAAATAGTCATGGAATTAGAAGAAAAATATTTGAAAATAAGAGAAGATGTTACAGTTCCAACATTGGCTAATGTTGTTGTTATACTGGGAAAAGAAGAAAAAGTTGTGTTTGAAGTAAATGTAATTGGTGATAATGACAATACAGTTGCAGCAATCGAAGAATTGAAAAAGCAAGGATATAGTAATGTAAAAAACACCAAAACAGATTCAACAATTGAAAACTCAATAATAGAGTATAGTCCAGAGGATTATTACATAGCATATAAACTGGGGCAATACACAGGAGTGACTACAATGATAGAAAAAGATGATTTGAAAGATAGAATCAATATCATAATAAAGTAGCGTTCCCGTAAATTAGGAGAAAATAATGATATATGTATTGTCGCTTTTTTTCGTGTTTGTAGAAACTAGCTTACCTTTGACTAGTCAATCAATGGTTGTGATTTTACCATTCTTGGCGTATATTTCTGCCTTGAAAAGATCCAAAGCTTTTTTTGGACTTACAGTCATTTCTTTAGTATTATCTTTTCAGAATACCAATTTTGTGAAAATATTTATTATTTTTACATTGGCATATTTTGCTTTTAGTTTTTTGTACACCTACATGGGGTATAATCGAGGAGCAGTACCTTTTATTTCGGCAGTACAACTGGTAATATATTTGATATATTCCTATAAACATTTGAGTATATCTTATATTGTTGCAAATTTGTTAGGGTTTATGATAGTGAATCTTTTTTATACCAGAAAGAGTATAGATTAAACATATAAAATTAGGTAGGGGATGATGAAAAAATTTAAAAGAGATATTAATATAAAATTGGGAACTGATAATAGTAAAAGAGAGGGAATTTATCAGGTGTTGATAATAGGTCTCTTTTTTCTTCTAGGAGCTAGAATGACATATTTACAGGCTCATAACCAAGAAAAATATGCAACTCTTGCCGAAAGAAACAGAATTAAGAAAAAATCAATAACACCTCCTAGAGGAAAAATCCACGATAGAAATGGAAATTTGATAGCCACCAATGGGTCTGGATATAGATTGGTTTATTTAAATGAAAGAAATATGGATCCTGAAAAAATATCAGCAATTTCTGAAATAACAGGGCATGAAGAGTCTTTCATAGAGCGAAGAATAAAAAATGGAGAAATTTTTCCTTATACAAGGGAAAATGTAATTTTGGAAGATTTAGACATGGAAACAGCCCACAAATTAATGGAAAGAATAGTAGATTATCCTTATTTACAAGTTCAGACTTATTATAAGAGAATATATGAAATGGATAGTGTGGCATCCCATACTATTGGATATGTAAGGAAAATATCTCGGGAAGAATTTAAAGAATTGCAGGATGAGGGCTATTCTCAAAGAGATATCATTGGGAAAACGGGGATAGAGAAATTTTATGACAGAGCTCTTAAAGGTGATGATGGTCATGAATATATAGTAGTGGATGCTGGTAGTAAAATTCATTCAAGGGGAGGTGATAAAAAATTACCAGTTCCAGGTAAAGATTTACATATCACAATTGACATGAAGTTGCAAAATTTTATAGAGGAGGAATTTAGAGAGGGGCATTATTCAGGAGCTTTTGTTGCTTTAGAGGCAAAAACGGGAAAAGTTTTGACGATAGTGAGTTATCCCACATATTCTTTAAATATGTTTAGTTCGCAGATATTAGAGGAGGATTGGGAAAGGATCAGAGACGACCCGCAAAAACCATTAACAAACAAAAGTATTGCAGGAGAGTATCCGCCAGGTTCCACCTTTAAAGCAATATCAGCTTTGGCTTTTCTTAAGGAAGGAATAGACCCTAACTATAGATACCATGATAGAAATGGACTTTTCAGAAAGGGAAAACAAACATGGAGAGCATGGAAAAGAGGTGGACATGGTCAGATAGATATGAAAAAGTCTTTGGTTGAATCAGCAAATACTTATTACTATGAATTGTCAGACAGGATAGGATGGGATCCCATTTACGATACAGCTAAGGATTTTGGTCTGACTAGCATTACTCAAATAGATGTACCCGGAGAGAGAAGAGGTAACGTTCCAGCAAGAAAAGATGTGAAAAAAATAAGTTGGAGACCAGGAGATACTATAAACGGATCAATTGGTCAAGGCTATGTGGCAGTAACTCCTATTCAGCTAGCTATGACGTATTCTGCTATAGCCAATCGTGGAGTGGTCTATAGACCACGTATAGGAGATAAATTTGTATCTCATGATGGAAAAATTGAAGAAATTGTGAGTGAGAGAATTGTGATTGATGAGAATAAATATACTCAAGAATATTATAATGTTATTAATGATGCTCTTATAGCTACAGTCGCACAAAACAATGGAACTACCAGGGTTTTGAGAACGCCAGGACTTACTGTAGCAGCTAAAAGTGGTTCAGCACAAAATTCCCAGTCAAAAATAACTCATGCTTGGGTAGCTGGATATTTTCCAGCAGAGGATCCCGAAATTGTATTTACAGTAATACTAGAGGGAGCAGGCGGAGGAGGAGCTATAGCAGGTTCCATGGCAAAAAAGTTTGTCGATAAGTATTTAGAAATGGAAGAAGAGAAAAAAGCTGAAAATTTGTTGGCAGAAAATGAAGAGAATTTATTTAATAGATATAGTCCGAATTTATAGAAAAATTAAAAGGCAAGTTCAAAAATATTAATATATGATACAGGGGAAAATTTTTGAAACTTTTTAAAGTAAAAAAATTGAGACAATAAAAAAGTCTTTCTTTTTAGATATTGATTTAGATATCAATTAGACGAAGAGTGAAAAACAGAATTTACTAAGGACAGAGTTTTGTCTAAATTTTTGGTTGCAAATTTTAGATAAGCTTTCTGTTTAGTCAAATATAATGAAAATTAAAGGAGCAAAAAATAGTATGGTGAAAAAGCCAAAAAAAGTTGTTGAAAAAATCAAAGAAGCAAATATTCATAGAAAAGAAGTTAAAGACATAAAAAAGGAGATATCCTATATAAAAAATGGAATAAAAGAATTAAAAATTTCAAAACAAGAAAGTGAAACAGAAAATGATAATATAATGATAATAGACAAGGATATCAACTCCAAAGAAGAAAAAATGTATGTTATTCCCTTGGGAGGATTAGATGAGGTTGGAAAAAATATAACAGTTATTCAGTATAGGGATGAAATAATAATAATAGATTCAGGAGTAACATTTCCAGATGAAAATTTATTAGGAATAGATTTAGTAATTCCAGATTTTTCTTTTCTGGAAAATAATAAGGATAAAATAAAGGGATTGTTTATTACTCATGGACATGAAGATCATATAGGATCCATTCCTTATCTATACCAAAAAATTGATGATAGTGTACCAATATATGCTGGGAAATTATCTATTGCATTAATAAAAGCAAAATTTGATGGACCAGGATTTTCCAAAGAACTCCCAAAGATGAAAGAAGTAAAGGGAAGGACTAAAATTAAAATTGGAAAATATTTTAATTTGGAATTTATAAAAGTGACTCATTCCATAGCAGATGCCTACGCCTTGTACATAACAACTCCAGCAGGGACATTGTTTCACACAGGAGATTTTAAAGTAGATTTGACACCTGTAGATGGAATAACTACAGACTTAGCAAGATTAGCTCAAATCGGAGAATCAGGAGTAGATTTTATGATGTCTGATTCTACCAATGCAGAATTAGATGGATTTACTCCTTCAGAAAAAACTGTAGGAGAAGCCTTTAAGCTAGAATTTGCCAGGGCTAAAGGAAGAATTATAGTTGCTGCCTTTGCATCACATATTCATAGATTACAACAAATTGTTAGTGTGGCAGAGGAATACAAAAGAAAAATAGCTATTGATGGAAGAAGTTTAGTGAAAGTTTTTGAAATCGCAATGGATTTGGGATATTTAAAACTAAATAAAGATACATTAATTTCTATGAATGAAATAGATAGATTTGATAATGATAAGGTGGTAATTATTTGTACTGGTACTCAGGGAGAACCAATGGCAGCCTTATCTAGAATAGCTAAAAACATGCATAAATTTATTAAAATACAAGAGGGGGACACTGTAATTATTTCAGCTACACCAATTCCAGGAAACGAAAAAGCAGTGTCAGACAATATAAATAATTTATTAAAATTTGATGCTGATGTCATCTTCAAAAAAATAGCAGGAATTCACGTATCAGGTCATGGAAGTAGAGAAGAATTGAGTCTTATGCTAAATTTAATAAAACCAAAGTACTTCATGCCAGTCCATGGTGAATATAAAATGCTAAAAGCACATAAATTACTTGCTATGGAAACTGGGATTCCAAATGAAAATATCATTATTGCTCAAAATGGTTGCAAAATAGAAGTTACTAAAAATCAAACGGCAATAAAGGGCAAGGTCAATGCTGGATTTATCCTTGTAGATGGTCTTGGTGTAGGTGATATTGGAAATATTGTGTTAAAGGATAGACAACAATTATCCCAAGATGGGGTAGTAGTAGTGGTGATGACGCTAAATAAAGAAACAGGACAAATATTGGCGGGGCCAGAAATAATGACAAGAGGGTTTATATATGTAAAAGAATCTGATGAGATGATAAATGGAGCTATTGACGCCGTCAGAGATAAACTCATAAGTTCGGATCTTTTGAAAAACAAAGATATAGCAGGAATAAAGGGATTGGTTAGAGATGTGACTTCAAAATATTTTTATGGAAAAACACAAAGGAATCCTATGATTTTACCTACGATAATGGAAATATAGGCAGGAGGGTAATTTTGGATCTTAATAGCAAACAAAGGGCATATTTGAGAAAAATGGCTCACTCTTTGGAGCCAATAGTAAGGATAGGTAAGGAAGGTTTTGGTGAAAATACACAAAAAAGTATAATTGACGCTATAACCTCCAGGGAATTAATAAAAGTTAAGCTTCTTCAAAATTGTGAAAATAAAGAAGAAATTCTAACTCAAATCAGCAATTGGGAAGAAATCAAAGTAGTTGGAACTGTCGGAAGCATCATAGTTGTATACAAGGAAAATAAAGATAAACCAGTAGTTTCTCTTGAGATGAGGAAATTATAATCAATTAAGGGAGTTTGGGTATGAGCAAAGTTTCCAAAGAAGAATTAGAGCAGTTTAGAAATCAAAGTGAAGAAATAAGGCAGATCTTAGTAGAAACAGTGAGTAAAAATGGTGGGCATCTGGCATCTAATCTTGGTGTGGTAGAACTAACCCTGGCATTACACAAAATTTTTGATTTTGAAAGAGATAAATTACTCTTTGATGTAGGTCATCAATCGTATGTTCATAAAATACTGACGGGACGAAAGGAAAAATTTGGCACCTTGAGAGAAAGATATGGAGTGGGACCTTTTATGGATCCCAGTGAGAGTTGGTACGACCCCTTTATTTCTGGTCACGCAGGAACAGGTCTTTCCGCAGCAGCGGGAATTGCAATGGGAAATCCTGATGAAAGAGTAGTGGTCGTGATAGGAGATGCATCAATTGCCAACGGTCATTCGCTAGAGGCTCTTAATAATATTGGTGGTAAAATTAAAAATATTATCATTATCTTAAATGATAATGAAATGTCCATTGGTGAGAATGTAGGCTCATTGTCTAAATTTTTTGGAAAATTTATGGTGAGTGAGCATTATATTGGTCTCAGAGACGAAGTCAAAGGAATTATAAAAAAAGTAAAAAGGGCCAATAGAGTGGTTAATACTCTGGAAAGAATGGAGGTTTCTGTTAAAAACTTTTTTTACCCATTAAGTGTGTTGGAAAGTTTGGGTTATAAATATTTTGGGACTTTGGATGGACATAATTTTGAAGAATTATTTGAAACTTTGGAAAAAGCCAAGCGATTGGAAGGACCAATAGTTATTCATGTGAAAACTCAAAAAGGAAAAGGTTATACCTATGCAGAACAACACAAAGAAAAATTCCATGGGATAGCTCCATTTGATTTAAACACTGGAGATACACTGTCATCTAGTAAAACGTATTCTCATATCTTTGGAGAAAAAATAACTCAATTTGGTGATAAGCATCAGGATATTTATGCTATTTCGGCAGGAATGGTAAAAGGAACGGGATTGGAAGATTTTTTTCAAAATTTTCCTGAAAGATCAATTGATGTTGGAATAGCTGAGGGACATGCAGTGACCTTTGCAGCGGGCCTTGCTAAAAGTGGTAAAAAGCCCTATGTGGCAATTTATTCTACATTTATTCAGAGAGCTTATAGTCAGCTAATACATGATATTTCCCTGCAAGATTTACCTGTAAGATTTATAATAGACAGAGCTGGAATAGTGGGAGAAGATGGAAAAACCCACAATGGGTTGTACGATTTATCCATATTTTTGGGAATCTATAACTATACAATTGTTGCTCCAACCACTGCCAAAGAATTGGAAGAAATAATGGAGATGAGTATTTTTTATAATAAAGGTCCATTAGTAATAAGGATACCAAGAGAAAGAGCCTTTAATATAGAGGGGTTGAATGCAGAGGATGAAGAAAAATTTCAATTGGGAAAATGGAAAATAGTGAAAAAGATTCTTTTAAATCAAGAAAAAGAATTTGAAAATTTATATATTGCTACAGGAAGCATGCTAAAAGAAATAATCGAAGTTGAAAAATTGTTAGAGGAAAAAGGACTTTATGGAGTAATAGTGAGCGCTGCTTCTATTAGGCCTTTAGATGAAGATTTTTTGTTGAATGAGCTGAAAAAGTACGAAAATATTTATGTTTTGGAAGAAGCTTTTGAACGAAATTCTTTTGGAAGCTATATGCTCGACTTTTTGAATAAAAACAATATACATAAAAAAATTATCAAGATAGCATTGGAAAATTCGATTATACCACATGGTAAAAGAGAAATCTTGATGTCGGAAGAGAAATTAAGCGGAGAAAGATTAATAGAAAGAATTGAGGAAAATAATGCAAGAAGCAAAGTGGGAAAAGTTGAAGAGCGATTTGGGGAAAAAATTGCAAAATAAGGAAAAGATAGGTCAAAAGAAAGATAGTAAAAGTAAAAAGCCAAAAAGTTATGCAATAAAGTTTATAGAGCATTTGTTAGAAATTGAAGAAATAAGGGATTTAGAAGAGTATACAGACCAAGGGGTCAAAGTTTCAGCTCACACCTATGATGTTTTAAAATTATCAATAGACGAACTGAAAAGAGATTTTTATACATTTGAAGAAGCTAAAAAGAAGGTAGACTTTTTTTCTCTTATCATAGGAATAATAATACATGATCTAAGCAAAGGAACTTTGAGAAAAACAGAAGAGAGTACTTCCCACTCTCAGATGATGCTAAAAAAACCTGATTTTATAATTGAAGAATCAGAAAAGGTATTGGCAACAATTGAAGAAAAAGTGAACAAAAAAATAATGGGGAAAGTAAAGGATAATATTTTACATATCGTGGTTTCTCATCATGGACGGTGGGGCAAAATTCAACCTCAGACAAGAGAAGCTAATATTGTACATCGAGCTGATGTATATTCAGCCAAGTATCATCGAATTAATCCTGTGGGGGCAGATAAAATTATCAGTTTGCTAATAAAGGGAGAAAAGCTAGAGAGTATTGCTAGTATCTTAGGCTGTACTGAAGGAATTATAAAAAATAGACTAAAAAGAGCAAAAGAGCAGTTGCAATGCAAAAATGTAAAACAATTGATAGAATACTATAAATCCAATAAAGAAATTCCCATAGGAGACAAGTTTTTCATCCAAAGGGTAAAGGAAACTGAAAAATTAAAAAAAATGGTAGATAGAAAAGGATTTAAAAATCTGATCCTGGAAATACCATTATTGGATTATTTAGTAGATGAAGAAATTTTTGAATAATTAGACCATCTCAAGTAAAAAATGGAGAAAAATAATGAAAGAACGATTAGATGTTCTTCTAGTTGATCTAGGATACTTTGCAGATATAAGAGAGGCTGCAAGCAATATAATGATTGGAAACATTCTCATAAATGAAAAAAAAATAGACAAAGCTGGAGCTTTGATTAAATTAGATGAAAAATTGGACATAAGAGTTAAAGGTAAGAAGGAAAAATATGTCAGTAGAGGTGGGTTGAAATTAGAGAAGGCTATTACCAAATTTAATCTAGATTTATCTAATGCGCGAGTATTGGACGTCGGCGCTTCAACAGGTGGTTTTACCCATTGTGCATTGGAGCATGGAGCTTCTCAAGTATACGCAATAGATGTTGGGACGAACCAACTGCATTGGACACTACGCAATAATCCTAAAGTAAAATCTATAGAAAATATGCATATTAATAATTTAGAATTAGCACATATAGAACAAAAGGAAATTGATTATATAACCATAGATGTGTCATTTATATCTATAAAAAACATAATAAATTCAGTTAAAAAGTTTGTGTCCAATAATACAAAATTAGTAATATTATTAAAACCACAATTTGAAGCTGAAAAAAATGAGGTAGAAAAGGGTGGCGTTGTAAAAAAAATACATGTACATGAAAAGGTAATTCATGATATAATATTGGTATGTGAAAAATTAGAATTATTTATTGAAGATTTAGACTTCTCTCCTATTAAAGGAGCCAAGGGGAATATAGAGTATATTTTGCTTTTTTCTTCAAATTCCGTTAGTAAAGAAAAAATAAACGTACAAAAGGTTGTAGAAGCAGCTAAGATATTAGGAGGAAAATATGATTAAATTTGTTAAATCGTTATGCAAGAAGAAAATTGGTTTAATATTAGTCACTATTAGTTTTGGGATCAGTTTGTTTGCCAGAAGCAATAATCCAGAAAATGATAACTCATCAAACAATAGAACAGAAGATACTTTTGGGTTTTTGTCAAATTTGAGAGAGTTGAAAGAGATTTCAGATATTATGGATATATTGAGTGGGAATCATTTGGGAGAAAGTGAAACAGACAGAAAGAAACTTATGCAAGGAGCAATAAGAGGAATGATGGAATCTTTGGATGATCCTCATTCTAATTATTTCAGCGCTGAGGAATTAAGAGATTTTCAAGATGATATAAAAGGGAAATATGTAGGTGTAGGAATGGTTATTCAAAAGAGAAAGAATGAGCCATTATTAGTTGTATCTCCAATAGAAGACGCCCCAGCATATAAAGTTGGAATAAAGCCAAAAGATCAAATTATTGCCATTGATGGAGAATCTACTTACAGCATGACGAGTGAGGAGAGTGTAAAAAAATTAAAAGGGGCACCTGATACGACAGTGGAAGTTACAGTATTTAGAGAGTCAACAAATGAGACAAGAGATATTGTAATAGAAAGGGCTGAGGTAGTTCTAAAATATGTAAAACATAATATGGTGGAAAATACAGAAAATATTGGCTATTTAAGACTTACTCAATTTGGAGACAATGTCTACCCAGATGTTTCCAAAGCCATAGAAGAATTGCAAAATCAAGGAATGGAAGCTATGATTTTGGATCTTAGAAGTAATCCAGGAGGAGCTTTGGATCAAGCAATAAAGATTTCTTCAATGTTTATTCAAAATGGTAAAATAGTTAGTACTAGGACAAGGGGAGAGCAAGAAGAAATTCATAACAGAGAAGGTAAATATTATGGAGATTTCCCATTGGCAATTTTAATAAATGGAGGAAGTGCTTCTGCGTCTGAAATAGTTTCTGGTGCAATAAAAGATCATGAAAGAGGAATTTTAGTTGGAGAAAAAAGTTTTGGAAAGGGAAGTGTTCAGACACTAATACCGTTGCCTGATGGTGATGGAATTAAGTTGACAATAGCTAAATATTATACTCCAAGTGGAATCTCTATCCATGGAGTTGGAATAGAACCAGATTATGTAGTGGAAGAAAAAGAAGGATATATGCTCTTTGAAGGGGTAGGAAATGTAACAAATATTGACGAGGGAACAGCTAAAGAAAATAGAAAAGAGCTAATAAAGGAAATAAAAGGAGAAGAGGCTGCTGAAGAATTTGAGGTTCATAAGGATATTCAATTGGAAACAGCAGTTGAAAAATTAAAAGAAATCTTGGGAGCAGGGGGAAAATTAGTCAGAAAACCTGCTAATAACACAACAGAGGAACAAACGGTTTTACCAAAACCAGCAGCATAATATCAAAAGAAAAGTGAGGAAGACCATGCTATACATTGTGGGGACTCCCATTGGAAATTTAGAAGATATGACTTTTAGAGCAGTTAGAATTCTAAAGGAAGTGGATTATATATTTGCAGAAGACACGAGAGTTACAAAAAAATTATTAACTCATTACCATATAGAAACCATTATTTATAGATATGATGAGTATACAAAATCTCATCAAATTAGTAATATAGTAAATTTATTAAATGATGGAAATAGTATAGCATTAATTACAGATGCAGGAACCCCTTGTATTTCTGATCCTGGTTATGAGTTGGTAGATGAAGTATTGAAAAATAATATAAAAGTTTCTCCCATTCCTGGGCCCAGTGCTCTTACTGCAGGTGCATCCATAGCAGGTATTTCTGTTAAGCGATTTGCCTTTGAGGGATTTTTACCAAAGAAGAAAGGAAGACAAACTTTGTTTAGACAACTAAAAGATGAAGAAAGAACTATAATTATTTATGAATCTCCATTCAGAATTGAGAAAACACTTAGGGATATTCATGAGTATCTTGGTGATAGATATGTTGTCATAGTAAGAGAAATAAGTAAAATTTATGAAGAAATTTTAAGAGGAACAGTGAAAGAGCTCCTTGAACAAATAAATAAAAAACCTTTGAAAGGGGAGATAGTATTATTTGTAAAAGGAAATATTTCATAGGAAATTGTGAAATGGGGTAGAGGTGGATTAAAAATGTCGATGACGAAAATAAACTGGTACCCAGGGCATATGAAGAAAACCAAGGATTTAATCAAAGAGAACCTCCCTCTAATTGATATTGTTTTGGAAGTGGTAGACAGTAGAATTCCTCTTTCAAGTAAAAATCCGGATATTTCAAAGCTTACAGAAAATAAAAAGAGAATTATTATTCTTAACAAATCTGATCTAGTTGAAAAAAATGATATCGTAAAATGGAAGGAATATTTTAAAAGTAAAAAAATGGCTGATGAAGTCCTAGAATTAAGTGCAGAAACAGGGTTTAATATGTCTGTTTTGTACAAAATAATAGATAAGGTATCTCAGGAGAAAAGAGAAAGACTAAAAAAAAGAGGTTTAATAAAAATAAATGTGAGATTGGTAGTAGTTGGTATTCCAAATGTGGGGAAATCAAGATTAATAAATAAAATCGTTGGGAGAAATAGTGCCAGTGTTGCTAACAAACCAGGACATACAAAGGGAAAACAATGGGTAAAAATACGTGAGGGAATAGAACTTTTGGATATGCCTGGAATCTTGTGGCCTAAATTTCAAAGCGAAGAAGTAGGTTATAATTTGGCGATAACAGGTGCAATAAAAGATGAAATATTACCTATCGAAGATGTGGCCTCTGTATTTTTGGAAAAGTTCATTAATCTGGGTCATTGGGAAATTTTGAAGGAAAAATATAAGCTATTACCAGAAGATAAAAGCGAAATTATGGGGGAAATATTAGAAAGTATAGCAATGAAAAATAACATGCTGAAAAAAGGTGGCCTTCCCAATACAATTCAAGGTGCATATACGATTTTGAGAGATTATAGAAACTCTAAATTAAAGAAAATAATTCTTGATAACATGTAATTATTCGCAGGAGGAAGAATGATGGGACTTCAATTGGATATGAAAATTCTTGAAAAAATGTTGGTGGATTTCGTAAAAACAGAAACTCTAAAATCTGGGTTTGACAAGCTGGTATTGGGTCTTTCTGGTGGAATTGATTCTGCTTTGTCAGCTTTCATTGGAGCTAAAGCCTTAGGAAAAGATAATATTTTAGGGATAATGATGCCATATAAAACATCCAGTAAGGAAAGTGTAGAACATGCAAAACTTGTAATAGATGCTCTTGGAATAAGGTCCAAATTAATAGAAATTACACCTATGGTAGATGAATATTTCAAATTGGAAGAAAAAACAGAGGAAAAAGCAAAAACTCCAGGAGAAGAAATTATAAAAAAAGAAATGACCCCCATCAGAAAAGGAAACAAAATGGCCAGAGAGAGAATGAGTATTTTATTTGATTATTCAGCCAAGGAAAGAGCACTTGTACTTGGAACTTCCAACAAAACAGAAATGCTTTTGGGGTATAGTACTCAATTTGGAGATGGAGCTTGCTCTCTAAACCCTTTGGGTGATTTATACAAGAATCAGATTTGGGCATTGTCTGAGTATATGGGGGTTCCTAAAGAAATTATTCAAAAGAAGCCAAGTGCAGATTTATGGGAAGGTCAGACTGATGAGAATGAATTGGGATTTTCTTATGAAACAGCAGACAAAATTTTATATAAACTTATGGAAGAGAGAAAATCCAAAGATGACTTAATCAGAGAAGGATTTGATCAGTTAATATTAGAAAAAATAATAAAAAAAATAAAGTTATCTCAATATAAAAGAAAATTACCAATAATTGCTAAAATATCATCAAGAACAATTGATCAAGAATTTAGATACCCTCGTGATTGGGGTCAATAATTAAATTTAAAGGAAGAGGTGATATAATGACAGAAAGAGAAGAGCACTTGGAAGAAGAATTGCATGAATTTCAAAAAGAGAAAGAAACTGTAAGACATATTGTGGAGCAGCTGGGAAGTGGAAGTCAAAAACAAAACAAGAGAATTAGTGTCGTATTTTTGGTTCTTATATTTGCTCTGTTATTGATGGGATTGGCTTTCAAAAAAACAGATTTAATATTGACTCTTTTGGTAGTTATACTAGTTGCGCTTTTTAAATTAATTTGGATGATATACGAATTTCAAAGAACCAATCATTTTCAATTTTGGATATTAAGTACTCTTGAGTATAAGATCAGTGAGATAGACAAGAGAATAAGAAAAATGGAAAAAATATCTAGAGAGAGAGAAGAGGACAGAATACTAAATAAAGATAAGAATTTTATGGCGTAGTATCTGAGGAGGAAAAGGTTATGGAACATTCATATATCTGGCTGATTGCAATGGTAGTATTTTTTATTATAGAAGCAATTGTGCCAGGATTGATTACTGTTTGGCTTGGGATAAGTGCATTATTTACAAGCATATTCGCATATTTTGTCAAGGATGTTACGTACCAAATGTATTTTTTCTTGATTTTAGCAACAATTCTATTTCTATTCACCCGAAACTATCTTAAGGAATTTCTGAACAAAAAAAAGAATGAAAATGATGAAGTGGAAAGAATAATTGGAAAAATAGTCAGTATAAAAAGAGCCAATTATAATAATACATATAATATATATTTAGATGGAAAGCATTGGACTGGAATAAGCGAAGAGAAGTTTGAACATGGTGATATAGCTAAAGTCTTAAGAATTGAAGGAATTAAACTTGTTTTGGAAAAGGTCAAAGAAAATTAAAAATTTTCTAGTAATTTTCTTATTTACATGATACAATAATTTATAAAATAAAAATTAAATAGTTCAAAGAAAAATCAGGTTTTTTTTTTCACCTGATTTTATTTTGTTTGAAAATACGGAGGATTACGATGGAAACCAAGAAAATGGAAGTAAAGTACATATTTGTTACTGGAGGAGTGGTCTCCTCTCTAGGAAAGGGAATAACTGCCGCTTCCTTAGGAAGATTATTAAAAGAAAGAGGATACAAGGTAATGTTGCAAAAATTTGATCCATATTTAAATATTGATCCTGGAACAATGAATCCCTATGAGCATGGGGAAGTATTTGTAACAGATGATGGAGCAGAGACAGACTTGGATTTGGGACATTATGAAAGATTCATTAATAGAAGCCTTACTGGGAAAAATAATATAACCACTGGAAAAATTTACCAAAGTGTAATAGAAAAAGAAAGAAAAGGAGATTATTTAGGAAAGACAGTTCAAGTAATACCACATATTACTAATGAAATAAAGAGTAGAATTACAGAAATCACTAAGATTAGAGATTGTAATATAGTGATTACGGAAATTGGAGGAACAGTAGGTGATATAGAATCTACCCCATTTCTAGAAGCTATCAGGCAATTTAAATATGATGTGGGAAGTGAAAATGTTTTGTATATTCATGTAACCCTACTTCCCTATCTTAAAGTGGCTGGTGAAGTAAAAACAAAACCTACTCAGCATTCAGTGAAAGAGTTAATGAGCCTAGGAATATTACCAGATATCTTGGTGTGCCGGACAGAGCAGCCCATTTCAGATGAAATAAGAAAAAAACTTTCTATGTTTTGCAATATTGAACTAGATGGAGTCATTGAATCACCAGATGCTTCTACAATTTATGAAGTACCTTTAATCATGGAATCAAATGGTCTTGCTAAAGTAGCTTGTAGAAAACTTGGTCTTGAAAATTTGGACTGTGATTTAAGTCAGTGGAAAGAGGTAGTAAATAAAATTAAAAATCCAAAAGCCAGCATAAAATTAGCAGTTATAGGAAAATATATTGAACTAAAAGATGCCTATATAAGTGTTAATGAAGCAATAGAAAATGCAGCTTTTTCTCAAGGGTACCAAGCAAAGATAGAGTATCTTCAAGCTGAAACTTTGGATGAAAAAACCTTATCAAAATACGATGGAATATTGATACCTGGAGGTTTTGGGAATAGAGGCATTGAAGGAAAAATGCTTGCAATTAAATATGCGAGGGAAAATCGCATACCATTTTTGGGAATTTGTCTTGGAATGCAATTGGCAGTGGTAGAATATGCAAGAAATATATTGGGATATAAAAATGCTAATTCCACAGAGTTTGATAGTGTGACTGATTATCCGATGATAGATATTATGGAGTCTCAAAAAGGAATTGAAAACAAAGGTGGAACTATGAGACTGGGTGCCTATCCTTGTATATTGAAGGAAGGGTCTTTGGCAAAGGAATTATACAAGACTGATGAAATCTCAGAAAGACACAGACATAGATATGAGTATAACAATAAATTTAGAAAGGAATTGGAGGAAAAGGGATTAATCGTATCGGGAACTTCGCCAGATAATAATTTAGTTGAAATAGTAGAAATTCCAAAGGAGAGGCATCCTTTCTTTATCGGAGGTCAATTTCATCCAGAATTTAAAACAAGGCCTAATATGCCCCATCAACTATTTTTAGGATTCACTAAAGCAATTTATGAAAAAGGTTTAACTAGAATTAAATAAAAAAATGACCAGACAGATCAGTGTAAATAGTTGAAAACAGCACTCAAAATCAGCCAATCAAATCGGAGTTAACTGTGCCACCCCATAGTGAGGTGGCTTTTTTCCTTACTTCCTCATTGAATCTCCTGAAATTACTAATTTATATGCATTGGGAAGTATTCTATCCAATATCGAATATGCTAAGCTTGTTAGTCTTTCTAATATTTCTTCCGCTGATAACTCAATTAATTCATTCCTTGAACTCATCAAATGCAATTCTTCTGCCATTGAGAGAAGTCGCATTTCTCCTAAATTAGTTAATATATTTTCTATTTTCTTATTTTTTTCCAAAATAATCAGCCCCTCTTAAATATTTTCCTCTTGAAATTTCTTTTTTCTATTTTTCTTGACTTTCAGTCTCTTTATTGATTAAAATGTACTTGATGTTCTTATAATTAGGCTTACTAAATAAGTTTAATGCATATTGGCATGATTTCTCTGATCTTTTGTCTGTGTAGGAGTCTGACAATTTTTTGTAGTTAGGCATAAGATATTCTTCCTCTCTTTCTGCTGTTTCCACTTTCTTGCGATATAGCATACTATCTTTTAGCATTCCATTTGTTGCATTATCTGGCTGCATTATACCATTTTTTTTCATATTTAACAGAAAAAAGTTACTTTGGCATTATTACATTATTTTATATACTGATATCAAAAATTTTTTTAGCAGTCACATCAAATAAGCTCATTTTATTTTAAAGCCATAAAATTATATTGATTTGTAGTCTTTAATTGCTACAATCAAAGTATAAAAACTTTTCGTTCTAAAATCATTCACAAATTCAGAAAAATCCAATAAATTTTCCATAAATTATATTTGATTTTATATTGTAAAAATATTATAATAGATGTATCATAAATGGGTGAAATAAAAATTGTGTGTTGGGAGATTGAATGTGAGAAGAAAAATTTTGTTTTCTTAATTTATTGAAAAATATTTGTAGTCATGAAGTGATTGAGTCTCAGATTGTTGAAAAAATATTGTATGAGGAGTGCATTATGAAAAAAGTGAAGTTTACAATACCTTATTTTAATTATGAAAAAATAAAAGAAGATGAATTTCATTTTAGACTAAAACCGGGAGAAATAGGAAATAGAATTTTTGCATACTATTCAAACAAAGATATCGAAATGGTAGAAGCTAAGAGTAACAAAGGGGAAAATATCCAATTTAATTTGAATACCAAAACTGAGGAACTATATCCCTCAGTTATAAAGGATCACAAGGTGCAAAACGAAGCAGAATTTTGGAGAATTTTATTTTTCAATTATTTAAACAATCCAAAACATATAAGGGAAAAAATATTATATAAAAAAATTTTTGATGATTTGGAAGCTGCCATAAAAGATGAAAAAATGATAAGAATAAAATACAAAAGCGAATTGAGAGAGATTCACCCTTATCTCATAAAGACAGCTCCTGGTGAAGATAGATCCTATTTATTTTGCTATTGCACCAAAAATGATACCCACAGGAATTATAGAGTTGCTAATATAAAGGATGTCTTTATTTCTAAGAATAATTTGGAATTTATTGACCAAGCTTATATAGACGAGATAGATAAGAATTTTGATCCTTTTTTATCTTATGGTAAGACAGTTACTATTAAATTAACAGAATTGGGAAAAACAATCTACGAAAGAGCAACTTACAATAGACCTAAAAGAATCGATGAAGATGAAAAAGGCGATATTTGGATATTTCAGTGTACTAATAAACATGCCAAAGTATATTTTCCACAATTTATGTCAGAAATAGAAATATTAGAACCCAAAAATCTGAGAGAATGGTATATAGACGAACTGAGAAAAATTATGAAATATTATAAATAGAGCTGATAAAATTAAGAGCTACAAAAGGAGGTTTTGATGGTTTCGTTTATACCACCATATTATGGTGATGAAGTAAAAAGTAATGCGGAAAAGAAAATGTTTGAAATTCTTCAAGATTTGAATGTAAAAAATACTTATGTGTTGCATTCTTTGGGATTGCCTAGACATAATAACAAGGTTTATGGTGAGGTGGATTTTGTTGTCCTCTGTGAAAAAGGAATTGCTTGCCTTGAGATAAAAGGTGGAAGGATAGAATGCACTGATGGACAATGGATATTTAAAAATAGACATGGGAAAGAGTTTAAAAAGTCAGAAGGACCCTTTGCACAAGTCAGTGGCAACATGTTTAGTCTTAAGAAAATTCTTGCAGAAAGGTTTAATTATATGGATAAATTCAAAGATATACCTGTAGCTTGTGGAGTGGTTTTTCCAGATATAAAATTTACTTCCAAAGGTCAAGAAATAATACCAGAGATAATATACGACCAGAGTACTTCAGACATTACTGATTATATCAATAATGTTTTTGATTATTGGAATAATAGGTCATACAGGAAAAAGATGGAGCTAACTGGAAATGACATTCAATCAATTCTGGGATATTTGAGGGGAGAATTTACATTTATTCCCAGTATAGGAAGTCAATTGAATGATGTGGATCAAAAACTTATTAGGCTTACATCAGAGCAAGCAAATACTATTCATGGCCTTTCCCAGAATGATAGACTTATGATAGAGGGACCAGCAGGCACAGGAAAAACTCTACTTGCCATGGAGTATGCAAAAATGGAAGCTCAGAAGGACAAAACAATTCTATACTTGACCTATAACAAAAACTTAGCAAAGGAATTGCAGAGAAAAATGGAAGACGTTGAAAATATCAGAGTAATAAATATAGATAGGCTAATGGGAGAATATGTAAAAATAGAATCAGAAGAAGTAAAAAAGGATTTTACAAATTATTTCAAGCAGTTATTGCCTCAAAAGGTTGTTAGCTATATAAATGGCTTGACAAATGATGAATTGGCCAAAATCCAATATGATATTATAGTAATAGATGAAGGGCAAGATATTTTTAGTCCAAATTATTTGGAGGTTATAGATAGACTTTTGAAGGGTGGATTGGAAGATGGAAGATGGGGGTTCTTCTATGATGAGGAGCAAAATATTTATAATCCTCAATATGAAGATGGGATTGAATTACTGGCTCTATACAAACCAGCAAGATTTCGGTTATCCACAAATTGCAGAAACACAGTACAGATAGGAGAGTACAACGCCAAGATAAGTGGTATTCCTGTCAAATCTTATCTCAGTGAAAGAGGTGAAGAGGTACAAATTATAGGTGGAAAGCCAGAAGATTTTCCTAAGAGATTTGTAAAAGTAATAAAGGAATTGAAAAATGGTGATGTAAAATTGGGGGATATTACGATTTTGTCTCACAAAAAGTATGAAAACTCAAGTGTGTATGGGTTACTAGACAAAATTTGCCAAGTGAATGTAATGACAGATGATTTTGTCTATGATGAAGATAAACCTATTTTTTCTACTATACAAGGATTTAAGGGATTGGATTCTAAAGTGGTTATTCTAGTGGATTTGATGAGTAAATCTACCGAAGAATATTATTCTAAATATGCCTATATAGGAATTTCTAGAGCAAGAAGTATGCTCTATGTGGTAGGGTAGGTAGATGGCAGCAAGTAATTAAAAAAGTTATAAAAAGTGATCAATATTGTCCAGTTAAGCTGGTGTTTTAGATTTTTAATGTTAAAAAAATTAGGAGGAAATTAGAATGAGTGTAGAATTTGATGAAAAAGATGTAGATTTGGAAAACGACAAGGAATATTCTCAACATTATTCAGAGGATAATTTTTGGGATAAGGTAATGAGTGTTGCTAAAAAGGCTGGACTAACTACCATAGCATATGCTCTGGCATTATATTATGTTTTGAAAGCAAATTTTGTAGATTTTAAAGCAAAGGCAATAATAGTTGCAGCATTGGGGTATTTCATATTTCCAATAGATATAATACCTGATATTTTACCTTTTGTTGGATATACTGATGATGTTATTGTACTTTTGACTGCTCTGAAAGTAGTAAGAGATGAAATTAATGAAGATATTATAGAAAAAGTTACCAAAAAATTAAAAGAATGGTTTGGAGTGACAAGAGAAGAAGTGGAAAGTCTTTTGATGAAAAATATAAGTAAAAAATAAAGGTTTCATAATGAAGTATCCCATTTAAAAGAAAAATGAGGATAGAAATGGTCTATCTTCAAAAGGATAAAACACAAGGAGCAAATTTTATAATATCATACTGATTTGTGCTACTTAGGAGTTTAAGAGAGAATAAATTAAAGAAAGGTGAGTTGTTATCATGGAAATTTTTTCTATTCCAGCTGTTGGTGCAATAATTGAAAGAGAAATAGATGGAAGAAAGGAAATTTTGATTCAAGAGCGAAATAAAGAAAGCGAAATAATAGAAAAGGGTCTATTAGAATTACCAGCAGGGAAGATACGAGAATATGAAAATATTTTTGATGGCTTACGAAGAGAAGTGATGGAAGAAACGGGATTAGAAATAATAAATATTCTTGGAGAAAAAGAACTTGTGACAACAGAAGTTAATGGATATATTGTTAATAGCTATATGCCCTTTTTTTGCACACAAAATTTGTCAGGAGGATATTCCATTTTATTACAAACTTTTCTCTGTCAGGCTAATGGAGAATTATTAGTTTCAACAAATGAATCAAAAAATATTCGTTGGGAAAATATAAGTTATGTTGAAAGTTTGGTCCATAATAATAAGAAAATGTGGTACCCGATGCATATCAATGCATTATTAAAGTATTTCTCTTGGTTGAAAAAATAGAGGTGAAAATAGATGGAGAAACCTCTTTTGAGAATAGAAAAAATATTTGCTAAACGAGCAACAATTCCTCCAACTGTTTGATATGTTCTCATTGCAAATTCAACCTGATACACATGGAAAAACAACCATATTTAATCTGTATTATGATACAAAGAATAATGATGTTGATAAAAAAATTAATAGAATCATCCTATCTTCATAAGGATAAAATACAAGGAGCAAATTTTATGAAAAATAAATTATTTTGGGCCTTAATAATGGGAATATCTATTTTATCTGAGCAATTATTTTCACAAAATATTATATTAGAAAAATATTTCCAATGGTATGAAAAAGAGCATATAATAAATGACATGGATTTTGATGTTAAAGGTGAAAATATAGCTATAGTGAAGGAATTTGAAATTCCAGATGGTGGAGATGCCTTCGGTAGAGAAAAATATATAGAATCCATTTACAAAAAAATTGAAGAGAATGAAAGATTTGCTGACCCTATTGTTTGTATAATCAACCTAATAACAAAAGAAATGAAAGAAATTGATTATGGTAATGAGATTAGGTTTTCTTTGGATGATAATAAAATAGTATACACTCACCAAGTTAAGCCATCTTCTGGACTCAGAAAATTGGCAGAAACATTAAAAGGAAACACAATAAATATCTATGACAAAGAATCTAGTTTGATAGAAACATTGGCAATTCCAGAGAATAATTTTCTTATGAATCCACAATTTATTGATATCCAAAATGTAATTTACCAAATAGGAGATGCTGTTAATGGTGCTTTTGGTGGTGGAGTTGGAATTAACAAAATAAATGTTGAAAATAAGGAAGTCGAGATAATCTGTCCAGTTGAGAAAAATCATCAGCTTTTCAATATTATTGGTGATGTTACATTAAAAAATGAGAAAATATTCTATATTCTCAATATTCCTCAAGATGATGGAACTTATATGGCATCAGAGTATAGACAATTACTTAAAAAAGATGACAAAATTTTTCATGATTTTGGTGTGTCGGATTTTAAGAATAGAGGAAATAAGTACGCAATAACGGACGATAATAAGTTAGTTGTTGTGGATGAGGATTTTGAAACTGGTGCAGTGGATATTGTTATCATAGAAGACGGAGAGGAAATCAAAAGAAATGAAGTAGATATTGAGTATGTCCTCTTTAGTGCATTGAGTCCCAATGGCAAATATTATATATGTCAAGATTATAGTATGAGTATTTCATTAATAGATATAGAAACTATGGAAATTATTGAAATAGATGTTCCTAAAATGAAAACGCATTACATAAGATGGTCCAAAAATTGTGATAGATTAGCAATAGTACAAGAACATGAAAGGTTCTCTTCTACGGATTTAATTACATTATTTCAGATGAAAACTGATGAGGATGACAGGGGTGAATAAAATAATTATTGATAATTATAGCAATTTTTTCTGCTAAAATTTAATAGTTTACGATAAAATAATTAACAAGCATACCTCCTAGCTAGGGGAAAGATTCAACACATCACTTAACAAACAACTTTAAAAACACACTATGAAAAAGATTCTTTTATAAAAATTTGACAAAATTATTCATAGTAGATTTTTTCAATTTTTTGAATTATAATAAATATTGGTTCTTTGTCAAGTGGTGTTGTTAAAAAAATAATAAATAATCTTTTTCTTGGTTGAGAGGCATGCCTCTCAACCAAATTTTTGTAAAATAAACCACTTGCTATGCGAGTGGTTCTGAAAAGCCAAGGGCTATGAGTATGATAAAAAATTCTCCTTTGATATAATAGATTAGGTTTGCCAACCAATTATTAATCAAAGGAGGTTATCCACAATGGATAAAAATAGTTTATCACATACAAAATGGAATTGCAAATATCATTTAGTTTTCGCACCTAAATACAGAAGACAGGTAATTTATGGAAAAATAAAAAAATCAATAGGAGAGATATTGCGAAAACTTTGTGAATTTAAAGGAGTGGAAATAATAGAAGCCAATGCTTGTAAAGATCATATTCACATGTTGGTGAGTATACCACCTAAAATATCAGTATCGACTTTCATGGGATATCTAAAAGGTAAAAGTTCCCTGATGATATTTGATAAACATGCCAATTTAAAATATAAATATGGTAATAGACATTTTTGGTGTAGAGGTTACTATGTCGATACAGTAGGCCGTAATAAAGAAAGGATCGCTCAATATATAAGGGATCAATTACAGGAGGATATAGGAACAGATCAATTGACATTGAAGGAGTACTTCGATCCTTTCTCAGAAAAAGCTAACAAAGAACAACAGCTATTTAAATAGCTGAATGGGGCATTACGCGGTTGGCAAACCAAATTGTAGAGCTTTAGCACAAGCTAGGACCATCCCCTTATAGGGGAAGAGCAAACCACCACTTGAAGTGGTGGTTTTGATTGTAAAATAAACCACTTGCTATGCGAGTGGTTCTGAAAAGCCAAGGGCTATG
>JGI994J12354_10001060_pt1 | contig 27946 bp, 20 predicted proteins | sample IntmicLarv3ML3BL_FD_12354 | JGI IMG/M metagenome (IMG submission 12354) | reverse complement strand
TGGTCTCTTTTCTCTTTTTGCCATAATTAAAGGCCTCCTATGATTTTATTTTATCATAGAAAACCTTTTGTTTCGCTATTTACAGAAAATTTTTCACAGACCCTTTTAAACTAAGTATTCATATTTTTATTGGCAGTAGCAAGCATTAATTTAATACGGTTTAACTGATTAACCTCACTGGCACCAGGGTCATAGTCAACAGCAATAATATTTGCTTCAGGATAAGCATGACGAAGTTCCTTTATAACACCCTTACCCACTATATGATTAGGCAAACAGCCAAATGGCTGGGTACATACAATATTTTTAGCATCTGTATTTATAAGTTCAATCATTTCAGCAGTAAGAAACCAACCTTCGCCTGTCTGATTACCAAGTGATACAAATGGTTCGACTAATTTTGCTAATTTCTTAATATGAACAGGAGGAATAAACCTATTACTTTTTTCAAATTCTCTTTTGGCTGTTCGTCTAAAATATTCTAAAACAGAAATCATCATATTACAAATACGTGCAGTAGAACGCTTTTTGCCGAGTTTGTCAGCCTGAAAATTCATATTATATAAACAATATAATAAAAAGTCCATAAGGTCAGGCATAACAGCTTCTGCCCCTTCTACTTCTAATAAATTCACAATATTATTATTAGCGGCAGGAGAAAATTTAACTAAAATTTCTCCAACTACACCTACGCGAGGCTTTTTAATATCAAGAAGTGGAAGTTTATCAAAATCCCTAATAATTCCTTTAAGAATCTTATTAAAATTACGCATAGAAATTCTGGATTTCATAAGTTCAGCAGAACAAATGTCACGCCATTTTTCATGTAACTCATTGGCTGAATTAGGAACAACTTCATAAGGACGTGTTCTATAAAGCACACGCATAAATACATCGCCGTAAATTATAGCTTGCATAGCTTTCATAAACATAGGCATGGTGAAGCTGAAGCCCTCATTGGTTTCCATACCATTGGCATTGACAGAAATAACAGGAATTTGAGGCATGCCAGCTTTTTCTAAAGCTCTCCGCAAAAAAGCAATATAATTGGAAGCACGACAGCCTCCTCCAGTTTGGCTCATAAATAATGCAGTCCTATTTAAGTCGTACTTACCAGATAAAAGAGCTTCCATAAGCTGTCCTATAACAATAATTGAGGGATAACATGCATCGTTATTTACATATTGAAGTCCAGTATTAATTGCAGACTTATTATCATTTTGAAGTACTACTACATTATAACCGCAAGAACGAAGTGCTGGTTCTATAAGGTCAAAATGTATAGGTGATAACTGCGGGCAAAGAATAGTATAATTATTATCACGCATTTCTTTAGTAAATTCTACACGCTTATAGGCAGAAGACTTAATGTTTCTGTTGTACTTTTTAATTTCTCTAACCTTAAGAGCTGAAATAAGAGAGCGAATACGAATCCTTGCTGAACCAAGGTTATTTACCTCATCAATTTTAAGTACTGTGTATATTTTATCTGAATCAGATAAAATATCACTAACTTGGTCTGTTGTAACTGCGTCAAGTCCGCAGCCAAATGAATTTAGCTGTATAAGGTCAAGATTATCTCTAGTTTTTACATAAGTGGCAGCAGCATACAAACGAGAATGATACATCCACTGGTCATTAACTATAGTAGGGCGCTCTATCTCTTTTAAATGAGAAATGGAATCTTCAGTAAGTACTGCAATACCATAAGATGTTATAAGTTCAGGAATACCGTGATTTATTTCAGGGTCCACATGATAAGGTCGTCCAGCAAGAACTATGCCACGTATATTATGTTCATCCATATAAGCTAAAGTTTCTTCACCCTTTTTATGAATATCTTCACGAAATTGCATAAGTTCCAGCCAAGCCTTATGAGCCGCCGTCTTTATTTCATTAATAGGAATACCCTCAGCTGTAAATACATCAATTAAGCCTTTAGTTAAAATATCTTCATTAGTAAATGCAATAAAAGGGCTTAGCAATCTAATGTTGCTTTCTTTAAGTTCTTCAACATTATTTTTGATATTTTCAGCATAAGAAGTAACAATAGGGCAGTTAAAATGATTGCTGGCGCAAGGTATTTCATTATATTCATAAGGGACACATGGGTAAAACAATAAATCAAGATTTCTATTTAAAAGCCAACTAATATGCCCGTGAACAAGTTTGGCTGGGTAACACTCAGATTCACTGGGAATACTTTCAATTCCAAGTTCATATATTTTTTTGGTGGAAGCTGGGGAAATAATTGTTCTATATCCAAGTTCTTTAAAAAATACAGCCCAATAAGGAAAATTTTCGTATATATTTAAAACTCTGGGAATACCTACAATACCACGTTTAGCTTCGGCAGTACTAAGCGGAGTATAGCTGAAGGTTCTTTTGATTTTATAATCAAATAGGTTTGGTACTGTGTTTTTATTTTGTGTTTTTCCAAGTCCTCGTTCACAGCGGTTACCGCTGATAAATTCTCTATCACCATTAAATTTATTGATAGTAAGCATACAATTGTTGGTACAAAGCTGGCAATGTTTCATGGAGGTTTCATATTCTAGCTGTAATACTTCTTTTATTGGTAACATAGAAGAAGATACTTTGCTACCTGCATGTGCAAATCTTTCTCGTGCAATCAAAGCCGCTCCAAATGCGCCCATAATACCAGCGATATCAGGTCTTACAGCATTACAATCAGCTATTTTTTCAAAACTTCTAAGTACAGCATCGTTATAAAAAGTACCTCCTTGGACTACAATATTTTTGCCAAGTTCAGATGCCTTAGTTACTTTAATAACTTTATAAAGAGCATTTTTTATGACAGAATAAGCAAGTCCAGCAGAGATGTCAGAAAGTTCAGCACCTTCTTTTTGAGCCTGTTTAACATTGGAATTCATAAATACAGTACAGCGTGTTCCAAGGTCAATTGGGTGTTTGGCATAAAGAGCTTCTTTTGCAAAATCCTGTACGCTAAAGTTGAGTGACTTAGCAAAAGTTTCTATAAATGAGCCGCAGCCAGCAGAGCAAGCTTCATTAAGCTGAACATTTTCTATAGTCTGATTTTTGATACGAATGCATTTCATATCCTGACCGCCTATATCTAAAATACAGTCAACATCAGGTTCAAAAAATGCGGCGGCATAGTAATGTGCAACGGTTTCTACCTCTCCCTCATCTAAAAGCAGTGCAGCTTTAATCAAGGCTTCACCATAACCTGTAGAACATGAATAAACAATATTGGCATTATCGGGGATTAACTCACTGATTTCCCTTACAGCATCAATCGTAGTCTTTAAGGGATTGCCATTATTACTGCTGTAAAATGAATAAAGTAAAGAACCATCATCGCCTATAAGTGCCGCTTTAGTAGTAGTAGAGCCTGCATCAATACCTAAAAAGCAATTTCCCTTATATTCAGAAAGTATACCTTTTTTTATTGTATGTTTAGCATGTTTTTTAGTAAATTCATTATATTCTAAGTCTGAGGTGAAAAGTGGTTCAAGACGTTCTATTTCATGTTCCATTTTAATAGTATTAGAAAGCTTTTTTGATAGTTCATCAAGAGTTATGTTAATATCAAAATTAGAATTCATAGCAGCTCCGGAAGCTGCGAATAAATGGGAATGAGGAGGTGCTATAATTGCATTATCAGTAAGTTTTAAAGTTTTTATAAAAGTATTTTTTAACTCAGATAAAAAATGCAGAGGTCCGCCAAGAAAGGCTACGTTGCCTCTAATAGGTTTTCCGCAAGCTAGACCACTTATAGTTTGATTTACTACAGCCTGAAAAATAGAAGCCGCTAAATCTTCTTTGGTAGCTCCCTCATTAATAAGTGGTTGTATATCAGATTTAGCAAATACACCACAGCGAGCAGCTATGGGGTATATTGCTTTATGATTTTTAGCATATTCATTAAGCCCAACAGCATCTGTCTGTAAAAGTGAAGCCATTTGGTCGATAAATGAACCTGTACCACCAGCACAAATACCATTCATTCTTTGGTCAATGCCGCCAGTAAAATAAATAATTTTTGCGTCCTCTCCGCCAAGTTCTATAGCCACATCAGTATGAGGAGCAAAAACTTTAAGAGAAGTAGCAACTGATACAACTTCTTGTACAAAAGGAATTTCAAGGTGCTTAGAAATACTAAGTCCTCCAGAACCTGTAATCATAGGTGAAACAGAAATATCTCCTAATTGTTCTTTTGCGGCTGAAATAATTTTTGCTAGTGTTTCTTGTATATTTGCATAATGCCGTTGGTAATCAGAAAAAGAGATATTATTATCATTATCAAGTATTGCTGCTTTTACAGTAGTTGAACCTATATCTATTCCTAAAGTATATTTTTGTATATTCATAAAAAGTCCAGACAAAAAACTGGCCTCCTTCCTAAAATCAACATAAAGTATGTATAATTGTTTATATATAGAATTTATATGTGAAGCTCATTATACTATGAATTTGGATTTTGTTCAACAAATTAGTTATCTTGGTTTTCTACACTATTTTCATGATTTGTTAGAATATCAATAAATATTAAAGATTTTGCTAAACAGCATCTAAACTAACTTTTGCCTATATATTTACTAAGTTTCTATTTATTTTGTATAATTACTGTAAGGAAATTTAGTATTGGTTATATATAAATACATATTATGGTGATAAACTGTCTAAAGTATGATATATAATCATTTTTATCGTTTAATAAAGGCGAAAATGAGCTGTGCATCATAACTGAGTTTACTCAGCTATTGTGCACAGCCCTTATTTTGTGAGGTATTTTAATTTTTATTGTACTTGCATATCAACAGATTTATAGTCAGATTTACAGTTCATACACTTTGGTTACTTGAATGCTAATTATTTTTGTCGAAATGATACTTACCTTAAAAAGTTGAAATTTTTAAGTCTGTTTATGTAGCATGTTGCAAGCATGAAAAACGATGAAGCTTACAAGGTGGATATATTTTCTGGTATTTTATTCTTAAATTTAAGGTGAAATTGCATTAGAGAATGGAATTGATTTTATTGCAATATGAATTTATTCGTGATTAATAATTCGTTAGGGTTTAAATATTTTACTTTTTTCATATGCATTTCTGTCAGTTATTATGAAAGGAGAGCTAAGATATATTAGGTTTAAAAGAAATAAGGTTTTATATAAAATATACTAAATTAAAATTTTAATATAAAGAAAAGCAATTCAGTTTGGTTAGTTTAGTATATACATTTTACTTATATCTGTTTATTAAAATAGAAAATATGGAATAATTGTTCTATAATTGATTTATATGATAAGCATATTATAAATTATTATTAACCCAAAATATATGTTGACTAGAAACTAAGAATGTCATTATAAAATGTCACTTTTAATAACATGCCTTGCGACGATTTATTTAACTAGAAAAAAATATTATTATAGAACCATTGTAATAGACAAACTGAAAGAAAAAGCAGCATTTTGTTTATGTTTAAGAAATGCTTAATGTTATTTTATGAAATATGAATTTATCCTAATATAAATTGACTTAATTAATATAAAGGACAAACATCATTTGATAAAATATTTAAAAACATTATTGCAAAAAGATTGACCAAGTAATTTTGAATTTTGTTAATAGAGGCAGCATAGAAATTATTATATATATTTACAATAATAAATATATTATTAAATGACTTCTAAATTTTCGAGTTAAATCTTTATTATTTATAGAATTAATAATTAACTTATATGTATGATAGTTTAAAAAATTAAGTTAAAAAACTAATTTATAAACTTAAGTTATTTATAAACGATAAGGTAGCTTTAAATCAATATCGAGATGCATACTAATTTATAAATTTAAGTTATTTATAAACTATAAGATTTGAACTTGGATTGATTTGGTATTTATAAAATGTGATACTTCATCGTAGTGTGATAAGTTATTAGTTAGTATTAAAATATTTGTTATCAATCAGCTTTATCCATTAATTCAGAAGGTACATCTGGTTGGTGAAGCCAAAAAAAGCATAAATTAGTGATTGACATTAAAGCAAGAGTAAGTGCAAATGCCGAAGTTACAGTCATTATTTTGTGTAATACTGTATTAAAAATCTTTCTCATTTTTATCATTCCTTTCATGTAGTTATCAATAACCATAAGGGGAGGTCAATAAAATTACCATTACATTTATAACAGATTTCACCTATAGACAGAATAGCGTTAATATAAGACACTTTCAATAGTATTGGGTTAAATGGTAGCTTTTTGTGATGAATGGTAAGCAGATAAATATTATGGAATTATTATAGTTGTTTGGTAAATGTTATTATCGACAAATATCTCCATATTACCCTCATATTTATCAACAACTCGTCGAATATTCTTTAGACCAAATCCTCGTTTACCTTTTCGTAATGATTTTGTATTATTTATAGTATATGTATTTTTGATTTCAATAAATATTGCAGAGCTTTTTTGTGCAAGACAGATTTTTATATATTTAGAATTATTAAAATGTAATCCACAGCAGGCTTCAAGAGCATTATCAAATAAATTTCCTAGTAAAACACATAAATCTATAGGTTTGACTTTAAGTTCGCTCTCTAGTCTTACATCGAGTTCGATATTAATATTATTATTTTTGGCTTTGCGAAGTTTTTCAGTAAGAAGTGCACTTATGATAGGTTGTGAGGTTTTTACAATCGCTGGAATGTCACGAAGCTGTGTTTCAAGTTCATTGATATACTCTTGTGAATTAGTAGTATCGCCATTGTCAGATAATGCTTTAATCATATCTAAATGTTTTTTCATATCATGCCGTAAAGCATCTGTTTCATATTGATTTATTTCAAGCGTTTCATAATATTGTTTTTGTAATTCAAGTGTTATTTCAGCCGCTTCTTTTTCAGACTTATAATTATAAGAAGATTTTATTCTATCAAAATACCAGAATACTATTATATTTATGTACAATATTCCACTCATAGAGAAAAATACGATTATGCTAAGATGTTCTTCAATATGCTGCCCGATAATAAAAACATGATAAGCTAAAGCGATTGAAAAAATTTGAGCTAAAATCAATGGAAAAGTTTGTTTGAACTCAACCTCAGCTTCTTTATTTTTCCGCTGGTTTACAGCACTGCTAGATAATTTAATAATTAAAAGTTCAATAAGTCTTGATATTACAATACTTAAAATACGAGGTAAACCATAAACTCTTGTTTCTTGTAAATCTATTTTGATAATTTTGGATATAATTCCTGCACAAATAGTTTCAGAAGCAATCACTAATATAGCAAAGAAAAATACCGAGAAAATACCAGATAATATGGGTATATCATAATAAATTGTTTGTAAAGTGAATATGCCGACAGTGGTATATGTAATTAGGATAAGTGGTTCATTACAAAAGAAGCTAAATAGCATTAACCCAAGAAAAAATGTAATATATCCAGTGGAGATACTTTTATATTCTTTGCGTTTTTGAAAAAAGCTGTTTATATATTGATAAACTATAAATGTTTCAAATACAACTGCAATACATTCAAAAATTATGTATATATCTTTCATACTTTAATTGCTCCTTATGTATTCACCTAATGATTTAAGGAATTTTTTCTTATTCCCTCTGGAAAGAGGAACAATTGTACCAGTGTTTAGTATTATATCTGATTTGTTCATTTTACTGTAATAGTCAAGATTTACAATGTAACTTCTATGGGTTTGTACGAAACGGGAAATATTGGATAGTATAGTTTTTACTTCTGTTATAGTCATTCGTATTTTTAATACTTCACTTGTCGTGTGTATAAATAAATTATTTTGTGAAACCTCTATGTAACTGATTTCTGGAGCTGTAAGTTTTATTGAAATATTATCTCGTTGAAAATTTAAGACTGTTGGAAATAGCTTGTTTTGTGCATTATCTAATATCATATGCAGTTTTTCTATAGATACAGGTTTTGCGGCAAACCAGTCTACACGGTCGAAGCAGTTGTATATATAGTCACCCATAACCGTAATCATTGCAATATAGATTTTTGTCTTGGATTCTTTTAGTTGTTTTGCTATTTTCCAACCATCTGCATCAGGCATTTGAATATCAAGAAATAATAAATCAAATTGTTCCTTTGTTTCAATATATTTTAAAAGCATTATGGGGGAAGTAAATTCTATAATTTCATGATTGATATTATGTGTAATTATATTGGATTTAATTTTTGCGATTTCGTTTTTATCGTCATCACAAATCACAATTTTCATGTACTTACCTCTTTTCTTCAATAAGCAGGTGTCAAATTTATAGCCTTATTATGTATATAAATCTTATAGTTACAGTATTGACTGATAATGGTAAAGTGTTAAAGAAATTTTATCAGTTTAAATATATTATTAAATGTGTAAATTGCATATTAAATCGTTTTAATATTTATTGGTCATAGATATAAGGATTAAGGTATAAAATAAACAAGCTTAATTATTTAGGCTGAAATAGGTTCAACTTCGTATTGGCTGTACATAGTGTCAAATAAACAAGTTTGATTATTTATTAATTCAATTTAATCTGTAATTGTTAACAGAAGAGGTTTTTAATGATTTATTTTAAAATTTGCCTAAAGCCAATATTAGAGCTGAAAGAAACTTTTTTATTGTTTCTAATTCTTCACTTGTAAATGTTAATAATAGGTTTGCTATCCATTTTGCTTCGTCAGGATAATCGGCAGTATTTTTAGAAAAGAATAAATTTGCATCTACATTAAGTGCATTAATGATATTGCTAAAAGTTTCATGACCAGGATATATATCCCCACGTTCGAATTGTCCTATTGACCCAGTGGTTTTATTTATTAATGCTCCTAATTGTTCCTGTGTCATATTTTGGTTCATACGCAATTCCTTTAATATTGTGCCAAATTTTTGCTGTTTGTTATTCATATTGACTTTTTCGCCTTTTTCTTTCTGTAGTATTAGCTTTTTCTTTTCAGTATAACTGATATTATACAATTAGTGTATGTTCTGTGGAAGTCAGCAATACATATTACACATCAGTATTGCTATATTTTTTAAATGAAACTTTATATTGCCTATGCTATTCATCGAAAAAAATGTCCACTTATCACAAATATATTGTTTTAAAATTTTGACTATAATAATATAGGAGTATTAAAACTATTTAGAACTTTTCAAAGGAGAATTATGATGATTGCTAAAGTTTCAAAGAAAATGGCTGCATATTTTGCGGATAAGCAAATATTCAAATATGAAGATATACCAACATATTCATATGGATTTGAGTTATTATTTTCTACTATCATTAATGGAGTTTGCCTTTTAATACTTGCTTTTCTTATGAATATTGTTATAGAAACGGCATTGTTTGTACTTGCATTTATTCCGCTGAGAGTGACAGCGGGAGGATATCACGCCAAGCACCATTGGTCATGCTGTCTTGCTATAAATGTTATTTTTTTATTTTTTGCTCTTTTGATTAGATATATTGATGATAGTTTGTTATTGCCATATATATTTATTTCAGCTATATTGTCGCTGTTTATTATTTGGAGAATTTCACCTGTTGAGGCAGTGAATAAACCTGTAAGTGAAAGCAAAATAAAATTGCTTAGAAAACGCAGTATAGTAATAGCAGTCATAAATATAGCAGTAGCAGTTACTTGTTCTTTTATGCCTGAAATCTTTATTAAATATAAAGCGTATTATTTATCAGGTGCTTTCGCAGCAAGTTTGTCAATGGTTTTGGCTGTAATTACCATGAAATATAATAAAAATCAATTATGTAATTGATTAGATAATAAATCAAATGAAATTAAAAGTTTAGAATACATTAATTTTACTTCATTTCTAAGTTTTTTATTTAATCTCAAAGCTAGTTATACATTTTGGATATAAATCTATATTGTATGTTTGCCCTATTTTATATAGAATTATAAGATACTGTCTAAAAGCAGTATATTGTATTCTATTTAAGACAAGATTAGAAGCTGTTTATTGGGATATTATCATATTTCATTCAGAAAGAGATAAAAAATTACTTAAAAGGTCTTGACAATTAAAACGACATTTATTATACTATGTAAGCAAGTTCAAAAAAGATACTTAAAGTGCAATGGGATCTTAGCTCAGCTGGGAGAGCATCTGCCTTACAAGCAGAGGGTCACAGGTTCGAGCCCTGTAGGTCCCACTATGGCGGAATAGCTCAGTTGGCTAGAGCACACGGTTCATACCCGTGGTGTCATGGGTTCAAATCCCTTTTCCGCTACTAAATTTAAGCCAGATTTGATAAGAGAATTTATCAAATCTGGCTTTTTGCTTTATTATAGAAATTTTTTCAGATAAAAGTAAAACATTTCTATGAATAAGTGACAAATATCCAAATAAAAACAATCCCAGCAACATCTTATGATGATAGCATTGGGATTGTTTTTATTTTATGTAATAGGAATTACATAAAAAAACCTCTGGTGGAGCACACTGCGGCGTACAATGTAGATGTCGCAAATTGCGACCGCCGCAAACGAAACTCTATTGTGCCTGAATAAGAATAGAAGTTTGTATTATTCAACTGATTTACGGAAGTTTACATTCCTAAAACTTCTTTAATAAAAATATTAATTTCATCGTCTTTACTATTTGCAAAGAATAATTCTTTAAATTCAGGATAATCAATAGTAGATACTAAGAACTCTCTATCAATACTTTTAAGAATTTCAATAAGCGGGCGATGTGTAACTTCCTTAACACTGTCTAAGATTTTTTTATTACGCTGTTCTGGAATAACTCTGTCTTTAGGATATCCGCCGCCAAACTCTTGAGCGAAAAGTTTTTCAAAAATGTAATGAAGCTGAATTTCAGCACCCCAGCCAAAACTTTGAGCAAATGGTAATGCAATACAATTACCATCGTTTACTTGACTAAATAAAAATGCGTCAAGAGGTGAAGTAATATGTCCGCAAAGTACATTTGGGAAAGAGTTAGCAGCAAGCATAGCACCTTGTCCGGTACCGCAGCCTGTAACAATAAAATCAACAGCTTTGGTAGTGAGAAGTATAGAGGCTAAAAGGCCAATCTGAACATATGTAAGCTGATGTGTATCTTCAGCACCAAACATACCATAATTATCAACTGTATGACCATATTTAGCAACTTCCTCTTGTAAAACATCATAAATTAATTCATTCTTTGCTGCCTGTGAATTTTCATTAATTAAAGCTATTTTCATTATAATATATCTCCTTTTATGATAAAAATTGGTAAATCTTAAAATAATATATTAACAAAATAAATTACATATAAAATATATTTGAGTAAAATAATAGTAAATTATTAAATGGTATAATTTATATAAAAAGTTAAATATTAATTAGCGATTAACAAGGTGGAATGCAAAACCAGCAATTTCTTCTTTAAGATAAACTACTATACATCTGCCATTTGCAAATTTCTTTGATTCTTCTATAACTTCAACACCAAGATTTTTAAGATAAGGAATAGCTCTGTCCACTGAATTAACTCTTATAGCAATATGTCCGTTCTTTCCGTAGAAAGGAGTTTTCATAATTTCTATATGAGGTGTACTAAAGATAGATGAATTGCCGATATTAGCTGGAAAATGGAAAAGTTTAGTAAGCATATTTGCAGATTTAAGAGCTTCCTCTTCGTTATCTGAATTAATTCCTACATGAGCAACTTCAAAGTTATGAGCCTTAGCAACGGCTTCTTTACAAAGTTCTGTAATTTTATCAAATTCACCATTTTCAATTAAGTCAGCACTAACCATCCATGAACCGCCGCAAGCAATAATCTTATCAGACTTCAAGTAGTCACCAACATTTTTCTCATTAACACCACCTGTAGGCATAAATTTAATGTCTGTATAAGGTGCTGCAATGGCATTAATAGCATTAATTCCGCCGTTGACTTCAGCAGGGAAAAATTTAAGGTATTTAAGACCAAGTTCAAGTGCTGCTTCTACATCACTAGGGTTGGCAGTACCTGGCATCATAGGGATACCTATTTTTTGACAATATTTAACTATATTAGGGTTAAGTCCAGGAGCTACTATAAATTTTGCACCTGCTTCTACAGCTTCATCAACTTGAGCAGTTGTAAGAACAGTACCAGCACCTACTAACATGTCTGGAAATTCTTTTGAAATAAGTGCTATAGCATCTTTTGCCGCCGCAGTTCTAAATGTAACTTCTGCGCAAGGAAGTCCTCCTTCAATAAGTGCCTTAGCAAGTGGTACTGCATTTGCCGCATCATCAATTTTTATAACCGGAACAATTCCGATTTCATGGAGTTTATTAACTAATGTTTCCATTTTAAATCCACCTTTCATAATTATATAATTTTAAAATTAATCCTACAATTCTAGTATAATTTAGCTGATGAATTTTGTCAAAGAATATATAGTTTATAAGGAAAGAGTATTTAAGATTTAGGTTTTATGCTTGTATTTTTAAAATCAGCGTGTTAAAATAATAACGGTAGTTTTAGGAACTAACGAATATTAATATTGTCCTGAAAGGAGTTATTATGTCAGCACTTAGTATTGAAAAAGTAATAGGTAGAGAAATTATTGATTCGAGAGGTAATCCAACAGTTGAGGCAGAAGTTACTTTAGCAGATGGTACAGTTGGAAGAGGAGCAGCGCCAAGTGGTGCTTCTACAGGTATTTTTGAAGCATTAGAACTTAGAGATGGTGATAAGAACCGTTTTGGAGGAAAAGGTGTTTCTAAAGCAGTTGAAAATATTAACACAAAGATTAATGCAGCACTTAAAGGTGTAGATGCATCTGATACAGCTAAAGTTGATCAAGTTATGTTTGATACTGATGGAACAGAAAATAAGTCAGTTCTTGGTGCAAATGCTATACTTGCTGTATCTATTGCAGCGGCACAGGCAGCAGCAGCGTCACTTAAGCTTCCATTATATCGTTTTCTTGGCGGCGTAGCAGCTAATAAACTTCCTGTACCTATGATGAACATATTAAACGGTGGAGCTCATGCTTCTAACACTGTAGATGTTCAGGAATTTATGATTATGCCAGTTGGAGCATCAAGTTTTGCAGAGGGGCTTCGTCAATGTACAGAAGTATTCCATAAGTTAGCGGGTATCCTTAAAGCAGAAGGAAAAGCTACAGGTGTTGGTGATGAGGGCGGTTTTGCACCTGACCTTGATAGTGATGAAGATGCTATTAAATTAATCTTAAAAGCTATTGACGCAGCAGGATTTAAAGCAGGAGAAGATTTTGTACTTGCTATGGATGCAGCATCAAGTGAATGGAAAGATAAAGAAAAAGGTGTTGGGTATTATAAACTTCCTAAAGCAGGAACTGAATATACATCAGAAACACTTATTGCTTATTGGGCAGATTTAGTAGATAAATATCCTATATGTTCTATTGAAGATGGACTTGATGAAGAAGATTGGGAAGGCTGGAAAAAATTAACAGAAGTTCTTGGTGATAAAGTTCAGTTGGTTGGTGATGATTTATTTGTTACTAACAGCGAAAGACTTAGAAGTGGTATTGAAATGGGTGCAGGTAACTCTATACTTATTAAACTTAACCAAATTGGAAGTATATCTGAAACATTAGATGCTATTGCAACTGCTCATAAAGCAGGTTATACAGCAGTAATTTCTCATCGTTCAGGAGAAACAGAAGATGTTACTATTGCAGACCTTGCTGTAGCTGTTAATGCAGGACAAATTAAGACTGGTGCTCCTAGCCGTAGTGAACGTGTTGCTAAGTATAATCAGTTACTTCGTATTGAAGAAGCTCTTGGAAAAAGTGCAGTTTACCCAGGGAAAAAATGCTACTAATTATTAAAATGCAATAAATTTTAGAATTATATAAATTAATATAACAACCATAAACCGACATTATTTATTATTAATAGTGTCGGTTTTGAGTTATTTAGGTTTAAATTTATTTCTTTTGGTAAAAGGGATTTAAGAGATTTAAGAGATTTAAGAGATTTTGGGAATTTTTAGGAATTTATACTGTTGGTTTAAATTTATGTATTTTTGCAAAGCAGGTAAGGCTGTAAAATAAAAATAAAATTCCAATGTAAGGAAGTTTGATTGGCTTTTCTTAATTTAGAAAACTGATATAAATAGTTGTTAAAAATGTATTTAATTTGATTAAAAAAACAAAACATATGTTCTTAGAATGAGTTCTGCTGGTTGTACTTTGTATCATATTGTGCTAAAATATATAGAAGTTTGTTTTGATATGATAGTCGTTATTAGTTAAATATAAACAGCAGTTAATTTTAATATATGCTTATATTGGATATGTAAGGGGTAAAATATGTTACAATTTAGAGAATTAAGACTTGAGGATAGACAATGGGTTAATGAATGTTTAAAGGCTTCAGATTTTAAAGGCTGTGAATATTCATTTGCTAATAATTATGTATGGAAAGATTATTATGGTGTTAAATATGCTAATATAAATGGATTTTATTGTTCAAGAAGTGAAAAGGATGATAAGTATATCTATACATATCCAGCAGGAAAAGGTGACATAAAGCCTATAATAGATTTATTAATAGAAGATTCTAAAGAAAATGGAAAAGAGTTTTGGTTAAGAGGAATGTCTATTGAAGTGGCAGAGGAATTAAAGAAAGTATTTCCTGATATGTTTGAATATATTACAGATAGAGATGATAGTGATTATATATATTTAACAGAAAAGTTAATTACTCTTGCTGGTAAAAAATTACACGGAAAACGCAATCATATTGCGAGATTTATGGATAATAATAATTGGCAATACGAAAATATAAATAAAGAAAATATAGAAGAATGTTGGGAAATGAGCAGGGATTGGAGTAAAGCACATTCAGAAAGAGGTAATTATTCTAATGATATAGCAGATAATTACGCTGTTAAAGAAACATTTGACAACTTCTTTGAACTAGAATTAGAGGGCGGACTTATTAGATTAGATAATAAAGTTATTGCATTTTGTATAGGTGAGCCGCTTTCATCGGATACATATGTGGTACATATTGAGAAAGCATATGCGGATATACAAGGTGCATATGCTATGATTAATAAACAGTTTGTGATAGAAAAATGTCAAAATTATAAATATGTAAATAGAGAAGAAGATATAGGTGTAGAGGGGCTTAGACGGGCAAAACTCTCATACTATCCTGAAATTATATATGATAAATATTCAGCTAAGTTAAAGTAGGAATATTATTTGATGTAAAGAAAACAGTATAAAGATAATGTAAAAAGGAAGATTTATGATTAAATATGCAACCCAATCTATGAAGCCTGCACTTATAGACATTTGGAAAGAGAGTTTTGGAGATTCAGAGTCATATATAGATTTTTTCTATGATAACAATATGCATTTGGAAAATACAATAGTGTATACAGAAGAAGATAAACCCATATGCATGTTTACCATAATTCCTGCCAATATTATAATTGAGGGAAAATGTGAAAAAGTATTTTATGAATATGCTTTAGCAACTTCAAAAAGTGCCAGAGGCAAAGGGATAGCGACTAAAGTAATAAATGCTATAGCAGAGTTTGCTGAAGAAGAAAATGCGTTATTAATATTAAAGGCAGGAAGTCAATCCTTAGTGAACTTTTATAAAGAAAAAGGATATTATTCTAATTTTTATAATTATATGATTTGTGTAGATTATAAAAGTGAATATAAGGCATTGGTAAATGACTTTATTACATATGACATAAGTTCTAAAGATTATAAAAATATTAGAGATTTGATGTTTTTAGATATTCCATATGTTATTTGGGATGAAAGTGCATTAGAATATGCAATATCAGAAAATTCTTTCAACGGAGGATTTATGATAGGCTGGAAGTGCAAAACTGTTAAAGGTGAGGAATTAAAAGGAGCGATAGCTGCCTATAAAGAAATATTAAGTCAATGTGAAGTGAATGAGTTGGAAAAAACTATAGATTGCAAAGGCGACAATTGTCTTAACAGTGAGAAATTATTTAAAGAGCAAACCCTTATAATAAAAGAGTTTGTTGGAGATGTGAAAGAATATGATACATTTATTTCTATAATTGTGAATTTACTTAATAAATATAAGGTTAAATCTGCAAAGGTATATACAGGAAAGAAGATTTATTCAAGTGAGTATAATAGTACAAGTAATGTGGAAACAGAACAAAAATGGATAAAAACAAATATGGGCATGATTTATAATTATAAGGATATAAATGGATATTTAGCATTTACTTTAGATTAAAATATATTGAGCAGTTAGGAGGAGAGAATGGATATTAAGGCTGTAATATTTGATATGGATGGACTTATGTTTGATACTGAAAAGATTGGAGCATGGGCATGGAATAAAATCGGCAATGAAATGGGATATGATTTTTCAGAAGATTTTTTATCAACAGTAAGAGGTATGAACTATGAGGGGCTAAAGGCGGCTTTTAAAAAGCAGTATGGCGAAAGTTTTGATTATGACAGCATACGAAATGTATGTGTAGGGTATTATAGGCAAAATTTAAGAGATAATGGAATTCCTATAAAAGAAGGACTGTTTGAACTCTTGGATTTTTTGTCAAGTAATGGATATAAAGTTGCGGTAGCGACAGGTTCTGCAATGAAACAGGCTGTTTATAACTTAAAAAGTTCTGGGGCTGACAAATATTTTGATATAATTATTAGTGGGGATATGGTGAAATATGCAAAACCAAATCCAGAAATATTTGAATTGGCAGCAGAGAAAATAGGAATAAGTCCAGAAAATTGTATAGTGTTAGAGGACAGTTTAAATGGAATTAAGGCAGCCGTTGCTGGTGGATTTAAAGCTGTTATGGTTCCAGATTTGACAGAGCCAGACGAGGAAATGGAAAAAACATTAACAGCGAAATGTAAAAATTTAAAAGAAGTTATAGATATTTTAAGATAAAAAGTATAAAATAAATTAAAAAAGTACCTTACAAAAATGTACTTGTCTGTTATTATATATTATAGTAGGTAATTTAGATACTAGACAATATTTTATATGTTTAAGTAATTTCATCATTAAGTAATGTGGAATATTAATATAGTGTTTGTTGATAAGATATTATTTATTAATTATTTATGTGGAACAAAAGAATGTTAATATTTTACAGAATAAATTTTGCAGAATATTAGTAAGTTAGTTTAGATTTAAAATGCACCTAAAATAAAGATATTATTGCAATTAAAAAGGGAAATCAGAAAAAATGGAAAGAAAAACGAGGAATAACAGGGGTTCAGGAGGAACAGAGAGAGAACGGAAAAAAGTAGACAATGTATCTGGTTCGTATAACAGAAGCTCTGGCACTATAGAAAGAAGCAGAGCTAGAAATGGCAAAACTCCAGAGTGGAAAAGAGATGGAAGAAAGCCAAAAGGCAGAGTTCCTAAAAGAAATTTAAAAAGAAGTTATGCAACAAGAAAGAAGAAAGTGCCCCAAATAGTTTGGACAATATTATCAATTATGGCTATTATTCTTATGATATTTTTTATTTTTAGAAGTTGTTCAAATACTAATAATGATACAAAAGCAACATCAGCAGAAAATATAAAAATAACATCAGATGCGGTAATAGCAGGTGTTTCATTGAAAGGTCTTACTGTGGAAGAGGCAAAAACTGCGATAGAAACAGGTATGGCATGGAATTTACTTATTGTCAATGGAGACCGCACCTATGAATTGCCAAATCCGTTTATAACACAAATAGATGAACTGTTGACTCAAGTGGTGGAAGTTACAGCAGAAAGTGAAAATAGAAACAGTGAATCAAATGAGGGTAATGTATACGAATTTGATAATAAAAAGGCAATGGAAGAAATGATTTTGGCAGTTGATGATATTGCTAATGAGTGGGATACACCAGCTAAAAATGCAGGAGTTTCAGCTTTTAACAAGGAAACTAGAAAGTTTGAATTTGCAGAGGGTGAGCCAGGGCGAATAGTAAATAAAACAGAACTGTTAAATAAAATAGAAACTGCATTAAATTCTAATGTATATTCTGGTATGTTAGATGCTAGTCTTGACGCAAGCAAACCAGACCTTACAATAGAAGATGCAAGAAGTCAGTATAGAATTATTGGAACATTTACAACTACAGTATCTCAAGCAGCTCAGTTTGCTAAACGTAATAAAAATATTAGGATTGCCAGTGAGGCTATAGATGGACAAATTATAGAAAGAGGTGCTATTTTTTCTATTAATGAGGCTACAGGTGAACATACTATTGAGAAAGGTTATGAACCAGCAGGTACATATGTCAATGGTGTATTAGTAGAAGAGCCAGGCGGTGGAGTATGTCAGGTGTCATCAACATTATATAATGCTGTAATATTTGCAGGTTTGAATACAACAGAGCGTTATGCACATAGTTTTGAGCCAGCGTATGTAAAACCTGGTGAAGATGCGATGATTAGTTACAATGCACATGATATGAAGTTTGAGAATAATACTATTGATTCGATTGGTATATTAGCAACACTTGCAGAGGGAAAACTAACTATATCTATATATGGTATACCTATACTTGAAGAAGGTGTAACTCGAGAAATGTATACAGAAAAAGCTGGAGAACTTCCATATGAAGGTGAGCCTGAGTATATTGAAGACCCAACTTTACAGCCTGGAGAGGAAGTTGTAGATAGGCCAGCGGAAGCGGGGAATAGATATATTACATATTCTGTCATTAAACGAAATGGTGTGGAAATTTCAAGAGAATTTTTGCATAATAGCAGATATAGAGGTAAAGCACCTGTAATTCGAAGAAATACAGGCGCTGCATCAATTGCGGAAACAGACCCTATTACAGGTGAACCAATTACGACTGCTGAAACATCAGAAAGAGCAGATAATGAACATGTATCAGAAACTACAAGGCAGCCAGAAACTACTAAACCTCCAGAGGTAACAACTACAAGAGCGCCTGAAACAACTGCGGCACCTACAACGCAGGCAGTGACACAGGCACCAGAACCAGAAACTACAGCAGCGCAGACAGAAACCAATCCGCCTGAGCCAGAAATTAGTTCTGATGAAGTAGGACCATGGATGGATACTCAATAGTAAGGACGGAGAAATATGAAAACATATATTAGGCTTATATTGGTATCATTGGTATTTAGCTTAGGGGGAACCTTAATAAAAACATCAACATTGATGGTTAGTACTGAAATTATATCTTTTTTAAGATTTTTGATAGGTGCAGTAATTTTATTTTTCTTATTAAAAAGTAAAAAAAGGAAAATCAAGTGGCATTTTACTATGTTTTACATATGGGTGGCGGCTTTTGGGAAAAGTATAAATTATATTACAGAGAATTATGGTGTTTCAAAAGGCTTTTCATATGGGAATATATTAATATGGCCCATTCAAACAATTATAATTATTTTTGTATCAATTTTTATTTTTAAAGAACGTATAAGTATTTTAAAGGGTATTGCAATAGTGTTATGTACTATAGGAATAGGACTTATTTCATGGAATGGAACATCATTGAAGGTATTTTTGGGAGAAAATCTAATGCTTACTATTGTGTTTGTAATAGCAGGCACAGGTTCAGCAGTATTTACAATTATGCAAAAGGTATTAGTAAATAAGTTAGAAACCAAGGAAGCGTATTTATCTATATTTACATTATCTTCAGTGATGACGTTTATCCCTATTCCTATATTAGGGAATGTTACAGGGAACGTAAATGTTGGTTCGATTATTTCTATATTGATTTTAGGATGTATAACAGGCATAAGTTTTTTAGTTATAGCAGATGCTATGAAAACAATTCCTCTATATATTGTGTCGATAATACAAAGTTTTTCCACACTCTTTTCACTTCTTTGGGCTATACTGTTTTTTAATGAAGAGATTACTTTGTATACTGCACTAGGTACGGTAGTTTTCGTGGTTGGATTAATAATGGTTAATTTAAAATTTGATAAAGTGAAAGATGAGGTAAAGGTATGAGTTTAACTACTATGATGAAATTAAATAATGGTGTTGAAATTCCAATGTTAGGTTTTGGAACATGGCAGGCAAAAGATGGCGAAGAGGCATACAATGCAATTAAGATAGCTATAGAGGCAGGATATAGACATATAGATACAGCGGCGGTATACGGAAACGAAGAGAGTGTTGGGAAAGCTGTTAAAGACAGCGGTATTTCAAGAGATGAAATATTCATAACTAGCAAGTTATGGAATGCGGACAGAGGATATGATGAAACTATTGCGGCTTTTAATGAAACAATAAAAAAACTTGATACAGATTATTTGGATTTATACTTAATTCATTGGCCAAATCCAGCACCATTTAGGGATGAATGGCAAAAGAAGAATGCTGAAAGCTGGAAGGCTATGGAAGATTTGTATGAAAGCGGTAAAATTCGTGCGATTGGTATAAGTAATTTTAAACCAAGACATATGGAAGCATTAGCTGAAACATGGAAAATAACACCTATGGTAAATCAAGTTAGGATTTGTCCTGGTGAGGTACCAGAAGATGTAGTAGAATATTGTTTGAAACATAATATTTTAATTGAAGCATATAGTCCGCTTGGTTCAGGTAAAGTATTTGAATTAGAGTCAATGAAATCTTTGGCAGATAAATATGGAAAATCTATAGCACAATTGTGTATTAGATTTAGTATTCAAAAAGGATTTTTGCCATTGCCTAAATCAGTAACCAGAGAAAGAATAATAGCAAATGCAGATGTATTTGATTTTGAAATAAGTAAAGAAGATATGGACATAATTGAAACAACTCAAGGTTGTGCTCAAAATAGAAATCCTGATGAAACTACATTTTAAAGGCATAGTTTGTTGATAAATATAAATAGGGTATTTCTCTGCCTATTTAGAGGAGGCGTTTAAAAATGGCAAAAAAAAGAATGAATAAGCGTGGCAGTTATTATGCTTTGTTAGAGCTTATTGATTATATAAAAGCGTTAATATATGTAAAAAAAGGACTGAAAAAGTATATCACCATAGGTCTTGCTGTATTAGCAGCCTTAATCATTACTTTAATTATAATTAAGGTTACAAATGGTAATGAAGCTACTTCCAAAGATTCGGATATTGTTACTACTGAACCTATTGATACAATAGAAGATAATCCATTAATAAAGGGAGAAAACCAAGAGATTGATGAACTCATTAAAAAATATTTCAATGCAAGGGTAAGCCGTGACATAGATACTATTAATGAAATAGTAGAAAGTGATAATAAGTCTACATTAGAAGCTCTGGAACGAGTAATGTCTGTTATTGAATATTATGAAAATATTGAGTGTTATGTAAAAAAAGGTCTTTTAGATGGAACATATATAGTATTTGTAAGCTATGAAACTAGATTTATTGAGCAAAAAATATCAGCACCATCTCTTAGCAGATTCTATGTTAAGACTAATGAGGCTGGGGAAGTTTATATATCTATCAAAGATAAAGGTGCAGATATTGAAGCTTATATAGAAGAGGTATTAGCAGGTGATGATGTAGCAGAATTAGTGTATAAGACTGAAACTAATTTGAAAAAAGCCTTAGAAACAGATGAAGATTTGGCGCATTTTTATGAGTGGATTAGTACTCATATTAATGAAAATACAACTGAAGCTAATGCAGAAGAAACATCTGAAGCTGCTAATGATAATACAGACACAGAAGAAACTGCTGATGATATTTCAAATGCAGAAGAAACGACAGGGATTTCTAGTGATACTGCAAGCACAGAAGCAGTAACTACAAGTACTGAATAAAAATATTAACTAAAACAGAAAATTAATATACAGGCACTTCTTTAAAGGGGTGTCTGTTTATAAGTTGGAGGAATCTAAAAAATGAATATAAAGGACTTTTCTTTTGAATTGCCAGAGGAACTTATCGCACAAGACCCATTAGATCAAAGGGATGCCTCAAGACTATTGGTTGTTAATAAAGAAACTGGTAATATAGAGCATAAGGTATTTCATAATATAATAGATTATTTAAGTGCGGGAGATTGTTTAGTTTTAAATAACACAAGAGTTATTCCAGCACGTCTTTATGGCAGAAAAAAGGACAGCGGAGCATTGATAGAAGTATTATTATTAAAGCGAAAGGAAAATGATATTTGGGAAATTCTTGTAAAGCCAGGGAAGAAAGCGAAACAAGGTACAGTTATAGTTTTTGGTGATGGAATTTTAGAGGGTGAGATACTGGACATATTAGAAGAAGGAAATCGGGAGATAAAGTTTAAATATAGCGGAATTTTTGAAGAAATATTGGATAAGCTTGGACAAATGCCGCTTCCTCCATATATAACACATGAATTAAAAGATAAAAATAGATATCAAACTGTATATGCAAAACATGATGGTTCAGCCGCCGCTCCTACTGCTGGTTTACATTTTACAAAAAAGTTATTAGAAGAGATTGAGCGTAAAGGTATAACTATAGCATATGTGACATTACATGTGGGATTGGGAACATTTAGACCAGTTAAGGTAGAAAATGTATTAGAACATCATATGCATTCAGAATTTTACCAAATAGAGGAAAAAGAAGCTGAGAAAATAAATAGAGTTAAAAAGAATGGCGGAAATATTGTAGCCGTGGGAACTACAGCCAGCAGGACATTAGAGGCGGCGGCAGATGAATGTGGGTTATTAAAAGAAACGTCTGATTGGACTGAAATATTTATATATCCAGGGTATAAGTTTAAAATAGTAGATAAATTAATTACTAACTTTCATTTACCAGAATCAACATTGGTAATGCTGGTATCGGCATTAGCAGGTAGAGAAAATATTTTAAATGCATATAAAAATGCTATAGAAGAAGAATATAGATTCTTTTCATTTGGAGATGCTATGTTTATAAATTAGTATAGAAGTACTTTTTGGAATTACATTTCATTGTACAAAAAATGTACCATTTCTGCGACTGTAAGTGAGAATTTTTATAGATATATAACAAATAATTTGATTTTGTATAAATTGTAAATAAAGTAAGGGGCAAAAATGGAGGAATTAATTCGTTTAAATAAATTTTTAAGTGATTCGGGGATTTGCTCTAGGCGTGAGGCGGATAGATTGATTGAAGCTGGAAAAATTAATGTAGACGGGGCGGCAGCTGTTATAGGTCAGAAGATAGCATTGTCGCAGGTAATTACATATAAGGGCAAACGTATTGTTAATTCATCTCCTTTAGTGCTTATTGCAGTTAATAAGCCACGAGGTATTGTGTGTACCACAACTAAAGAAGAAAAAGATAATATAGTAGATTTTGTTTCTTATAGTGAGCGCATTTATCCTATTGGCCGCTTAGACAAGGATTCAGAGGGTCTAATATTGATGACTAATAAGGGTGAAATAGTAAATAAAATTCTTCGTGCGGGTAATGCTCATGATAAGGAATATGTGGTTAAGGTAAATAAAAATATTACAGAAGATTTTATTAAGGAAATGTCAAAAGGTGTGCCTATTTTGGATACAGTGACTAGACCTTGTGTCGTTGAAAAAATAAATGAAAGAGAATTGAAAATCATTCTTACGCAAGGGCTTAACAGGCAAATTAGGAGAATGTGTGAATATTTAGGTTATAAGGTATTATCTCTAAAGCGAATTAGAATTATGAATATCTCACTTGGAAATTTAAAGATTGGAAAGTATAGGGAATTAAACGGTGATGAAATTAGTGGATTAATAGAACTTATATCGACTTCATCAAATTTATCATATAAAGATACGGAGAAAGTAAAAAATCATGCAGAAAATAGAAAGAATTAAAAACTTAATAGAGATTTTAAATACGGCCTCAAAGATATATTATCAAGAAAATATGGAGAAGATGAGTAATTTTGAGTATGATAAATTATATGATGAACTTGTAGCTTTGGAAGCGGAAACAGGTATTATTCTATCGAATAGTCCAACTAGAAATGTAGGTTATGAATTACTTAGTGAACTTCCTAAAGAAATACATGAAAGTAGAATGTTATCACTTGATAAGACTAAAAGTGTTGATGATATAGTGGATTGGCTAGGTGAAAATAAAGGTGTTTTATCATGGAAACTTGACGGACTTACTATAGTTTTAACATATGCCGCGGGAAAGCTGTTAAATGCGATTACCAGAGGAAACGGAGAGGTGGGAGAAGTTGTAACTTCGAATGTTAGTGTATTTAAAAATATTCCGCTAAATATTGCATATAAGGGAAATTTGGTGATTCGTGGTGAAGCGGTTATAAGTTATAATGAATTTGAAAAAATTAATTTATGCATAGATGAAACAGAAGTAAGATATAAAAATCCAAGAAATCTTTGCAGTGGTTCAGTAAGACAATTAAATAATCAAATAACTGCAAAGCGAAATGTTGAATTTTATGCATTTTCATTAGTTAATGCAGAAGATGTAGATTTTGGTAATTCAAGAGAGAAACAAATGCATTGGTTGGAGGCACAAGGTTTTGGTGTTGTGGAATATGAAGTTGTAACAGCGGATAATATAAGGCTTGAAATAGAGAAGTTTTCAAAAAAGGTAGAAAAGAATTTAGTGCCCTCTGATGGTTTGGTTTTGGTATATGATGATATTGAATATGGTAAAAGTCTTGGTGCTACTTCTAAGTTTCCTCGTGATGCAGTTGCGTTTAAGTGGGCAGATGAAATTGTGCCTACGACTTTAAAATATATAGAATGGAGTCCTTCAAGAACTGGTCTTATTAATCCAGTAGCAGTGTTTGAACCTGTTGAGCTGGAAGGAAGCACAGTTGCCAGAGCAAGTGTTCACAATATAAGTATAATGGAAGAACTTGAACTTGGAGAGGGTGATGAGATAACAGTTTATAAGGCGAATATGATTATTCCGCAAATATCAGATAACCTTACCAGAAGCGGAAATATCAAAATTCCTGATACTTGTCCTGTTTGCGGGGGGCAAACAGAGATAAAGAATCTTAATGCTGTAAAAACGTTATATTGTACAAATGAATATTGCGAGGCTAAACAAATTAAGCGATTTGCATTATTTGTAAGCAGAGATGCATTAAATGTAGAAGGATTGTCAGAGGCTACTTTGGAAAAATTGACAGTGGCAGGATTTATAAGGAATTTTGTAGATTTATTTAGCCTTGACAGATATAAGGAAGACATCATAGCAATGGAGGGACTTGGTGAAAAATCTTATGAAAAACTTATAAAATCACTTGAAAAATCAAAACATACCACACTTCCAAAAGTCATATATGGGTTAGGAATTGCGGGAATAGGGCTTTCTAATGCCAAACTTTTATGTAAGTATTTCGCAGGAGATTTTGAACGAATGTGCAGTGCTGATACTGAAGAACTTGCCAGCATAGACAGAATAGGTGAAGTTTTAGCAAAAGCATTTAATGAATATTTTAAGATAGAAGAGAATATAAATAATGTAAGGAGATTATTAGATATTCTTGTTATAAAAAAAGATATGGCAAATAGTGTAGAAAATAGTGAGGTATTTGCGGATATGACTTTTGTTATAACTGGTTCAGTTAATCATTTTGTTAATCGTAAGGCAATGCAAGGTTTTATAGAGGATAGAGGTGGAAAGGTTACAGGAAGTGTTACAGGGAATACGACATATTTGGTTAATAACGATATATTTAGTTCATCATCTAAGAATAAGAAAGCAAAAGATTTAGAGGTTAGAATTATAACAGAGGAACAATTGCTTGATATTGGTAATCAAGTTTAAGTATTTGCATTAGATAGCTGTTTATATATGCCATATATTAAGTTTAGTCAACATAGTGATTGAAATAGGAAATAATGTAAGAGGATATAACAGGAAAACTAAAAATATAGATAAAGCTAACAGGAGGGATAATATGCCTATAACGATACAAAAAGATTTGCCGGCAAGAGCCATATTAGAGAGCGAAAATGTCTTTATAATGGATGAAAATAGAGCTATGAAGCAGGATATAAGACCTTTATCAATATTAATCTTAAATCTTATGCCAATTAAGGAAGATACAGAAACACAATTGCTTAGAGCATTGTCTAATACACCTTTGCAGGTGGATTGTACGTTTATGCATATGTCCAGCCATGTGTCAAAAAATACTTCTCAAAGTCACTTGAATAAATTTTACATAACTTTTGAAGATATTAAAAATAAAAGATTTGACGGAATGATAATTACAGGGGCACCAGTAGAAGGGCACATTTTTGAAGAGGTTAATTATTGGGCAGAGTTAAAGGAAATTATAGATTGGAGTACAAAACATGTAATTTCTACGGTATTTCTTTGTTGGGCAGCACAAGCTAGTTTATATCACTTATATGGTGTTCCTAAACATAAAAGAGAAGATAAATTATCAGGTATTTATGCTCATGAAACAAAGAATAAAAAAACTCCGCTTGTAAGAGGTTTCGATGATATATTTTTAGCTCCTCATTCACGATTTACAGAGATTAGAAGGGAAGATATAGAGAAACATAAAGACTTAGTTATTATGGCTGAATCTGATGAAGCTGGTATATATATGGTTATGAATAAAAATGGAAGTCAAATATTTATACAAGGTCATCCAGAATATGATAGATTAACTTTAGACAGCGAATATAAAAGAGATAAAGCTAAAGGGCTAAATCCTAATATTCCAGTTAATTATTATAAGGATAATAATCCAGATTCTACAGAACGTCCTAAATTATCATGGAGAAGTCATGCTAATACATTTTATATTAATTGGCTCAATTTTTATGTGTATCAAGAAACACCATATGATTGGAATAAAATGTCATAATAATATGCTTCTATAAGAAATAGAAAGTTTATATAGTTAAATATAGAATAATTAGATGAAATGGGATATATATTTTTGGATATGAGGGCTAATTATAAATAAAAGAATAAAAATAATAGGGGATAGTTAGGAGATATCAAGTCTAGCTTCCTTGATACAAAATAAAAGTAATTCTAATAGAAATCAGTGTTTGAACTGACTTTCCTAAGTTAGACCTAAAAAATCTAACTTAGGGAGGTCGTTTTTTTGATGGCAAAAAATTATTAATTTTACTATTGATTTAACGTGATATATTGTAAATTTTAACACAGTATATTTATATGTTATATACACAGTATTTTTTGTGAAAAAGTATCTTTACTAAAGTTGTCTTATGGGCTACAATGGTAATTATAAATTGAAAATATTAACAAAATTAATGGAAGTATATTTATGTTTGTTTGGGGTATTAAAAAACAAATATTGAGAAATATAAATGTGGAGAGGAGGATAAGTATTATGTAGTGTAACTAAATGTTGCAATGTCACTTAATGCTATTAAATATTATAGGGATAAGTACTTATATCTAAGGAAATTGTGTATTAAAAATAAAAATTATTTATATGATAATAAACCTAAATAATAGCAAAATAGAAAAAAGGAAAGATTTAATAATAAAAATACATAAATTCATAAATAAAAAGCTGGATTATATAATATAACGAAAATGTATAACAAAATATCATATGTAAATAATACGTTTATAGTTATAACTTAGAATAAAACATAATATAGGTAATTGCGAAACACAAAAAGTACCTCATATGGATAACTGTTAGAAATTCTAAGTTTCATAAGTGTTTTTATGCAAGATGCTTACCAAAAAGCAGAAAATACTAGAAGTTATACATATTTACATAGTATTTAGAGGATGTAAAATGCAATATTGCTGAGGAAATAATATTTAGTGATTGTGAAAGATACCAGTATTTTCAAGGGTTTCAGAGTTTCACAATTAACTAAAAACATAAGAAAATCGAGGGAGAAAACTAGGTATGAGAAATAAAAATAGCTTAAAAAGAAAGTTAAGCGCTGCACTAGCATTAGTAACATTAATAACAAATGTTCAAGACTTTGGACTATTAATGACAGCAATGGCGAATACTGGAGCGAATCAGATTGCGGTATTAGAGTCA